>Ga0209181_10004861_pt1 | contig 19713 bp, 33 predicted proteins | sample MAT05_FD_187208 | JGI IMG/M metagenome (GOLD analysis project Ga0209181, IMG submission 187208) | Freshwater microbial communities from Lake Fryxell liftoff mats and glacier meltwater in Antarctica - MAT-05 (SPAdes) (version 2) | ecosystem: Environmental > Aquatic > Freshwater > Ice > Liftoff... | reverse complement strand
CTCAAGCACAGCGGTGCCGAACTGGTACGCATTTCTCTTAAACTCGCGGGCGGCGAACTTCAGCTTACCATTGCCGATGACGGCAGCGGCAGCGGCAGCGGCAGCAGCGCTCGGAGTGTAGGCACGACATCGATAGGCGCACTCAGCACCGGACTACACAGCATCAAGCACCGCGTACAGGCAATCGGTGCACGAATGAAAATTCGCTATGGCGGCAAGGGCACGATCGTCATGGTGCGGTGGCCATACCGGATGGAAGACGTTACATCGATCAATCCGTTGCAGCGCCGGCTGGTGAACGCTGGAAAGAGATTATGAGGACGACATGTCGATTCTGGACTTAGCGGGGAACGCTAGGCATAGCGGCGCCACCATGAAATTTCGAATCATGGTGATCGATGACCATGCCATCGTTCTGCATGGGCTTACCCAGCTGATCAACAACTCTGCCGACCTTGAAGTTTGCTTGCAGGCCGGGTCTGCAGAGCAGGCGCTCGAGATATTGAAGGTCGAGCCGCTTCCGGACTTGGTGGTGACCGACATTTCTTTGCCTGGCTTGTCTGGCATTGACCTGACCAAAACGCTGACGACGCAGCACCCCGGTCTGCTGGTTCTGGTACTGTCGATGCACGAAGAAATGATCCATGGGGAGCGCGCGCTTAGGGCCGGCGCCAAGGGTTATTTGACCAAGCATGAGGCGACGGATAAGGTTGTGTTCGCCATCCGGCGCATTCTCGGTGGCGAGCAACATCTCAGCCAGCGCATGCAATCGCTACTCGCGCAACAAGTGCGGACCAAAGCGAAATCAGGTGTGGTCTCGGTGCTATCGAGCTTGACGGATCGCGAGTACGAGATCTTCCGGTTTATCGGCATGGGGATGAGCTCGTCAGTGATCGCGGAGAAACTGGCCCGGAGCGTAAAGACGATCGAAGCACACCGCGCCAACTTGAAACAAAAACTCGGCTTACGCAACGCCATTGAACTCAATCAATTCGCGGCCAGCTATGCCAATCGGGAACGCATCTAGGCACCGGCGCGATTGACGGACGAACAGGCGAAGGCCGCTGCAATAGAAATCGCGTCAATCGATCATATCGTACTGACGGTCAAGAGCATCGAGCGAACTTGTGACTTCTACCGCCGCGCGCCCGGTATGCGCGTTTAACAATTTGGCTCCGCCACGACGCCGCGTATGGCGCTGTTATTCGGTACGCAAAAGATAAACCTGCAGCAGCAGGATCGAGAACCGGACGCCCACGTGATGAAGCCGACGCCCGGTTCGGCCGATTTCTGCCTGACCACCAACGCCCCCATTGGCGGGGTAATCGCTCATCTGCGAGAGCTCGACATTCCAATGATTGACCGCCCGGTCGCGCGAACAGATGCGGTTGGCGCCATTGAGTCGAACTACAGCCGCGACCCGGACTTGAACCTTGTCCAGATCGTAAACTACCTCGAGTAGTTTTTCGCCAAACAAAAAAAAAGCCGGCGTCAGCCGGCTTCTACTTGAGTCCACCGATGATTAGGCGGCGGCTTTGTCTTCTGCAGGAGCCTCTACCGCCACTGGGCGGTCGACCAACTCGACCAGGGCCATCGGCGCGTTGTCGCCCTGACGGAAACCAAACTTCAGAATACGAAGATAGCCGCCCTTTCGCTCTTTGTAACGCGGGCCCAATTCGGCGAACAACTTGACCACGATATCGCGGTCACGCAGGCGATCAAATGCCAGGCGTTTGTTGGCAAGTGTTTCTTCCTTGGCCAGCGTAATAAGCGGCTCTGCGACACGACGCAGCTCTTTTGCCTTCGGCAACGTTGTCTTGATGACTTCGTGCAGGAACAGCGAGTTGGTCATGTTGCGCAGCATCGCGAGGCGATGTGAGCTGGTTTTGTTAAGTTTACGAAGGCCGTGACGATGACGCATGATGATTTTCCTTGGTTATCTTGGCCGTTGATGCAACCAGCCTTGTTATCGTTATGAGTTGTAAAAGGTACCTCGAATTTCATATCCCCATTTTTGTGGGGATGGTCTGACAGGGTGTTGCCGAATTACTTCATGACGCCAGCAGCGGGCCAATTCTCGAGCTTCATGCCGAGTGTCAAGCCCTTGCTGGCCAGGACTTCTTTGATTTCGTTGAGCGACTTGCGACCCAGATTCGGTGTCTTGAGCAACTCGTTCTCGGTGCGCTGAATCAGATCACCGATGTAGTAAATGTTCTCAGCCTTGAGGCAGTTGGCGGAGCGAACGGTAAGCTCAAGGTCATCAACCGGCTGCAACAGGATTGGGTCGACTTGCGGCGACTTGGCTTCCTCAGCTTGCATCGGTGTGCCCTGCAGGTCGGCAAAGACGGAAAGCTGGTCAACCAATACTCTGGCTGCGTAGCGCACCGCTTCTTCAGGCTCAATCGCACCATTCGTTTCGACGTCCATCACGAGTCTATCGAGATCGGTGCGCTGCTCAACACGGGCACTTTCCACCGCATACGAGACACGGCGGACCGGCGAATAGGACGCATCAAGGAGGATCGAGCCGATGGTACGGTTGTCGTCATTGCGACGCGCCGTTGCCGCGACATAGCCACGGCCTTTTTCAACCTTGATCTGCATGTCAATCTTGCCACCGGCAGTCAGATTCGCAATCACGTGATCCGGATTGACGATCTCAACGTCGTGCGTCTGCTCAATATCGTGGCCCGTCACAGGACCCGCAACAGACTTTTTCAGTTTGAGTGTGGTGTCGGTACGATTGTGCAACTTGAGCACCAACCCCTTCAAATTGAGGAGGATGTCCACGACGTCTTCTTGTACGCCTTCGATGGTGGAGTACTCGTGCAACACACCGGAGATTTTGACTTCGGTCGGTGCGTAGCCTGGCATTGATGAAAGGAGAATGCGGCGAAGTGCATTACCCAGGGTGTGGCCATAACCGCGCTCGAACGGCTCCATCACAACTTTGGCGTGTGCTGGAGAAATGTTCTCGACGTCGATGATGCGCGGCTTCAGAAAAGTCGTGGCGTTACTTTGCATTGACGAGGGCCTCTATAGATTAACGCGCGCCGTGGCGTCCCACGGCGCGGGGATGAAACGGATTACTTCGAGTAAAGTTCGACGACCAGTTGTTCGTTGATGTCGGCGGCGAACTCTTGGCGATCCGGCAGTGTTTTGAATACGCCGGAGAACTTCTTCGTGTCGACTTCGACCCAGTTCGGGAAGCCATTGGCTTCGGCGAGCTTGAGTGCGTCTTGAACGCGAAGTTGCTTTTGTGCCTTCTCTTTGAGGGACACAACGTCGTTTGGCTTAAGCAGGTAAGACGGAATGTTCACCGGCTTGCCATTGACCAAAATACCGCAATGGCTGACGAGCTGGCGGGCTTCCGCACGTGTGGAGCCAAACCCCATACGGTAGACGCTGTTATCCAAACGCGACTCGAGCAACTGCAGGAGGTTCTCGCCGGTCGCGCCTTTACGGCGCTCGGCTTCAGCAAAGTACGTACGGAACTGGCGTTCAAGAACACCATACATCCGGCGGATCTTCTGCTTCTCGCGCAACTGCGTGCCGTACTCGGAAACGCGTGACTGCTTCGCGCCGTGTTGTCCGGGACGCGATTCAAGTTTGCACTTCGAGTCGAGCGGACGACGTGCGCTCTTCAGGAAGAGATCAGTACCCTCGCGACGCGAGAGCTTACATTTGGGACCAATATAACGAGCCATGTGATTATCTCTTTTACGAATTACATGCGACGACGCTTGGGTGGGCGGCAACCGTTGTGCGGAACGGGTGTGACATCAGCGATCGACATGATCTTGATGCCCAACGCGTTCAACGCACGAACAGCAGACTCGCGGCCCGGCCCCGGTCCCTTGATGCGAACTTCAAGATTCTTGATGCCGCACTCCTGCGCCGCCTTACCGGCAGCCTCCGCAGCGATCTGCGCTGCGAATGGAGTGGACTTGCGGGAGCCCTTGAAACCTGCACCCCCAGAAGTCGCCCACGACAGTGCATTGCCCTGGCGGTCGGTGATGGTGATGATGGTGTTGTTGAACGACGCGTGAATGTGTGCGATGCCTTCCGACACGTTCTTTTTGACTTTCTTGCGTACGCGTGTTGCTGCTGCAGTCGGTTTAACCATATTGTGTACCTCGTTTCCGAAACTTTATTTCGCCAAGCGAACGGCTTTGCGTGGACCCTTGCGCGTGCGGGCGTTGGTGCGCGTACGCTGACCGCGAACCGGCAGACCCTTGCGATGACGCGTGCCGCGATAGCAGCCCAGATCCATCAGACGCTTGATCGACATCGATACTTCACGACGCAAGTCGCCCTCAACGGTGACTTTGCCAATCTGCTCGCGCAGCTTGTCCATGTCGCTATCGTTGAGATCTTTGATCTTTGCAGATCCTTTTACGCCAGCCGCTGCACAAATCTTTTGCGCGGTATGACGACCGATGCCGAAAATCGCGGTCAGCGCGATTTCTGCATGTTGATGATTTGGAATATTTACACCAGCAATACGTGCCATGATGGACGACCCTTAGCCTTGACGTTGCTTATGACGCGGTTCCTTGCAAATGACGCGCAAAACACCTTTGCGGCGCACCAGTTTGCAATTGCGACAGATTTTTTTGACGGAAGCTTGAACTCGCATTTCTTTCTCCTTACTTTCCGACGCCTACTTGGCGCGAAAGGTGATACGTGCCTTAGTTAAATCGTAGGGCGATATTTCTACCGTGACTTTGTCACCAGGCAATATGCGAATGTAGTGCATGCGCATCTTCCCTGAAATGTGACCCAACACGACGTGCCCGTTTTCCAACTTGACCCGGAACATCGCATTTGGCAATGTTTCCTGGATTACGCCCTGCATTTCAATCGTTTCTTCTTTTGACATTAATTCGCTACCGTTCCCTTTTCGCTGGGGCTACCGAACAGGGAAGCCTGCGCCGCCTTTGAAGTTGGCCTTTTTCAGCAGGCTTTCGTACTGGTGAGACATCAAATACGCCTGCATCTGGGCCATAAAGTCCATGGTGGTCACCACGATAATCAGCAGGGACGTACCGCCAAAGTAAAACGGGACGTTCCAGCGCATATGCAGGAACTCAGGAAGGAGGCAGACTGCCGTAATGTATGCGGCTCCCACCAGCGTCAAACGCGTCAAAATCTTGTCGATATACCTTGAGGTCTGTTCGCCTGGCCGGATCCCCGGCACAAATGCGCCGCTCTTCTTGAGGTTGTCTGCGGTTTCTTTTGAATTGAAGACGAGGGCTGTATAGAAGAAACAGAAGAAGATAATCGCCGCGGCATACAACATCGTATAAAGAGGTTGTCCCGGCGCCAGCGCAGCCCCAAGGTCCTTCAACCAAACCATCTGGTCGCCCTGACCAAACCAACCGGCAACGGTGGCGGGAAACAAAATAATGGAGGACGCAAAAATGGGGGGGATCACGCCCGCCATGTTTAGCTTCAAAGGCAGATGCGACGCCTGACCACCGTAGAGCTTGTTTCCTACCTGCCGCTTTGCATAATTGACAAGGATCTTTCGCTGCCCACGCTCGACGAAGACAACAAAATACGTTACGAACACCACCAGCGCCAGGATAAACAGGAACGCTGGAATGGACATCGTGCCGTTGTTGACCAACTCCATTGTGCCGCCGATGGCACCCGGCAGGCCGGCAACGATGCCCGCAAAAATAATCAGCGAAATACCGTTACCAATACCGCGTTCGGTGATCTGTTCGCCCAACCACATCAGGAACATGGTACCGCCGACGAGCGTAATCACGGTGACAAAACGAAACATCATGCCCGGATCAATCACCAAACCCTGCTGCGACTCTAGGGCGATCGAAATACCAACCGCTTGAAACAGCGCCAAGGCAACCGTGCCATAGCGGGTGTACTGCGTAATCTTGCGGCGCCCGGCTTCGCCTTCTTTCTTTAGCGCTTCCAAATGCGGCGACACTACCGTTAACAGCTGCATGATAATCGACGCAGAAATGTAGGGCATGATGCCGAGCGCAAACACCGAGAAACGCGACAACGCACCGCCCGAGAACATGTTGAACATGCCCAGAATTCCGCCGCCCTGCGTCTCGAACAGTTTCGCGAGCTGAACAGGATCGATTCCCGGCACAGGGATATGCGTGCCGATACGGAAAACAATCAATGCAAGCACCAAGAAAATGAGGCGACGCTTAAGGTCGCCCATTTTTCCGATCGCTGCTAATGGATTTGTAGCCAAACGAATCTTCCTATTCCGCTGTCAACTTAGGCCGCTGACACAGCTTCGATTGAGCCGCCGGCCGCCTCAATCGCCGCCTTCGCACCTTTGGTCACGCCGATGCCAACCAACTTGACCTTCTTGGCAATACTTCCGGACAAAAAAACCTTTGCGCCGAGTGAACCAGGGGCAATGATGTTGGCTTGCTTTAGCACCATCAAATCAATGGTGTCGACTGGCAGCATGGCAATTTCGGAGAGGCGAACCTGCGCCGTATCATCACGCGTAAGAGAAACAAATCCGCGCTTTGGTAGACGACGCTGCAAAGGCATCTGACCACCCTCGAAGCCAACCTTGTGGAAGCCACCGGAGCGGGACTTCTGCCCCTTGTGCCCGCGGCCAGCCGTCTTGCCAAGTCCGGAACCGATGCCGCGTCCGACGCGGCGGCGATTCTTTTTTGCACCATCGGCGGGTTTAATGTCATTCAAATCCATGATTCTTAGCCTTCAACCTGGAGCATGTAGCTCACTTTGTTGATCATGCCGCGATTTGCGGGAGTATCGATTACGGTGACGGTGTGATGACGTCTTTTCAAGCCCAAGCCGCGGACGCAAGCCTTGTGCGCCTCCAAGCGACCGATGGTGCTCTTGAGCAATGTCACAGTGATTGTTTTCTGGTTGGTCATGATGAACCTCGATTAGCCCAGGATCTCTTCAACCGTCTTGCCGCGCTTGGCGGCAATTTCGGAAGGACGAGAAATTTGCGACAACGCATCCAATGTTGCGCGAACGACGTTGTAAGGATTGGTGGAGCCGTGACACTTTGCCGAAATATTAATGATGCCCATCACCTCAAACACGGCGCGCATTGCACCACCAGCCTTGATTCCATTACCATCCGCAGCAGGCTGCATAAACACGCGGGTGCCGCCGTGCTTACCGACCACGGTATGGTGAAGCGTACCGTTTTTCAGGTGAACCTTCACCAGCTTACGCCGGGCTTGCTCCATTGCTTTTTGCACCGCGACGGGCACTTCCTTGGATTTGCCCTTGCCCATGCCGATGCGACCATCGCCGTCACCGACAACCGTCAGCGCAGCGAAACCTAGAATACGGCCACCCTTCACCACTTTGGTGACGCGGTTCACGGAGATCATCTTCTCGCGGAGGCCGTCGCCTTCTTTTTCCTGCATGTCTGGTTTTGCCATTTGTGATTCCTTGACTAAAACTTGAGGCCGGCTTCGCGCGCGGCATCTGCCAGCGCTTTCACGCGGCCGTGGTAAGCAAACCCTGCACGGTCAAACGCAACATCCGAAACGCCGGCAGCTTTGGCGCGCTCGGCGATACGCTTGCCAACTTCGGCTGCAGCAGCGGTTGTAGCGCCATTCTTCAGTGTCGCGCGCAATTCCTTTTCGGCGGTCGAAGCCGCTGCCAAAACTTTCTGGCCGGTTGCGTCGATCACCTGGGCATAAATATGCGTATTGGTACGATTTACGGTCAAACGGACAGCCTTCAAACGCGCAATGGTTGCTCGCGTTTTTGCGGCACGACGCAGACGGGATTGTTTTTTGTCGATCATGATCGCGCTCCTTACTTCTTCTTCGTCTCTTTGAGAACGATGACTTCGTTCGCATAGCGCACGCCTTTGCCCTTGTACGGCTCCGGCGGACGGTAGCCACGCACGATGGCGGCGACTTGGCCGACCTTCTGCTTGTCAACGCCCTTCAAAATGATTTCCGTCGGGGTTGGCGTCTCCGCCTTTACGCCCTCAGGCATGTCGTGTACGACCGGGTGCGAATAGCCCAACGCCAAATTCAGCTTGGCGCCCTGAGCTGCAGCTTTGTAGCCCACGCCGACCAGTGTCAACTTGCGCTCGAAACCTTTATCGACGCCTTGAACCATGTTTGCCAACAGCGCGCGCATCGTGCCAAACATGGCATTTGCCGCCTGGGTGTCATTAGCCGCCTCGAGCACGAGCTTGTCGCCGTCTATCTTGACGTTGACGAGGTGCGTTGACGCTTGCGTCAAGGTACCCAACGGGCCCTTGACGGTGATTTCGTTTGCCGCAATCGTCACTTCGACTTTTGCAGGAACAGTGATGGGGAGCTTACCGACGCGAGACATTTATTTCTCTCCTTACACCACGATGCAAATCACTTCGCCACCGACACCGGTTGCGCGCGCTTTGCGGTCCGTCATCACGCCTTTGGAAGTGGACACAATCGCCACACCAAGACCGTTCATGACGGGTTTGATATCTTCACGTCCGCGGTAAATACGCAGACCAGGACGGGACACGCGCTCGATCTTTTCAATCACAGGCTTGCCCGCATAGTATTTCAGCCCGACATTCAATTCGGGCTTGCCGTCGACGGTGCGAACATCGTAACCTTCGATGTAGCCCTCATCTTTCAGCACATTGGCGATCGCCACCTTCACTTTGGAAGACGGCATCGTCACATCAACTTTTTCCGACTGTTGCGCATTACGAATGCGGGTCAACATATCGGCGATCGGATCACTCATGCTCATAATTTATCTCCGCTCGCTTACCAGCTAGCTTTAACCAGGCCCGGCACTTCACCGCGCATGGCAATTTCACGCAACTTATTGCGACCCAATCCAAACTTGCTGTACACGCCACGAGGACGACCCGTGATGGCACAACGATTACGCAAACGCGTCGGGTTCGAGTTGCGCGGCAAAGCCTGCAACTTCAAACGCGCCTGATAACGATCTTCGTCAGGGGCATTTTGATCATTGATGATTTTGAACAATGCCTCGCGCTTCGGCTTGAACTTGGCGACAAGCTTTTCGCGCTTGGCTTGACGGTTGATAACTGCGAGTTTGGCCATGCGCTTAACCCCTGAAAGGAAACTTGAACGCCGCGAGAAGCGCTTTGGCTTCCGCATCGTTCTTGGCAGTCGTGGTGATCGAGATGTTCATGCCGCGAATCGCGTCAATCTTGTCGTACTCGATTTCTGGAAAAATGATCTGCTCTTTAATACCCATGTTGTAATTGCCACGACCGTCAAACGAACGACCGGAGATGCCACGGAAGTCGCGAACGCGGGGCAACGAAACAGTGATCAGGCGATCAAGGAACTCGTACATGCGATCAGCACGCAGGGTGACCATGCAGCCGATAGGGTAGCCGTCGCGAATCTTAAAGCCGGCGATCGATTTCTTTGACTTGGTCACCACCGGCTTCTGACCGGCGATCTTGGTCATGTCGCCGACGGCGTTGTCCATGATTTTTTTGTCGGCAACCGCTTCACCAACGCCCATGTTCAGGGTGATCTTGGTGATGCGCGGCACTTCCATAACAGATTTGTAGCCGAAGTCTTTCATCAACTTCGGTACGATGGTTTCTTTGTAGATAGATTGGAGTCGAGCCATGTTCACCGCCTCCTTAAGCGTCGATTTGTTCGCCGCTGGATCGGAACACGCGCACTTTGCGCTTATCATCCATGGCCTTGAAGCCGACGCGATCCGCTTTACCGGAGGTCGGGTTGAAAATGGCGACGTTCGAGAGATGAATCGACATCTCCTTCTCAACGATGCCGCCTGTCGAGCCCTTCATCGGGTTCGGCTTGGTGTGCTTCTTGACGCGGTTGATCCCCTCGATCACCGCACGCTCGGACTCTAGAATCATCGACAGCACGGTGCCGCGCTTGCCTTTGTCCTTACCGGTGATGACGACCACTTGGTCGCCCTTGCGTATCTTGTTCATTGTGAATTTTCCTTTGCGCGCTTACAGCACTTCAGGCGCCAGCGACACGATCTTCATGAACTTCTCGGTACGCAATTCGCGCGTGACCGGTCCAAAGATGCGAGTGCCGATCGGCTCAAGCTTTGCATTCAACAAAACGGCTGCGTTACCATCAAACTTGATCAACGAGCCATCATTGCGGCGCACGCCCTTGGCGGTGCGCACAACAACGGCGTTGTAGACCTCGCCCTTTTTGACGCGTCCGCGCGGCTGCGCTGATTTGATACTGACTTTGATGACATCACCAACGCCGGCATAGCGACGCTTTGAGCCGCCAAGGACTTTGATACACATCACCGACCGCGCGCCGGTGTTATCGGCGACGTCGAGAATCGACTGCATCTGAATCATTTTTTTTCTCCAACTTACCTGCCACAGGTGGCAGCCAGTTTTGGATCCGTCTTATGTCACCGCACCGCACTCGGAGACCCGGGTGAGACGCGCCAACAGGTTAGAAAGTTTCTTTTGCCCGATTGCTTAAAGCACCGTTTGCGTGATGTAAAAAACATGCAAACTCACGGTGCGGCTTGTGCAGACGTTCAGGCGGCAGGGTCGAAAGCAACCCTGTTTTTGCAGTCATTCGGCCGACATAGCCACGGCCGAAGCAGCGAAGTCCGCCATTCTACACGCGTTGGTGAGACGAAGTCAACAATTTCGGGCACCGCGCCAACGAGCTGCCGTGTTCGACTTGCAATTGGGTGTCGCGGCAGGTTTGCTCAAAAATAGCCAAGAACTCATGCAACAAAAGATCCCTTCGTCACTGAGAGAAGTTTCCTAACCAATTGAATTAAAGGAATATTGTTTATTGCGTCGCTGCGCGCCTTAGAAAAGTCAGTGCGTAAACCAGCCGGTGATGGCCAAGCGCGGTCCGTGCGCGAATGGCGTCACCATCGACACACTGTGCAGGGTCGGCACCCTAAATAGCGACATGGAGTTGAAACGTGGCAAGAAACAGTCAATGATATTTCCGTCTTGATCATGAAACTGTAGCTGACCGCCCCAATCCGCGCGCCAATCCTTGCTAAAGTTCAGTACGTAGGCGTAAAGGCGTGTTTGGCCGTCGAAGGATTCGTCGTCGTGCAAGGTGAGGAAATTGCCTGGGTCATAAAGTGTCGCCTGAGCGTCCACTCGTGCTATGCGCGGGTCACCAGTTACGCGTTTGGCAAACTCCAGAAACGGACCCGCCGCAATCGTCTCCAGCACTCGATGCAAGAAGAGGTCCGGGTCCTTTCCATTTCGATAGGCCTCGACCATCGAGTATTTGAAAAAGGCAAACTGGAAGCCTTCCTTTGCTTCGGCAAGAATCTGCTGGGAAATGGTTGCGCGTTCGGCAGGTTGTAGCGTCTGAATATCGCGCGCCGAAAGCGATACCTCCTTGCCGGCACGACGAAACACGTACTCCCAAGGGACGTCGTTGGCCAGCGTGGACTGAGTGGCCGTCGCCGCATCGAGCGTGAAAATGTCGCGTATCTGTAGGCGCTTGGTCACCGCGAACTGCTTGGCGAGCATGTCGAGATCGAGATTGGAATTACGCATTGTCCCTCGCTAGACTGCCGTCATGCCGCCATCAACTGAGAGGATCTGACCGGTAACGTAGCTGGCTGCATCACTAGCCAAGAAAATCGCCGGGCCCATCAAGTCCTCGTCGCCACCGAGGCGGCCGAGTGGCGTCATGCTGACGATTTTTTCTTCAATTGCCGCGAGGATGCCGGCGCTCATTTTCGATGGGAAGAAACCGGGTGCCAGGGCGTTAACGCGGATGTTGTACTTTGCCCACTCGGCGGCCAGCGCCCGTGTGAAGTTGATCAACCCGCCCTTGCTGGTGTTGTAGGCGATAGTTTGCATCCCGCCCAGCTGACCGCGAAACCCAGCCACCGAAGCCACACTGATGATTGCGCCACTGCGCTTGGGAATCATGGCTTTGGCACCCACCTGCTGGGTCACCAGCCAGGTGCCGGTAAGGTTGGTGGCAATGATCTTGTTCCATGCTTCAAGTGGGTACTCTTCGGCCGGCGCACCCCACGACGCCCCGGCGTTGTTCATCAGGATGTCTATGCGGCCAAAATGGGCGAGAACCGCGTCGACCATTGGCGAGATCGTTTCGGGCTTGCCCAGGTCGCTGGGCACGACGAAAACCTCATAACCCAACGCACTGAGCTCGCTCCGAGCTTCTTCGAGTTCATTGCCTTTGCGTGCGGTGAGTGCAAGCTTCGCGCCATGGGCACCGTAGCCTTTTGCGATCTGTAACCCAAGCCCCCGAGAACCGCCCGTAATCAACGCAACACGGCCAGTCAGGTCAAAAAGTTTTGTTGTGCCCATGAAAATTAATCCGGTTGGAAAGATTGATGTGGAATCTTGATTCAACGATGTCATTAGCTGCCTTTGCGATGGCGCAAAGGGGTTTCAACTGCGACATTCTTTGGCGCTTGAGGTGGTCTTGAAGGGCGCCCGTTGATGTTCGGCCCAGTCGCTAATATATGCCGGAGTTGTCGTCCGGCAACAGACGCTTATGGCGCGTGGTTACCCTGCCGCCCCCGATCGACAGCGCGACGGCTTCAGCGATCTTGATCCCATCGACACCTGCACTCATGATGCCGCCGGCATATCCGGCACCTTCGCCTGCCGGAAACAAGCCGCTCGTGTTTACACTTTCAAAGGTGTCGTCCCGGCGGGTGATTCGGATTGGCGATGAAGTCCGTGTTTCAACGCCAGTCAATACTGCGTCGTGCATCGCGAATCCCTTGATCTGCTGATCGAACGCGGGAAGCGCTTCCCGAACCGCCTCAACAACAAATCCTGGAACGCAACTCGACAAATCTGTCATCTTTACCCCAGGCTTGTAAGACGGCACCACGGTACCGGGCGTTGTCGAAGCACGCCCGGCGAGGAAATCCCCCACCAGCTGTGCAGGAGCATTGTAGTTTTCTCCGCCAGCGGTGAAAGCGGCTTCCTCCCACTGCCTTTGAAAATCAATACCCGCCAGCACATGCTCCGAGTAGTCACGTTCAGGCGTGATGCCCACGACGATCCCGGCGTTGGCGTTGCGCTCGTTACGCGAGTACTGACTCATGCCGTTTGTCACGACGCGACCTGCCTCCGAGGTCGCCGCGACAACGGTACCGCCTGGGCACATGCAAAAGCTGTACACGCTGCGGCCATTGGCCGCGTGGTGCACGAGCTTGTAATCTGCCGCGCCCAGCACCTCATTGCCGGCGTTCGGCCCAAACCGCGCGCGATCAATCATGCCTTGCGGATGCTCGATTCGAAAGCCGATGGAGAACGGCTTGGCTTCGACGAAAACGCCCCGTTCGTGTAGCTTGTAAAACGTGTCGCGCGCGCTGTGACCGATGGCAAGCACAAGATGGTTGGTCGCGATGGTCTCGCCGGTATCGAGCACGGCGCCGCGAAGCTGGCGCCCGCCGACTTGCACATCGATATCAAAGTCGACAACCTTTTGCTGGAATCGAATTTCTCCACCAAGTGACTCGATGGTTGCACGCATGATTTCTAGCATGGAGACCAGTTTGAAGGTCCCGATGTGTGGCTTTGAGACGTACATGATCTCCGCCGGTGCACCGGCAGCGACGAACTCACGCAGCACTTTGCGCCCGAGGAAAAACGGGTCCTTGATCTGGCTCCAGAGCTTGCCGTCCGAAAACGTTCCCGCGCCGCCTTCACCAAACTGTACGTTGGATTCAGGGTTGAGCGTGGACTTTCGCCAAAGACCCCAGGTATCCTGCGTGCGCTCACGAACCGCCTTGCCTCGCTCCAGCACGATCGGCCGGAAGCCCATCTGCGCCAACGTCAGTGCCGCGAACAATCCACAGGGCCCCATGCCGACAACGACCGGTCGCATGCCTCGCCAGTCGTCAGCCGCGCGGGCAATGAACTTGTATTCGGTGTTCGGGGTGGAAACGACTTTGGGATCGGCACGAAACTTCTTCAGCAATGCAACTTCGTTTCGCACTTCAACGTCCAGCGTATACACGAGCAGGATCTGCGCTTTCTTGCGCGCGTCGTAGCCCCGCCGAAAAATGCTGAAGCCCAGTACATCTTCATCGGCAATCTTTAGACGCGACAGAATCGCCGCGCGCAACGCTGCCTGATCATCCGAACTGGTTTGACCGAGGGGAAGCTTTATTTCATTGAGCCTGAGCATCGTATCGGGGGCGCTTCAACCTAAGCAAGCTGACATTATCCAGTCGTTGAGCCAGAAACAAAAAGCCCGCGGGTTTCGCGGGCTTCTCTGGGCAAACTATCCGAACAGCAAATGCTATTCGGCTTTCGCCTTTTCCAACAACTTCGTGACAGCCCAGGACTTCGTCTTGGACATTGGCTTGGTCTCTTCAATCAGAACCGTGTCGCCCTGCTTGAATTCATTGTTTGGGCTGTGCGCGTGGTACTTCTTTGAGCGACGCAATAGTTTGCCCAAGATCGGATGCTTCACCGAGCGCTCAACAAGGACGGTAACCGTCTTGTCCATCTTGTCGCTGGTGATGACGCCCGTCAATGTGCGCTTGCTCTTAGTGACTTCAGCAGTCGTAGTCATTATTGGGCCTGCTCTTTCTGGGTGAGGATGGTCTTGATCTGCGCGATTTCACGCTTCACGCGGCCAAGCTCTGTCGTTTTTGTCATCTGCTGAGTCGCGACTTGCATGCGCATCGAAAACTGCGCACGACGAAGGTCCAGCAATTCCTTATTGAGTTCTTCCGGGGATTTCGCCCGCATTTCTTTGGTATTCATGGCGTTAGTCCTTTCTTAACCCAACATGCGATGCACGAAGGTGGTCTTGATGGGCAGCTTCGCGGCAGCAAGCGCGAAAGCTTCGCGCGCCAGATTTTCCTGCACACCGTCCATCTCGTAGAGCACCTTACCTGGCTGAATCTCAGCCACAAAATATTCAGGCGATCCCTTACCGTTACCCATCCGAACTTCAGCCGGCTTCTTTGAAATCGGCTTGTCTGGGAAAATGCGGATCCACACTCGGCCACCGCGCTTGATGTGACGCGTCATCGCGCGACGTGCGGCTTCGATTTGGCGGGCCGTCAGGCGACCGCGGCCAACCGCTTTCAAGCCGAACTCGCCGAATGAAACCTTGGCGCCGGTCGTCGCGATGCCTTTGTTCCGGCCTTTTTGTTCCTTGCGATACTTCCTTCTAGCTGGCTGCAGCATTTTTCGCTCCTGGACGGCCACGCGGCTTACGCGCTGGCTCAGCTTGCGGCTCCGGTGCTGCGACAGGCGTTTCGCCCTTTGCCAGCATGTTGCCTTTGTAAACGAGAACCTGGACGCCGATCACGCCATAAGTCGTGCGCGCTTCGGAGAATCCCTGATCGATGTCCGCGCGAAGCGTGTGAAGTGGCACCCGACCTTCGCGATACCACTCGGTACGCGCGATTTCTGCACCATTCAAACGACCCGAGGACGTGATTTTGATACCTTGCGCGCCCAAACGCATCGCGTTCTGCATCGCGCGCTTCATTGCACGGCGGAACATTACGCGCTTTTCAAGCTGGGCAGTAATGCCGTCAGCAATCAGCTGCGCGTCTGTTTCTGGCTTGCGGATTTCCTCAATGTTGACGTGCACAGGCACGCCCATCATCTTGGTCAAGCTGATACGAAGATTTTCGATATCTTCGCCCTTCTTGCCGATCACCACGCCCGGCCGTGACGAGTAAATCGTGATCTTAGCGTTCTTTGCAGGGCGCTCAATGATGATCTTGCCGACCGACGCGCTCGCCAACTTCTTTTTCAGATAGGTGCGGACTTTGATGTCTTCGAGCAACATGATCGGGAAGTTCTTGCTGTTGGCGTACCACTTCGAAGCGAAGTTCTTGGTAACCGCCAGGCGAAAACCGGTTGGGGATATTTTCTGACCCATCGTTGCTCCTTATTGCTTGCCGTCGCCGACGGTCACGAAAACGTGACAAGTCGGTTTGACAATGCGGTTACCACGGCCTTTAGCGCGCGCGGTAAAGCGCTTCAATACAGGACCCTTTTCGACCATGATTTTAGCGACCGTCAGGTCGTCAATATCAGCGCCGTTGTTGTGCTCAGCATTTGCGATGGCGGATTCCAATACCTTCTTGATAATCGTTGCGCCCTTTTTTGGCGTAAACGTTAGGATATTGAGTGCTTGGTCAACTTTCTTGCCGCGGATCAGGTCAGCAACCAAACGACCCTTTTGCGCGGAGAGGCGTACGCCCCAAAGATTAGCGGATACGTTCATTGGTATCGCTCCTTATTTCTTGGCCGATGAAGCGGCCTTCTTATCGGCCGGATGGCCTTTGAAGGTCCGCGTCAGCGCGAATTCGCCCAACTTATGGCCAACCATGTTCTCGCTGACAAAAACCGGGATGTGCTGCTTCCCGTTATGAACAGCAATGGTCAAACCGACAAAGTCCGGCAGGATGGTGGATCGGCGCGACCAAGTCTTGATAGGCTTGCGGTCTTTGATCGCCGCCGCCTTTTCAACCTTCGCTGCCAGGTGGCCGTCAACGAACGGGCCCTTCTTAATGGAACGTGACATGGCGATTAACCTTTCCGACGATCGCGAACGATCATGTTCTGTGTGCGCTTGTTGGTGCGCGTCTTGAGACCCTTAGCAGGCTGTCCCCACGGCGAACGTGGATGACCACCGCCGTTGGAACGACCGCCGTGCGGGTGATCAACCGGGTTCATACAAATACCGCGCACGGTAGGACGCCAGCCTCGCCAGCGATTTGCACCAGCCTTGCCGATAACGCGCAGACCGTGTTCCGCATTGCCTACCTCGCCGATAGTGGCGCGGCAGTCAACGTGTACTTTGCGAATTTCACCGGAGCGCAAACGAAGCTGGGCGTACACACCTTCGCGCGCCAGTAGCTGCACCGATGCGCCGGCCGAGCGGGCGATCTGCGCACCCTTGCCTGGCAACATTTCGATGCAGTGGATGGTCGAACCGACCGGAATATTGCGAATCGGCAGGCAGTTTCCAACCTTGATTGGCGCATCCTGACCCGACACAATCTGCTGACCGACTTCCACGCCTTTGGGCGCGATCATGTAGCGACGCTCGCCGTCAGCATAGCAAAGCAGCACGATGTTCGCGCTACGGTTTGGGTCGTACTCGAGGCGTTCAACCTTCGCGACGATACCGTCCTTGTCGTTACGCTTAAAGTCGATGATGCGGTAATGCTGCTTATGCCCGCCGCCTTGGTGACGCGTCGTGATATGGCCGTGATGGTTGCGACCGGCATTCTTCGACTGCGGCTCGAGCAAGGCAGCGTGTGGCGCACCCTTATGCAAGTCCGCATTGACCACCTTCAGCATGCTGCGGCGGCCCGGCGAAGTCGGTTTGGTTTTAACGAGAGCCATTATGCCGCTCCTTCCGTAAACTGGATGTCGCCATCGCCCTTCAAGCAAACGTAAGCTTTCTTGACGTGGTTGCGGCGCCCTTCAAAGCGACCGTGCCGCTTTGCTTTACCTTTTTGATTGACGATATTGACGCTCGCCACTTCGACCTTCTGGTCTTTGAAGAGCAACTCAACAGCCGCTTTGACTTCGGCTTTGGTTGCGCTTTGCAGGACTTCAAACACGACCTGCTTCTGCTTGTCAGCCACCATGGTGGCCTTCTCGGAAATAACGGGTCGCAGTACGACCGTCAGAAGACGTTCGGCATTCATGCGAGCACCTCTTCAAAATGTTTAACCGCACCTTTGGTCAACACCACGTTCGCGAAGCGGACGAGATTGACGGGGTCAGCGTGCTTGGCTTCGAGCACCATTACGTTCTCCAAGTTGCGGGAGGACAGGTAAAGGTTTTCGTCGTAGTTCTCGGTGATGATCAGTACCTGATCAAGACCCATGCCCTTGAGCTTTGCAACCAGACCTTTGGTCTTTGGCGCATCAAGCGTCATGTTGTTAACCACTGACAAACGGTTTTCGCGAACCAACTGCGAGAGAATCGCCGCGATACCCGCGCGGTACATCTTGCGGTTAACTTTCTGCGAAAAGTTCTCGTCAGGCGAATTCGGGAAAATCTTGCCGCCGCCGCGCCACAGTGGCGACGAGGCCATACCCGCGCGAGCGCGGCCGGTACCTTTTTGACGCCATGGTTTCTTGGTCGATTTCTGAACGTCACTACGACCTTTTTGCGCACGATTGCCTGAACGCGCATTCGCTTGGAATGCCGTTACGACTTGGTGCACGAGATCCTCGTTATAGTCCCGGCCGAACATTTCAGCCGACACCGCAACGGTGCCTTCAGAGCCACCTTTTTCATTAATAAGCTTGAGTTCCATTATTTGGCCCCTCCAGCTTTGCTGGATGCTTTGCCAGCTTTCGGCGCCTTGGCAGCCGGTCGAACGACGATCGTCCCGTTCTTCGCGCCAGGAACTACGCCCTTGACGAGAATCAGCGAGCGCGCAACATCAACACGCGCCACTTCGAGCATCGGCATCGTGGATGACACATCGCCGAGATGACCGGCCATGCGCTTACCAGGAAACACACGGCCTGGATCCTGCGCCATACCGATAGAGCCCGGCACGTTGTGCGACTTCGAATTACCGTGCGATGCACGGTTTGACGAAAAGTGGTGACGCTTAATGACACCCGAAAAACCTTTACCCAACGTCGTACCCGACACGTCGACCTTTTGGCCAACGGCGAACATCTCGACGGAGAGCACTTCACCGACCTTCAGTTCGGCGAGTTTTTCCGGGGAAACAGCGAATTCCTTGACGACAGAGCCAGCTTCGACTCCGGCCTTGGCATAGTGGCCGGCTTGCGCTTTGGCTACGCGTGATGCACGGCGGGTACCAAATGCGACTTGGACGCCTGCATACCCATCATTTTCTGGGGTTTTGAGTTGTGTGACACGGTTATTCGACACATCAAGCACTGTCACGGGGATGGCTGTACCATCATCCGCAAAGATGCGAGTCATGCCGACCTTCCGGCCGACGAGACCTAAGCTCATCTTCATTCCTTTTGTGATTAGCCTCATTTCATCTTAAAAATCAAGATGTTACGAGGTGTCCGCTACAATTGGCGAACGGGTTATTTACTAGTACAACTGCTTGTCGGCCTCTGCGGCTCATTCCAAGCGGAAAAGAGGCGAAATTATAATCGCCCCTTCCCAATAAATCAATCACTTACATCTTTACAGCTTAATTTCGACATCCACGCCTGCCGGCAAGTCCAATTTCATCAGCGCATCAACGGTCTTATCGGTTGGGTCGATGATATCCATCAACCGCAGATGGGTACGAATCTCCATCTGGTCGCGCGATGTCTTGTTAACGTGCGGTGAACGCAGCAAGTCAAATCTCTCAATTTTCGTTGGCAGCGGGACCGGGCCTTTGACGACCGCGCCCGTGCGCTTCGCTGTCTCAACGATCTCGAGGGCCGACTGGTCGATAAGACGGTAGTCGAACGCCTTCAAACGAATACGAATCTTCTGTTTGGCGGGTTGTGCTGTTGCCATCTCGATTCCTTTTGGCCGCGCTAAAAGGGCAGCCGTTGCTTGGGTTAAATCTTGTAAGGCGTGAGGCGGAAGGAGCGAGGCGAACCAGAAACTACGTCCGCCTTACTCCTCTCGCCTCACCCCTCACCAGTTCTTCAATTACTTAACGATCTTTGATACCACGCCGGCACCCACGGTACGGCCGCCTTCGCGGATCGCAAACCGCAGACCTTCTTCCATCGCAATCGGGGCAATCAACTGCACCACAATCTTGACGTTGTCGC
>Ga0209181_10004857_pt1 | contig 19717 bp, 12 predicted proteins | sample MAT05_FD_187208 | JGI IMG/M metagenome (GOLD analysis project Ga0209181, IMG submission 187208) | Freshwater microbial communities from Lake Fryxell liftoff mats and glacier meltwater in Antarctica - MAT-05 (SPAdes) (version 2) | ecosystem: Environmental > Aquatic > Freshwater > Ice > Liftoff... | reverse complement strand
GCATCTTTTTTTAGCATGGATTATTACAACCATTCCTATGATGCTGATTTATGGTTTTTTAACGGGTATTCCTATCTTAGTTTTTGAAAATGAGTATATCTTAGGGTATCGACTGGGGCCTATTCCCATCGAACTTTTTTTTCAAAATCTGTTGTTTCTAACTTGGATGATTTGGATTTACGAAAGGTACAAACAACGGCCGGCTTGGAAGTCATTAGAAAATGCTGACATAGAACCTGCCGCTACACAGTGACTTTTAAAGAATTTTTATCACCGCCTTTGGGTAATGCGATGTATTCGAATTTGCTTAACCAATCTTTAAGGTTTTGCAGGAAAACAATTGTTCAAATCACTTTGGGTTTTTGCCTTCTTTCGCTGATTTTTACCCCAAGGTAGCGGCACATATTTTTCTGGATACAATTTCAAGTCATTGATGAGGCAAGTAAGCGATTGTGTGGTGCTGGTTAAGCTCTTATACAAAGCATCGTCCGTGACCAGTTTGCCGAGGGTTCCTTTGCCTGATTGTATGTCACTCGTTATTACCGATAAGGAATTTATTGTCTTCTCTAAATTACTCACCAGCGCGTTAATTTGCACGCTATCCAACTGTGTAGCCAATTTCTCAAAACTTTTTAAACTGTGATCTAAACTCTTACCATATCCTTGTAAATTATTGGAGAATGATGCCAAATTCTCCATACTGCTAGCCAAGCCCGGTTTTAATGCGCCAATGGTACTTCGTATTTCTTCTATTGCCGCAGTAACTTGGTTTACCAAACTTGGCAACTGGTCAAAGGTCTGCTTCACGGAAGCTCTGCCAATCAATGCATTCAAATTGGCCAACAAAGAATCCGCCCCTGCTGCAATGGGTGCAATCTTCTCATTCACCATTGACATCACATCTTTTGTATATTCTGGTATTAACGTATCTCCATCATTTGCTTCAATTTTGGAGTTACTTAAAATCAGCTTCAATGAAGTTGTGCCTAAGAGAGCACTTTCGATTTTTACTTTACTATTTGCCGGAATTTTCATATTCGAAAAAACCTGCAGCCTTGCAACAATTTTACCTGTTTCTTCTTGCATGGTTAATTTTTTCAATTGACCAATCCGAAATCCATTGTACATTAGCGGTACATTGTTTGCCAATCCTTGCGCGCTGTCATAGAAAACAAAGTATTCTCGCGCCGTGGTAAACGGATTGTCTTTCCCCACCATATAATTGTATCCAAGTATTAGTATGGTAATTGTTATGGCTGTAAGGCTGCCAACTTTTGTTTCTTTAGATACTCCTTTAAACACTTTGTTATAAAAATACAAAAATAAACCAAAAAATGTATAATTGAGTAAAAACAAAAAAACCCTTGCTGATTAGGCAAGGGTTTTTACAATTCAAAGGTTAATCTTATTTGGTAACTACAATTTGACGGGTGGTGCTTTCACCATTGTTGGTCAAACGTACCATATAGGTTCCGCTGCCATATTTACCCAAATCAAGTTTTTGTGTTCCCACTCCACCCTGGAGGTTGCTCATTTCGGTTACTTTCATACCTACTGTATTGTAAACCTCAATGCTCAGAGGATTGTTGTTGGTAAGATTGTAACCAATGGTCAATTCTCCGCTGGTTGGGTTTGGATACATAGTTACTGCATCTTTTAGTTTGATGTTTTGTACACCAGCGTAAATGTTTTGGCAAGTTCCAAATTTCACGTATACATCTCTGGTTATAGGTTTAGCTTGGTTGCCACTTGGATCCACCAACTCATAGTTGATATAGTAAACCCCTTCCTCCCAAATATTTATATTGCCCCCTGTAATTTTAACCAATGGCAACAATGCGCTTGGTGAATAATAGTTGTCGTTTACCAACACACCTGACATACCCCAGAACGCTTCGCCTATGCATACATTCATAGCTGGTGCCAACATGGTTGGTGCTACTCTATCTACTACTTTTACAACACGGTCAAGTTGGGTAGCGTTGCCACTACCATCTGTTGCAGTGTACCTTTCAATGTAGGTACCCAATGTAAATGCATCCACGCTGCCTACTTTCACTACACTTAGTTTGTTCAATGGGTAGTAGTTGTCGGATACGGTCACTGCACGGCTGTAATATGGATTGTTTACGTCGTGTATAATAGTGTCTGCGGTATTCAAATTAATCTCTGGTGCGATGTAATCATCTACTTTGTAGTTGATGGTGTAACCATACTCATCTGCTTTGTTACCACTTGGGTCTGTTGCAGTGTATGTTATTGGGTATGTTGCACGCACTGCTGTGTTTACTGGACCATTAAAGCCCGGTGTTTTGGTAATTGCAATTGAACCATTGCACACATCATCCGCATAAATATCGTCTACAAACACACTGTTGATTTGTACGTTTACCGTGGTGTTGTTTGCAATGCGAACACCCACTTTGTAGATGCCAGGTTTTTTGGTATCTACTACATTCACCGTGCGGGTCAATGTGGCTGTGTTGCCTTGTGCATCTGCCGCTGTATAGGTTAGCGTATAGCTGCCTGTTGCAGATGTGTTTACTGTACCGCTTACCAATATGGCTGAAGTTAGGTTGCCATCTACTTTGTCAAATGCTACTGCACCTGGATCGTTGAAGGTTCCACATTGTTCTACCGTTACTACCGCTGCACCATTCAAGGTCAATACTGGAGCTGTTCTGTCCAATACAACAATTACTGTGCGGCGTTTGGCAATAGCCTTGTTGCCCGATGCATCTGTCAATGTAAAATCAAAGCCATAGATACCTGGTACTGTGCAATCCAAATCGGTAGTTACCAATACTTTGTTCGTTAAGTTGCCTTCAGTTGCATCGCTTCCAGTATAGGTTAAGCCTGCTACTTCTTGGTAACAGCTTGTGATGGTTGTTCCTTTTTCTACACGTACTGTGTCGCTACCTACCAACTTGATTACTGGTGGCATATTGTCATTGGCCAATACGATAAAGTAGTCTTCAAATTCTCCAACGTCATTTACGCCGCAAGGTGTGTTGCTAAAGTTACCATAAGATACACCTACGCGCATTTTGGTTTTGCCTTCGAAACTGTTGCTCAAAGATGGTACAGTAAAGCTACCAGTTACCATTAGGTTGTTGGTTTTTCCTGAACTCATTATCTCTTCTCCTGGGTCATTAAAGTCGCCATCGATGTTAAAGTCGATCCATGCTTTGTAGTTTACATCATTGCTGTTGGTCTTGCGAGATACTGCAATTGAATATGGTGCACCAAATGTCATGGAAGCACCGATTGCATCCGCATAATCGGTGTATGCAAAATCCCCTGCGGTAGTCTCGTTGCTCAAAATGGTTGTTGCACCATTCATCAATTCAACTTTGTTGATTCCAACATCTGAACTCAACAAGTTTACAGGAGGTATGCAATAATCCAATACCACCACATATTTGTTCTTAATCAATTTCTTTTCTGTTGCCAATTTTGTGCCTGCACTGTTCCATGCCTTCAAGGTGAAGGTATAAGGACCACCTGCAAGGAATTTGATTTGTGGGTTTTGGCTAAATTGGTTGCCAGATACATAGGTAAATGTTGTTGGGAATATGCTCCACTCAAAGTTGTTTGCATAGTCTGTTTTGGTTGTAATAGTTACAGTTGCTCCTACTTTTGGACGTACATTGTCCGCAGTGAAATCCAACAAGCCTGGGGCTGATGGCGTTGCAATTACCATGGCTTTCCAGAATGTATCATCTCCATTACAGGTAGATGCGCGCAAGCCAATATTGTAACTTCCGTCTGCGAAGAAGGTTGTGCTCCAATTTTGGTTGGTACTTACTGAAATGATAGAAAATCCATCATCCAACAACCACTCGTAGGCAATATTTCCTTGGCCTTGTTTTACACTGCCTAAGAAATTTACCATCATGCTATTTGCCGCTGGGTTGTAATCGGTAGTCCAATTTGCTTTTGGTGGAACTGGAGCTGTCAAATCAGATTCCCAATTGGCAATCCATCCGCTGTCTGTTCCACTTCCGTTAGATTGAAATGTAAGGTACATAGCGCCGCTAAGTGCCTTGAAAGTTTGGGTTCTTTGTGTAAGGTAATTGCTTCCGTTTATGGTTGCAATCACTTTTCCACTTCCATCTTTTCCATCACGGATGGTTAAGATATCATTCACATCCGCCAATTTCAAAGATTTAAATTTCATGCGAATCTCTTTGGCTCCGCATGGCAAAATGGTAAAATAGTCAATAGACGTTTTACGGTTGTTGTTATAAGGTAAGGTTGGACCTGCATGGTCGTACAATATGCCTTTTTGGTTGGTAGATATAGTATTTGGACCCATGTAGAACTCACCTGGTGGGGTGCATTCTATATATTTGTTTTTGCACAATTTGGTAGAGTTACCAATGTCGTTTGTAGAAACCAAGCATACACTCCATTTGCCTACTTCATCCAAAGTAAAACAAGGGTTTTTATCATTGCAAGGTGCTGTAGAAACATTGCTACCAGCTCTTGTATATACATTGCCGGTTGGTGATGTTAATTCCCAACTCCAAGTGTAAGCGCCATTGGTGCTAAGGTCATACAATTGAACATCAAAATTCACTTCTACCAAGTTGCTGCTTGCAATAAAGTCAGCCACTGGCGGGTTGGTTGGTGCTACAATTTTTACCAATTTGGTAATAGAATCTTTGGTACCACAATAATCTACGGTTAATTTTACATCGTAGTTACCAGCACTGGCCCAAGAAGACTTGGCTTTTGCTCCTACTGCAGATGCAGGCGTGCCTGAAGCCGCTGTTCCTGGAGGGTTGAAATTCCAAATGTACTTGTAAAAAGAAACTGGGTTGTCTGCATTAAATGTTATTTGTGCTTTGTTGTAATTGACACCAGACGGTGGAGTAAAAGCCGCTGTTGGTGCAGTTCCTGCTTTAATATTAACTTCTAAATCAAATTGGTTACCATAAATACTAGGGTTACCGCAAGAACCTGTTGAAGTTAAATTTGTAGGCCAATAAGTAAAGCATGCCCTAATACGCATACGGGTTTTACCTGGGTTGCTTGTGCAAGGAACTTGCAAACCAGATTTTGCCGAAGTATTGGTAATTTTTCCGCAACAATAAGGACCAGTTTGAGGGTCTGCTATGCATTCTCCTGCATCTGAGAAATCGCCATCGCGGTTTCCATCAATCCAAACTCCTGCATAGGTTCCCCAACCCCAACCATAACCATCGCCGTTACCCTTTAGAGTCACATCAATAAATTCGCTAGAAGTAATGTCAAAAGGGGCGCCGGTGTTCAATATGGATTGGGTTGTGTTGTTGCCTAAGGAAGCATACGAGGCCAAGGTTCCTGTAGCCCCTGCCACGGTGATTTCGGTAACGTTTCCACCATAAGTTGTTCCGAACCCATTGCTGGTTGCGTTACACCATTGGGCAGAAGAACTACCTGGAAGCAGGGCAGACAAGGCAATTAAGCCTAATCCGAAACTTCTCATAATTGTTTTGGTAATTGTTCTTTTCATAGGTTCTATAATTATTTTATTGTGAACAAATGACGTAATAAAATCTAGTAGTTGCAACTAGAAATGTCACAATTTTGTCATTAAATGCTAAAATGCACTTGGGGCCTGCATTTCAATGTGTAGAAAAACTATATTCTATCTTAGGTATTTGGGTATTCGTCGAATTACTCAACCTTTTTTCAAGGAATCGGATGTGGAGTTGTCTTTTTTGGTTGGCGGTACTGCGGATTTTTGTTTTTCCAAATCTCTTTTGTAACTGCGAATGGCGTAAAATATACCTTTGGCTATGGTTTTTTGGCCATCTTCAGATTTTAACGTAGCGCGGTCCTTGTTGTTGGTTAAAAATCCAGTTTCAACCAAAACACTAGGCATTGCAGTTTGCCAAAGAACCAAAAACCCTGCCTGTTTTACACCACGTGTTTTTACGGAGGAAATTTTATTGGTATTTACTTCCACCAATTGAGAAAATTTCATGCTCTGTTGTAAAAACGCATTTTGAACCAAGGAAAAAATAATATGACTTTCGGCACTTTTGGGATCAAACCCCCCGTAGCTCTCATTGGTTTTGTAGTCATCCTCATAAGAAATTACTGCATTTTCGCGTTTGGCTACATCCAAATTGCCTTGTGTTTTGTGCAAACCCATAAAATAAGTTTCACTCCCAGCGGCAACTGTATTCACATTTGAGTTGCAATGAATGGAAATAAACAAATCTGCATTTTCTTTATTGGCAATATTGGGTCTCTCCCACAGTTCTACAAATTTGTCGGTTTTGCGTGTATAGATAACGGTTACGTCTTTTAGAGAATCTTCAATAATTTTACCCAGCTTAAGGCTAATAGCCAAAGTCACCGCTTTTTCCCAAATCTCATTGGCTCCGTTGCAACCAGGATCAAGGCCGCCATGGCCGGCATCAATAACTATTTTCCTTACCAAACCATTTCTAGCATGTGGCAAGTTTTTGGAAGCTGGCAACAGCAGCATTAAAATAATTGTGAGTATGAGGGATAGTAGCAATCTCATTGTACTTATGTTTCGATGTATCTTAATCATAAACCCTGCCAAAACCATTGTGGGCAAAAAAAAGCTTCATTTGGCAAAGTTTTTGACGAATTTCGCGCAGTTTTAAGGATGTACCAACAGGGGATAAAAAATGTTTTTCTACTTCCAATGTTAATTGACCTGCGCGTTGTAGCTTTTTTTGTTATAACCTGCACGGCAGGATTCACGAAAGGCCAAACGTCTAAAATAAAAGACAGCACCCGGATTGAAGTGGCAAAACCCAAATCTGGTGGATTGGATAAACCCATTGACTACAAAGCTACAGATTCCATTATTTTTGATATTAAGAGGAATAAAGTTTTTTTATTCAATCAAGCATCCTTGCATTATGGCGATATTGATTTAACAGCATATTATATTGAAGTAGATTTAAAAAAGAAAGAAATTTACGCAAAAGGCGGACTTGATAGCAATGGAAAATACGGTTTTTTGCCTATACTAAAAGACGGCAATGAAACTTACAAAGCCGACAGTATGCGATACAACAGTGGCAGTAAAAAAGGCAGAGTTTATGGCTTGCATTTGGTGCAGGATGAAGTGCATATTCATTTAACCAAAGTTCTAAAACAATCTGATGGCAGTTTCGTAGGCGAACATGGTCAGATTACTACATGTGATGCAGATCAGCCCCATTTTTATTTTAATACCTCGAAGATTAAAGTAATACCCAACAACAAAGTCCTCTTTGGTAGCGCCAATTTGGTTGTTGAAGATGTACCTACACCACTTGCAGTTCCTTTTGGCTTAGCCCCCATTAAAAAAGGACGGAGAAATGGCATTCTATTCCCTGCTTATGGGTATAACTATGCAAATAAGTCTTTTTACCTTCAAAAATTGGGTTACTACACAGGTTTAGGGCCCAATGCAGATTTAACTTTGAGCACAGACGCTTATTTAAATGGCGATTTAAGGGCTGGTATTGCAAGTAATTTTATTAAGAGGTATAAATACAGGGGCTCTATAAATTTCAATGCGAGTCGTTTTGGAAATGGCACCGAAAGAACCAGTCCTGGATTCACCCGCAATCTTGATTTTTCATTGGGGTCTAGCTTTGGATTTGATTCTAAATACTTGCCAGGTACTATTTTAAATGGCGACATTCACATACAAACCGGAAATTTCAACCGGTTAAATTCACGAGATTTGGCTGGTTTTTCACAAAATCAGTTCAATTCCAGTATTAATTTTGGTCATAATTTTTTAAAAAACAAAATTACATTTAACGCATCTGCAAGGCATTCTCAAAATACGCAAACCCATAGTTTTAGATTGGAATTGCCCAATGTGGTTGTAGGGGTGCCTCGTATTACTCCATTTGCAAAAAATGGAACCAGCAAATGGTACCAACAAATTGGAGTCGGGTATAATATGAATTTTAGCAACGTATTAAATACCATCGATACCATTTTGTTTAGTTCACGTGGCAGGGATGAATTTAAAAACTTACAAAATGGAATTAACCACAGTCTATCAACTGGAACAACCTTTAAATTGCTACAAGGAACCATCAATGTAAGTCCCACTTTTAACTATTCTGAAAAGTGGTATTTTAGTACGATAAAAAAGAGTTGGGATACAGCGAATAGAAGAGAAATTGTAGCGAACGAACAAGGATTTTATCGCATGCAACAATACAATGCGGCGGCTAGTATTTCTACCAACATTTATGGCACCTTCCAAAATTTAAATACCGGCAAATTGCGCGCAATTAGACATACGATAACACCGTCAGTTTCGGTAGGATATGCACCAGAAATTAATCCAGAAAAATTAGGCTGGGTGCGAGGTTATTTTAACGATACTGCCAAAACAAAAAACTTAGTGACGTATAATATTTTTGAAAAAGGCATTAACGGATATTACAACCAAATGGAAAGCGGAAGTATTGGTTTTAGCATTAGCAATAACCTACAAGGGAAAAAGGTGGTATCCATAGACAGTAATGGAAAGGAAAAATTAGATAAATTTAATATCATAGATGCATTAAATATTTCAGGGAGTTATAATCTTTTGGCGGATAGTTTTAATTTATCGGATATCAATACTTCATTAAATACTGTGTTGTTGCAAATTTTTAACATCACTGCCTCTGCACAATTCAGCCCTTACGCCATAGATGGAAAAGGCCGCAGATTGCAAGAATACCAAATTAAAAAAGATTACAGCCCATTGCGTTTTGTCAATTTCAATACCAGTTTAAATACGCAATTGAATCCAGAAAAATTTAAACGCAATAAAAATGGCGAATCCAAAGAATTAAATTCTAAAAAAGGAACTGTAGAAGAGTTAGAAGCGTTGCGCAAAAACAATTTGGATTACTACAATTTTAAAATACCTTGGAATATAAATATAAGTTATATTTTAGACTATAATAAAGACAATTCAATTCGTTTCGGAACACCTAAATTAACTACCCATCGCATTGCCATAGGTGGAGATGTGAATTTAACTACTGAATGGAAAATAGGGTATCAAACGGGTTATGACTTGGTTCAAAAACAGATAGTTGCGAGCCAGTTTACTATTTCTAGAAATTTGCATTGTTGGCAATTGGATTTTAGTTGGGTTCCAATTGGGGGAAATAAAAATTGGGTATTTACATTGCGGCCAAAATCCAGTTTATTGCAAGATTTGAAGTTAAACAAAAGGGTATATAATAATCCAGCACTTTTTGGTGCATATTAAACTAAAATCATCATATTTGCGGTATGACATTACAAATAGGCACCCAGGCACCTGACTTTACCCTTTACACCTCCGAAAAAACGGCTGTAACATTATCCTCCCAACGCGGCGAAAATGTAGTATTGCTATTTTTTCCATTGGCATTTACAGGCACTTGCACAATAGAATTATGCACTTTGCGCGATCAATTGCACGATTATACTGAATTGAATACTGAGGTTATGGCCATTTCCGTAGATTCCGTATTTACACTTGCAAAATGGAAAGAATTGGAAGGATTTAATTTTACTATGCTTTCAGACTTCAACAAAGAAGCTTCAATTGCTTATGATACAATTTATGAAAAATTTGGTCCAGGTGGACATATGCATGGCGTGTCTAAACGATCTGCTTTCGTTATTGATGGCGAAGGTATTATACGTTACGCTGAAGTATTGGAAAATGCAACTTTGTTGCCCAACATGGACGCGATAAAAGCGTGTTTGGCTTCCTTAAAATAAAAAACAATTGGTATAAACGGATGCGTTGTTCTCTATTTCTATGCTTACTGTTGCCTCTCTTAACGGCAGGCCAACAAATACCATTAGAATATAGAACTGCTTATTATTATAGGAATGCAGATACTTTCCATTTAAACAATACCCAAATAAAAAACGACAAAGTAACCCTTGCTTTCTTCGCAAAACAAGGGTTGCTTTTTATCGATTCAATGCTTTTACAAACTACTATTCAGCATGGTTTTGACAGCATATTAAACGTCACAAAATTCATAAACGCAGGGTCATTTTTTATGTATAAAACCGAAGTGAGCAATGCGGAATACAAACAATTTCAGCAAAGCAAAAAAAGTGGGGTGTACTACCCAGACACGGCGGTGTGGCAGGATGGCGAAGAAGAAAAAGACCCATTCGTTTTGTATTATTATCAGAATAAAGCTTACAATTCATATCCGGTTGTAGGGATTACACATTGGCAGGCGGTGCAATATTGTATATGGAAAACCCAAGAATTAAATGCGCTATTGAAAAAAAATGGCATTGCCAAATACAGCGTTGAAGTAAGGTTGCCATCGGATGCAGATTACAATGCTGCTTATAAAAAGCATATCACAGGTTGGCTAAAATCTAAAGAAAATACATGCGGATTTTCGATGGAAAATGATTACTTAAGTTATGCATTTGGTTGTGGTAAATTTCGCTGCAATTTTCATACAATTACGACTACGCGGGGAGCTGCAATAAAGCCCACACTGGATAAAAACTGGCAGGCGTATGGCTTTATAGTTACACCCACATTGTCCTATCAAAATGCCTTGGGAATGTATAATTTGCTAGGGAATGTAGAGGAATGGACATCCACTTCCGCAGGGGGCGCATTGTTTAACAATTTGGAATACATTTATACCACAACAAATAAAATTATCCCAAATACACAAACCAAAATAGACAGTGTTTCCCTAAATAAACACATTTATAAAAAAACAGATTTAGCGAAACACTATTTTGTAAAAGGGGGCAGCTGGATGGATGAGATTTATTACTTACAACCTGCAGCACTAAAATTAAAAGCCGAATGGCACCGTTCTAAAACCATAGGATTTAGATATGTGGTATATGTAAAAGCGAAAGATTAATTAATTTAAATCGGCCAATTCCACCTCATTTCGAAACAAATCTTCCATAGTTTCGCGCTTGCGGATTAACTGGGCTTTGCCGTTTATGACCATCACTTCGGCAGGTCTAAAGCGGGCGTTATAGTTGTTGCTCATAGTAAATCCGTAGGCACCTGCATTTCGAATTGCGATAAAATCTCCTTCACGGACTTCGGCAATTTTACGGTCGTAGCCTAGTGTATCAGTTTCACAAATATACCCAACAACGGAGTACACCCTTGGCGTGCCTTCTGGATTTGAAATGTTTTCTATGTGGTGGTAGGCATCGTAAAACATAGGTCTGATTAAATGGTTTTGGCCGCTATCTACCCCTATAAAAACGGTAGAGGTTGTTTGCTTTATTACGTTAGTTTTGACAAGCAAATAGCCACTTTCGCTGACGATAAATTTGCCTGGCTCAAACCACAACTCTAGTTCACGGCCATATTTAGCACAGAAAAGTTTGAAAGCTTCTGCGATTTTCACACCTGTATCTTCTATGTCGGTAACGAAATCGCCTTCTTTGTAGGCCACTTTGAATCCACTGCCAAAATCCATAAATTGAAGGTCTGGAAATTCTTCGGCGGCATCAAACAGCAATTCAGCACCTCTTAAAAAAACTTCACTGTCCAGAATGTCGCTTCCCGTGTGCATGTGCAAACCTGCAACGTTCATTTCATTGCTTTGCACTACGCGAAGCACGTGGCGCAATTGGTGAATGGATATTCCGAATTTAGAATCAATATGCCCTACGGAAATATGGCTATGACCACCTGCCATAATGTGTGGATTTAGACGAATACAAACCGGCACAGTGCCGCGGTAAAGGTGACCAAATTGTTCTAAAATAGATATGTTATCAATGTTAATATGAACACCCTTTTGTACAGCTTGAACAATTTCTTCCATGTCCACGCAATTGGGTGTGTACATGATTTGCGTAGGCAAAAAACCTGCACGAAGGCCCATATCAACTTCCTGAATGGAAACGGCATCGAGGCCAGAACCTTCCCTTTTCAACAAACGCAATATATTTACATTGTTTAAGGCCTTTAGAGCATAATGCAATCGCACTTTAATACCTGGGAAGGCATTTTTTAGGCGGTGATATTGCGAAACTATTTTATCTGCGTCGTAAACGTATACCGGGGTTCCAAACTCTTCAGCAATTTGTGTTGCTGAAACATTTCCAATTTTGTATTCTTGGTCCATATTTTTTTTTATAAAAAAAGGCGAAGTTTTTAGCTTCGCCTTTTCAGTTTATTAAGCGAAGTTTAATTAATTTAATTCCTTTTTATTTCTTTTAGAGGCAAATTCAAGTACCACAGGAGTTGCGATGAAAATAGAAGAATAAGTACCGATGGCGATACCCACCAACATTGCCAAAGAGAAACCTTTCAATGAATCGCCACCGAAAAAGAACAATACCACGACTACCACAAATACGGTAAGAGAAGAAACAATAGTTCTGCTCAAAGTTTGGTTAATCGCTGCATTTATCAATGTAGGTTCATCTGCTTTGCTGTGGCGGTCTTTTAAGAAGTCACGAATACGGTCAAATACAATTACAGTATCGTTCATAGAATAACCGACAATGGTAAGCAATGCAGCAATCAAGTTTTGGTCAAACTCAATTGGAAATGGCACCCATTTGTCTAGGATAATAAATACACTTAATACTACTATAATATCGTGAATGGTTGCAATAATTGCACCTGCCGCGTAGGCTACATTTCTAAAACGGAACACAATGTACAAGAACATACCTATGGTTGCGATAATTAAAAGAATAATAGACTTATTGCGAATGGTTGTTGCTACCGTTGCACCCACTTTGTTTGAGCTTAAAATAGCAGTAGAAGGGTCGTTGTTTTTGGTAACCAAAGATATGCCCTTAAGACTACTGATAAGTTTCTCTCCAATTAAATCTCGTTTAACACCTGCAGAATCCAATTCAATGCCTTTGTTGGCGGCTTTTAAATCATTGGTAAGGAAATACGTAGTCACAATTCTAAACTTACCGCCTTCACCAAATGTTTTAACCTCGTTGCTTGAACCTGGTAGATTTTTATCTAGGGCTTGTTTAATTTGATCAACGTTGTAATTTTTAGCCGCATCGGTTTGAACAATAAAGCTATTTCCTCCTTTAAAGTCGATACCGGTGGAAAGCCCACCTTTGGTAAAGAACATAACAATCCCCAAGAGAATAAGCGGGAAACTGATAAAGAAATAGATTCGGCGTTTTCCAACGAAATCATAATTTGCATTCACCAATAAATTGCGGTTGTAGGCAAAATCATAAGAAGTTATCTTTCCCTTTTCTGCTCTGCGATCTAAGAGTAAGCGAGTGATGAACAAGGCCGTAAAAAGAGAACAGAAAATACCAATTACCAAAATTACAGAGAATCCATAAGCAGGACCTGCATCGGTAAACATAAGAATAATTGCTGCTAATAAAGTGGTAACGTGACCATCAATAATCGCAGACAATGCATGTTTGAAACCCAATTCTATGGCAGTTCGCTGGCTTTTACCGGCGCGAAGTTCTTCTTTAATACGTTCATAAATCAGTACGTTTGCATCCACGGCCATACCGACTGTAAGAATTAAACCAGCGATACCCGGAAGTGTAAGGGCTGCACCCATATTGGAAAGAATACTGATAATAAGGAATACGTTAGCAAACACTGCTACGATTGCAATCCAACCTGCGCGGTTGTAGTACAATACCATGAAAGCGAGAACTGCTATGAAACCTGCCAAAAGCGAATTAAGACCTCTGTCGATAGATTCTTGACCCAAAGAAGGACCAACAACCTCACTAGCAACGATACGCGCTGGTGCTGGTAATTTACCTGCTTTCAACACATTGGAAAGGTCATCCGCTTCTTTGATATCAAAATTGCCACTGATTTGGCTATTTCCACCGCTAATTCTGCTCTTTACTACAGGTGCGGAATAGACCCTGTCATCCAGCACGATGGCGATAAATTTATTGATGTTGTTTCCAGTGATTTGAGCCCAAGTAGTTGCAGCGGCAGGAGTCATCTCCATATTCACTTCCAACTGCCCAGTTTGGCTGGAGCTTGGACGTGCATCGGAAATGATATTTTCGTCGTCGCTGCTCAATGCGGCTTTTCCATCACGGCCGCGTTTTAGGAAATATACATTATACTCGTCTGGATTAAGAATTTGTTTCCCTTGAGGATTCACATCGTTTGGTTTGGCGCTGAAAGCCACTTTTACAGAAGGTTCTAAAACCATTCTGTACTGATCCAACTGCAGCATTTCTGCTAGTTTTTGGCGATCCGAGGATTTTACAGTACAAATAGAAGATCCTTGGGGTGCACCTTGAGTAGCCACACGTTTCAAAATTTTCGCCAAAGGATTGGTAGAAAGATTGACCGCGTTGTCAGCTTCTTTATTGGTATCCACCTTGGCAGATGCGGTTTTGCCAGTATCAGCAGGTTTTGTAGCTGCAATTGCTTTTTTAGCAGTGTCTTCTGTTTTGGCTGCGGTATCCACTTCTTTTACAAGTGGAACAGTGTTGGTTGCTGCTTTGTATAAGGATTCTAAAATGCGGCTGCCTTCTAACTCATTGCCAGAATTGCCATACACTTCATAAAACTCAAGATTTGCACTTTTTTCAACCAAATCTTCCATTCGGCGAGGATTGTCCACACCAGGAAGTTCTACCGAAATGCGACCTCCATCTATTTTTTGAACCGTTGGTTGTGTAACATTGGCTTGGTTAATACGTTTTTCTACAACTTCATAAACCCGGTCTATGGCACCGTCGGTTTCTTTGCGCAAAAGTGCATTCAATTCGCTTTCGCTGCTCGTTGCTTGAATTCCGGTTTTATTGTTCCCTTTTACAAAAAGATTGTTGATTTTGCGAGAGGGAAACATTTTCTTGAACTGATCTATAAAAACAGATACATAGTCGCCCCCATTATCCCTAACTACATCATTGGTTCTTTTGATTGCTTTTAAAAGGTCTGGGTCGTTTCCATCATTGGCAAGTCCTTTAATAATGGCGCCTTTGTCCACTTCAAGGATTACGTTCATTCCACCCCTTAAGTCTAAACCTAAGTTTACTTCTTGTTGCTTACACTCAAAGTAAGTGAAAGAAGCAATTCCCATGCTGTAGAAATTGGCTTTGTTGCCCAAGCTGTCAATATAACGGCGAGTTGCTTTGGTTTTGTCTTCCCCAAATTTCTTGTTGCGCATTTCGGCAAAACTCTTTGCCTTGCTTTCAAAACCCCGCGTTTTCCATGTAAACGATAATTGGAAAATACAGGCAATGGCCAAGAGAGTGGAAAATACAATGATCGTCTTTTTATTCTTCATCGGATTTCTAAAAGTCAGTTTTTTACGAAGGCGCGAAAATAGGTAAAATTAGGTTACCCACCATTAAGAAAATTGAAAATTGTGCCATAGCGCGAAAGAATTAAAGCAGACTTGCCGAAATTCGGTCGATGTTCGTCACAATTTGTGCTATATTTTGTTGTTCCATACAGCGAAAATGACCTTGCGGGCATTTTGCAAAACCCAATTTAGAACAAGGTCTGCATTTTAAACCCGTTACTTCAGAAACGAAAGTAAGATCTGTATTAAAATCTTTTGGGTAATAAGGTGTCATACCAAACTGGGGTATGGTATTTCCCCAAATGGAAACGACAGGTTTTTTTAAGGCTGCGGCTATATGCATTAAACCAGTATCGTGCGTAACTACAATACTTGCCAATTTTACAATTTGACTGCTGAAAGAAAGACTTAGTTTGCCACAGAGATTAAGTACTTTATTGTCTGTGCCCGTTAAACATTCTGCAACCAATAGGTTGTCGTGAGCATCTCCAATAACCACAACCGGCAAATTTATTTTAGTAAACATTTCATGCATGCGATTTTTACTAAGCCTTTTTGTAGCATAAGTACCACCAGAAACATAAACAACGAATGGGGTTTTCGGTAAAATATCGGCGATACTATCTGGCAAATTGGCACCCGGTGTAAAAAAATAATCGAGCCCTCTCCCATCGTTTTGTATGCTAAGTGACGCTACTGCATGGAGGTATCTATCCACTATATGGATGTCGGGCATAAAATTCTTTTTAAATTTTACCTTTAGCCATTTTTTGAAATTTAATTTTTCGAATGAAACAGATTTAACACCAAACAATAGCGTTTTAATTTGCCAGGTGCGGAGGTTTTTGTGTAAGTCAACAATGAGGTCGTACTTTTCTAAAGATAATTCATCCAAAAGGGTTGAAAATGAATCTCCGAGTGCAATTACTTTGTCTACATATGGATTGGATGCGACCAAACTGCGAAATTTTTCTTTGGTACAATAATGAATTTCTGTATCGGGTATTTGTTCCTTCAAACAGCGAACAACAGGCGTTGTAAGTACAATATCCCCTATTGAACTAAATCGTAAAATCAGAATCTTCACTGTCGCAAATCTAAACTAAATCTATATTTAAATCACAGGGTGTGTATCGACCTTTTGTTTTGCAACCACAGCATCAAATCTGCAAGCGACAAGGCATTTAATGTCATCTCTTTGGTTAGCCCACCTTTTCTAGCGGAAACGGTACCGTAATACATGTCATTTAGGGCGGTTTTTTCATGGGCATCGGGATTGATGGATAGCATAACCCCTTTCTCCATAGCATAGCCAATCCACCGCCAATCTAAGTCTAACCGAAACGGATTGGCATTAATTTCAATACATACGCCATTTGCCGCGCAAGCATCTATTATATAAGAATGGTCAATTGGGTACCCTTCTCTCACAAGCAACAAGCGACCCGTGGGATGACCCAAAACATGCGTATATGGATTCTCGATGGCTTTTTTCAACCTTGCATTGGCACGTTCTTTATCCATTTTTAAATTGCTATGCACAGAAGCAACAACCAACTCAAAACCTGCCAAAATTTCATTGTCATAATCGAGGCTACCGTCACCCAAAATATCGCTTTCTATGCCCTTGATGATTTTAAAATTGCCCAATTCAGCATTGAGTTTGTCAATTTCTGCCCATTGTTGAATCACCCTCTCTACGGAAAGTCCACCGGCATAACCAGCGCTTTTGCTGTGATCGCAAATTCCTAAATATTCGTAGCCAATGCTTTTGCAGTATTCTGCCATTTCTTTTAGCGAATGCAAACCGTCAGAATACGTGGAGTGATTGTGTATGCTGCCTTTTAAATCTTTAAATTCGAGCAAAGACCCCAAATTAGCGGCCTTTGCCCATTCAACTTCACCGCCCCCTTCGCGCATTTCAGGGACAATATAAGGCAAATCCAATGCTTTATAAAGAGCTTCTTCGCTTTCAAATGGAGCTGCAGAGTTATACCCAATAGTTGTAAGATGCGCTTTGCTGGCTGAAGATTCAAACCGCGTTTTATCAAAATCGCTTTCTAAGACATACGATACTCTATATTTAAAAGCAGCACTATCTCTAAACAAGCCTGCTTCAAAAACAAATCCCGATGCGGTAAGAATTTCGTTCACTTGTGTGGCAGCAGCCGTGGTTAATATTTCCACTTCTTCAATGGTATCACAACAGCGTCTGAATTCGCCTGTAAATTCAAATCTCTCATTGGGCAAGGCAGTTTGCAACAATTTCAACAATTCACTGGCCGGTTTTTGTACCCGTGCAAAATGGTATTTACCCGCTGCATTCCACGAGAATTCGATGGCCTTTAATACTTCGCTTTGGGTTTTTAATCCAAAACCAGGTTGCTCTACCAATCTATTTTCTCGGCAAGCATTGAACAGGTCTTCCACGGACTCGATGCCCATGTTTTTCCAAATACCTTTTACTTTCTTAGGCCCGAGCCCTTTGATTCGCAAAATATCTAGCACACCCGGTGGGGTTGAATCCTTGAGTTTTTGCAAATCGGGGAAAGTATTTGTGCTTAAAAGGGTTCGAATGGCTCCGATTACGCTTTTTCCTACACCCGGTACTTTGTCTAAATCTGCCTCGGTCATGGAAGCCAAAGGATCTTTTATTTTCTTAATGTTAAATGCTGCCGCGGCGTAGGCTTTCACTTTGAAAGGATTTTCATCGTGCAATTCTGCCAATTTTGCGTAAGTGCCAAGGGCATTGGAAATGTCGTAATTATCCATGGGCAATAATGAGAAGACAAAGGTATGTTATGGAAAAATATGGGTCACCTTTTTTTAAATAAATTTTAAATAAAAAATAGAAAAAGCAGGAAATTCTGTAAAAGTAAATCAGAACCTGTATTGAATGAATTTAATTTCTGCAGAATCTACGGCTTCGTAAAAATCGACCCAAATGATGCTGTTCGGGTCTGGTCCTCTTAAATATACTACGTGCATGGGATTGCCGGTTTTTTTATTGGTTAATACCTCTAAACCCAAAACCACAAACGTTCTTTTCTTAAATTTAGCTGGCAATTCATACATATCAAAATCCCCCGTGGCAAAAAATGAGGCATAAAACCCATCCCCAGTTGCGGTATCATACGATTTGTAGGCACCAGTCCAACGCGTTTTTCTAAAATAATCGAGGTTTATGTAATGATCTCCAACACAGTTGCCAATTTCTACTGAGTCTCCCACATGGATCGTTATTTCTACAGAATCTGAATTGGACTGTGAGAAAACCCAGTTGGGAATGAGCACGAGGATGGAGATGAACAATAACCGCATGAATACGTACTTATAGACAAAAACCATGCAAAAAACGAAGCATCCGTTGTGAAATAAATATTTCTGCTGCTTATTTTTGTAAAATTAATAGCTTAGACCATGCAACGCACTCTTAAAATCCTTACAACCGCTGTTCTGTATTTATCGATTGGAACCCTAAAGGCGCAAAATACCGCCTATGTTGATATGAAAATTGGCTGGCGGGCAATGAACACCAATTTAGACGCTTTTAACAAGAGCATGCCTGCAGGTACGCCGTATTTAAGCGGTAATATGAACGCAGTGGAGTTAAGTTTTGGTGTTCATAAAAAGCATTTTATGGTCCATTCCGATTTGTCAATTGGAACAAGAAATCGTAATTTCATTAGTAATTATGAACAAATCATTTTAACCCAGACGAGTTGGTCTCTCACGGCGGGCCCAACTTATAAAGTAGGTAAAAATAAAAAATTACAATTCTCTACATTGGCAGGCATTGCCTATAACAGTTTGGATTTGAAATACGTGAATGACTCCATTAACAAATCAGCTTCAATAGGTTGGATTTTAAACCAAGCTCCGAACCAACTTGATGAAGATCCAGGACACTATACAAATCCTGGTTTTATGCTTGTGGTTCAACAGAGAGCTACCATCATACTAAACAAACATTTCACGCTGACTGCGTTTGTTGGTTACCAGCAAGATATGGGCAAAGGAAGATGGCATTACGAATATGGATTTATCAGACGGAATAGTCCAGAAACATTTGGCACTGGCCTGAGTTATGGAGCTTCTCTTGGCTTGAGATTTCCTATAGAACCGCAACCGTTAACTAATTTTAGTCAGAGGCTAAACTAACAAGCTCCCGACTTACGACCGCACTGAGTGCAACACCCATTCCACCCATGCGAACACAGGCAAACATACCAGGATGTATCTGGCGCACGATAGGCGTCCTGTCTGCCGCCATGCCCATAGTGCCAGCCCAGGTGTCTGTTATTTCAAATGGCTCATTTGGTACGACAATTTCTCTTAGGAACTGAACCAAACGGTTGTAAATAGGGTCTGAAATATTCAAATCCGTGGTGGTTTCATTTATGAAATCCATATTTCTTGCACCTCCAATTAATATACGGGTTCCCAAACTT
>Ga0209181_10004852_pt1 | contig 19735 bp, 14 predicted proteins | sample MAT05_FD_187208 | JGI IMG/M metagenome (GOLD analysis project Ga0209181, IMG submission 187208) | Freshwater microbial communities from Lake Fryxell liftoff mats and glacier meltwater in Antarctica - MAT-05 (SPAdes) (version 2) | ecosystem: Environmental > Aquatic > Freshwater > Ice > Liftoff... | reverse complement strand
GTCAACCATTTTTTCATCAGACAACACTATTTTTCTGCGAATAGTGGGGCTATTTAAAGAAAAATAGGGGCCGTATGATGGAACAAAGGGTGGCATCAAATGACTAAGTTATTGGTGCCGCGTTCCTAAGATCAATCAACTACCAACTGCTGCTTCCAAACCTTTCCATCAGACTGTACCATCGCGAAATACATGCCTGGCGGCAGGCCGCGTACCGACACTTCTATTTTGTTCTCTCCTTCCAGCACCAATGTCCGCACGATGCGACCTTGCGCATCTGTGAGCAGGAAAGTCGCTCCTCTCGGCAGTGGCTCCGACCATTGCACCAGTAGCAGATCATGCACCGGATTGGGACTAATAGTGAGCCGAAAATCACTGCCCGGCTCCTGCGCATCCACGATGTTCGGGCCAAACGCTTCGATGCCGAACCACAACGTTTTGCTTTGATTCTGATCAATCGTGATGTCATATAAGCCTGCTGCATTCGGCTGATATGTTTTGAATGCGCTTTCTTTTCCTAGATTGTCAAGCGAGTACAGTCGAATGGAAGTGGCAGTGACATTCAGCCTAAGCGTGATCGTCAGCGGTTGTTGCATCGTCGGCGGGCTGCCCCAATTGCTGTGTACGGTTTGGGTGCCATCCCAAATCATCCCGGTGTTTTGTTGCCGCGATGTGAGGGTGAGCAGTGAACGCTGGCTTTTTGCCAGGGGGGCATCGCCCAATGCGACCCAGGTGATTGATCCGAATTCGCTGCCCTGCACCAAGGTCAAATGACCAGCGGATGTGTTAGGCGCATCTTTCAGGAAACCCGTGATACTGCAAAATCCCGGTGTAGCGGTCGTCAGCAATCCTTTGCCCGTATCCAGGCTTATTTCATTGGTGGAAGTCACAAACGGACTTTGGCCGGCAGCGGGCAGCATTGAAAAATTGGTCGTTTGTGCGGCGCGGTAAGAGGTGGTGCGAATGGAATGGTTCAACAGCAGGCGTTTGTCATACGGGGTAAAACGTCCCCAACGGCCATCGGCATCTTGTTTCGAGAGTTGGCCGATGCCTGCGCGCGAGTATTGTACGGTAAGTGGAGCAGGGTCGGGGGCGATGAGGCCGCGCCGGTAGGCCCAGGCGCAGGATGGGAACAAGGCCATCACAGAATGGTCGCGGTGGAGGCTGAAGAAATTGTCCGCTATATCCGGTTCCCAGGTCAAACCACCGTTGTATTCGAAAAACATCAGGCCATCAGTGCCATGGAAGGAGGCATAAGCCGCCATCGCCGCAGGCATTTCCGTCCGGAAGCGATTGGGTGCGCCGTGGTTGTATTCGCTGACGGTGAACGGTTTGTCTGAAAAATTTAACCCGGAAAAAGCAGCAGTCAAGGCATCGAGCCGATCCGTACGCAACTGCGACTGATTGCCGATGAGCCAGTCCCAAATGTCCCAGGCGCCATTTGGAAACCAGGGGTGGTCCCAGTAACTATGGTCGTCGAGATAGTCCAAATCTTCCTGGTGCGCGGCGTCTGCCGGGCCGACCAGCGCATTGGTACCCGTGATGGCGGATAGTACACCGACGTTGGCGCGCAGGTGGCTGCGCAGGTCGTCGAAATGGCTTTTCTGTACTTCCATGTAAAACTCGCCCATATCTGTGACCCGCGGGAGCGAGTAGAGCAGCCGTTCGCTCCACAAGATGCGGCGCACGGCATTTTTGGAAAGGTCTTCGCCGGGCAGCAAGCCGCTGATACTGGGTGGCGCCAGACTAAAATCGTCGAGCCAGAACGTCCCCGTGTTTTGCATCGGACTGATCGTGACCCGTCCTGCGCTGGCGTTCGCTTCCGGCGCAACGAAGGAGAATAGGTATTCCTTCCAGGCAGTGCCGACGCTGAAGGTGGAGCCGCCATACCAATTGTAGGGTGCATTATCGCGCATTACCGTCACGGAGAACTGGGTGGTTTTGCTGGAACGCGCCCAAAAACGCAACACGTAGGCAGAGTCTTTTTTCAGCGAAAAACCGGTTTGTTTCATTTGAATATGCCAGTCCGTGCCGGTCACCTTGTTCACATCAAGCCTCCCGGCAAAGGTGCCGCTGTGCGCTCCGCTGTTGGCAGCCGTCAAGGTGGCTTGCGCTGTTTCGTGCAGTTCCAGGCCCCAGGGCGCATTGACGTTGCCTGACTCAAAGCCCCGGTTTTGCAGCAATTCGCCGGTGCCGGGCGGTACTACACCCACATTCCAGGCGGCCGCCAAGGCTCCTGCGGCTGGATATTTTTGCTGTAAAAACAAATTCCACGACGCATCCAGGTAAGTGGAATGTCGGTGGAGCAACGAGCCGCTGTTGGCAAACGGCCGCAACTGGTCGCCCTTCCAATAGCCGTAGAGCGTGTTTTCGTTGTTCATTTCCACCATTGCGAGCACCGGGTCTTTGGCGAGCGAAAGCCCGGTATAAGGATTGACGTGGCCGAGCAACTGCTCTGCGTATTCCTTCTGCAATAGTTGCAGCCAGCCATCGAACAGCGTCACCCCTTTGGCAAAATCCACCAGGGAATCTGCACCCGGCACCCCGTCGGCAGGCTGGAAGTTGCGCGATACGTTGAGGTTCATATTCACGTACACGCCGTTCTTTTTCAATTCGTTGATAAAAAAATCGAGGCGGTCGAGCGTCACCAGATTGAGTTTTCGGGTGCCTTGCGCATAAATGAAAATGCAACCGTCATTGCCCGTCCAGTTGTTTTCCAGGTGGTGAAAGCGAACGAGGTTCACGCCCATTTTCCGCAAACGCGCGGCGATGCCCGGCGCTTTGTCTTTGGGCGGGAAAGCGGCGGCTGCCACGATGTTTACCCCCCAAAAACGGACGGGCTGGCCTGTCGCCATAAACTGTTCCCCTTGCACCGTCACCCGTTCCGCCTCGCCAATGGTATAGGCGGGAAATTTGGGCAGAAAGGTCTGCGTCGTGGAGTCGAATGCCGGCAGGTTGAAGTTGAAGCCGCCGGGGAAGTTTTGGGCATGGGCTGCGATCGCTGCAAACAGGAAGAGCAGGCTAGCCAAATGTTTGATCATGAAAAGTACACGCACGGACATTGTTTTATATTGTTGTTGATAGGTTTCCTGTCACTTCACTATTTGAACTGCCACACTTCCAGTTGCCGTTTGTATCACGACGGTGTACATGCCTTTTGACAATCCATCTGGCAGTTGGAGCCGCTCGGTGTGGGTACCGGCAGGGCGTTGCGAATGCGCCAGGAGCGTGTGGAGCAGGCGACCGTTAAGATCATAGAGTTGAATGTCAACCGATTGATTGTCAAGTAAGTCGTATTCCAGTGTCAGTTCGTCTCGCACGGGATTGGGGAATACGTTGAGTATGCCGCCACCGGCTGTTTCAGCGGGGCGATCCACTGTACCCACATATTCGCCGCGCAGGAGGCGATATACTACGATGTCGGCGCGCTCGCCATTGTCTATCGAGCCGGCAGCGAGCATATTGCCATCGGAATCGAAGGCAGCCGCCCGGGCATAGAGACCGCGCAGGGGCAGGTAGCCGCCTTGCCCCCAGGTGTTGTCAAAAGATCCGTTGGATTGAAGGCGGATGGTAGTGAAGCCTTTATAAGCCGGGTCGGGACTGCTCAGCCGGTCGCCGCCAAACAGTACGATGCGCTTGTCGGCTTGTACCAGCACGTCGTACAGCACTTGCGGCGTATTGCCTTTAACGGGTAGAACAAATCCGTTGGTGCCAAAACTACTGTCCAAACTGCCATCGGGTTGTAAACGGCAGGCCATGTAGGCGCTATTGGTCTGGCCGACTACCACGATTTTGCCATCGGGTTGCAGCGCGGCAGAAAAGCCGTATAGCGAGGTCGTAATGGTGTATTTGAATTCAAAACTTGCGTCGGGTGTACCGTCGGCCTGGTAGCGCATTACCATCAAAATAGTCGGTGTCATGCTATTGACTGCCCGTATACCGACGACGATAAATTTGCCGTCAGGCTGCAACAAAATTTTTGACCATTGAGCATCTGCTACCGTTGCGCTTCCACTTTGCCCAAAAGACGGATCCACGGTCCCATTGGCGTTGTACCGGACAACGATACCGGCCCGTTGGCCCGTATTATCCGATCGGGTGCCTGCTGCCAGTATCAAGCCGTCGGGCAATAATACCAGCGATTGGTACTCGGGCGAGGCACCCGCAGTTGCCATAAACGCCTGACCGAGTTGCCCAAAGGTATTATCCAGGCTCCCATCGGGTTGGAATCGTGCCAGAAGGGCTCTTGTTCCAGCCTCCCCGGCGCCCAGTATTTTTCCGTCGGGCAACCGGATCAGGGCGTTCAGCAGGTTGTCCAATCCACTGGGATGCACCACCCGCACACCGTCAGAACCGAAGATGGGATCTGGCTGTCCGTTGGGAAGGAAACGGAGCAATGCCCAGTCGTTTTTGTACGGTTCATTGTTCGTGCTTCCGCCTGCCAAGATTTTCCCGTCGGGGAAAACCAATACTGCTGTACCCACGTCGGCCGAAGTTCCCAGATCGCCTACCACTGCTCCGTCATTGCCAAAAGTTGCATCCTTGCTGCCGTCGGCGTTGAACTGGAACAGGAGGGCATCGGTATAAAAATCGCCTTCGGCGCGGGTATCGCCTGCCACCAGGATATGTCCGTCGGGGCGCAGCGCGAGCGCGGCGGCGTTGTCGTCCTTGGAACTAAAAGAGCGGATGATCTGACCATTTTGGCCGAAACTGGCATCCCGGCTGCCGTTGGGGAGCAGTTTCAACAGGAAAATGTCTTTAAAATCCACGTTTTCGGCCATGCCCGTCAACAGCAACTGGTCGCCAGGCAGGGTTTTGATGTCGGTGCAGAAATTGCCGTAAGTCGGTACGGCTGTAAGCGACGCGATCCCGGATGCGCCGAAATTGGAGTCCAATAGTCCGCTGGGCCGATAGCGAACGACGGAAATTTTGCTGGCCAGGTTCTCGGCAGAATATCCGGCCACCACGATGAATCCGGTGGACGAGATAGTGACGGAGCGGGCGATATCGCTTTCTTCATCGGCATTCAGGTCGGTGACTACGGTGCCAAATCCGCCGAAGGTGGGGTCCAGTTTGCCGTCGGGCAGATAGCGGGCGACGACAAAAAAGGAAGGAAAATTAAACACTGAGGTAGATAACGTGGAGCCGCAGACGACGATCCGGCCGTTGGATTGCAACGCGATGTCCCAGATGACATCGGAAAGGCTGTCAATTTTGGTCGTGACGAGGCCGTTGGTGCCGAACGAAGGATCAGGTGTTCCATCGGGCAGGTAGCGGGCAAGTGCGAAGTCTGCGTCTTTGCCGGTGCGAATGAAACCTGCGGCCACGATTTTGCCGTCTGGTTGGAGGGCGAGTGCATTGGCGCGTTGGATGGAAGTGCCGAAATCGGTCAATACCTGGCCATTGGCGCCGAATGACGGGTCGGGTGTTCCGTCAGGTAGCAGGCGCATCAACCCGAACCGTTCCCGGTCTTCCAGGGTCGCATATCCTGCGAGGATCACCCGCCCATCCGCATCGGGTACCAACGCATTGGCTGCCGAGGCTTTGTCGTTGAATTGCAGGGCGGCTTTGCTGTTCCAATGAAAGGTCATGTCGGGTTTGCCGTTGGGCAAAAACTGAAACACGGCCATCTGGCTCACCGAATCTATCGTGGTGCGACCGGCTATGACTGTCCGACCGTCGGGGCGCAATGCAAGCGCAAACGCCTGATCGTCCGTTGGGTAGATGTTGCGCCAACTTGCGCCGTTCAACCCGAAGGTAGCGTCGGGGCCAGGGAGTTGCGCGAAAGCGCCGAGGTAGAAGGCAAAAAAAAGAAAAATGGAAAAGAGTGGGCGTTTGCTCATAGTGTAGTCATTAGCGTCATTCGTCATTAATGTCATTGGTATCATTTCGTCATTGACTCGTATTGCAAAGGTAGAACAGCGAAGGGGGAAAGGATGGATGGCTTTCGCCAATTGGCGGCAAGGTGCTACTTTTGCGCAGCGTAACCCTATGTTCGACTTCGATTTTTCCCGCATTCCCGACCTGCTTGCGTACGACCCAAAAGCCCCCCTGCTGTTTTCAAGCGGGTTGTTCCTGTTTCTGTTTCTCGGTTTTTTTGCTGTTCACCAGTTGTTGCTGGGGCGCAGCCGGTTGCGCATTGCGTGGGTAGTGCTGTTTTCGCTGTTTTTTTACTACAAATGCGCCGGGCATTTCTGGCTGTTGCACCTCGTGATCGTGGGGGTGGATTTTTATTTGGCCCGCTGTATCGAGGAATCGGTTACGCCTTCAGACAAACGATGGATGTCGGTCATCCTGGGGTTTACAGCGTTTTGTGTTTGGCTATTGAATGATATTGCGCTGGCGGATAAACTTTGGATGGTGCCGGCGCTGTTTTTTGCCGGCATTTTTCTGCTTCTGATTCCCTGGTTGAAGATAAGCAGGGGTTGGATGCTGGTGATCAGCCTGCTGGTCAACCTGGGAATGCTGGTGTATTTCAAATACAATGTCTATTCCGAACTCTGGAGCGAAGTGTCGGGCAAGGCATTCGACCCGGCGTTGGTCTGGCTGCCGGCCGGCATTTCATTTTTCACATTTCAATCGCTGAGTTATACAATCGACGTTTACCGGGGGCAGTTGAAAGCGTTGGGCAATATGCTGGATTACGGCTTTTTTGTCACGTTTTTTCCCCAGATGCTGGCCGGGCCGATTGTTCGGGCGGCTGATTTTTTGCCCCAAATCCACAAACCACTTTGGGTAACGCGGGAAGATTTTGGGCGGGGCGTGTTCCTGATTGTTACCGGGCTATTCAAAAAAGCGGTGATTTCGGACTATATCAGCACAAATTTTGTGGACCGGGTTTTCGAATCGCCTTTGCAATACAGCGGTCTGGAAAACCTGATCGGAGTGTATGGCTATGCAATGCAGATTTACTGCGATTTTAGCGGCTACTCCGACATGGCGATCGGGCTGGCCCTGTTGATGGGGTTCCGTTTTCCGATCAATTTCGATTCGCCTTATCAGTCGCTGAGCATCACGGAATTTTGGCGACGGTGGCATATCTCGCTGTCGTCGTGGCTGCGCGACTATCTCTATATTCCGCTGGGTGGCAACCGGGGCAGCGGGGCGGCAACGTGGATCATCATAGTTACCTTTTTCCTGCTGTCGGTGGTGCTCTGGGTTATGGCCGACCAATGGTGGTGGCTGGTGTTGTGGGCAGCAGCAACCGCGCTCATCGGCATACCGGCGTTGCGGAATCGCGAGGGAGATTCGGCGGCTACCGGCTTCAACTTGCTGGCAACGATGCTGCTGGGCGGGTTGTGGCACGGTGCTGCTTCGCGCTTTATTCTGTGGGGCGCCTTGCATGGTCTGGCGCTGGCGGCAGAACGCTGGATCAAACAAATTTTTCCCGGTACGCCCGGCCCGGTACGCCGGGTTTTGGGTGGCTTATGGACGTTCCACTTCGTGTGCTTCTGCTGGATATTTTTCCGCGCCAAAGGCATGGACGCAGCGGGGGACATGCTTCGTCAGATTGCTTTTAACTTTCACCCGGAATTGGCGGTGGATTTTTTCGTCGGATATGCCCCGGTCGTGTTCTGGCTGGCGGTGGGCTATCTGTTGCATCTATTGCCCAAAACGACGGAGCAATGGGCCGAGCGGGCCGTGACCTGGCTGCCGTTGCTGGGAAAAGCAATCGTTGTGGTATTGGTAGCCGTGCTGGTGATGCAGGTGAAATCGGCTGAGGTGCAGCCGTTTATTTATTTTCAGTTTTGAGACGGTCTCTTTTTGACCAATGAATCCAGGTCAATCTGAATGCTTTCGCTCCAGGAGGGGCGATCCGTTACTTCGCCTTGTTCAAAGCTATATTTTAGCCATTTCCCGGTGTCGTAATTATAGACGAAACCCTCCGGGACTTCATATTCCCGCACCAGTTGTTTTACTTTTTCAAAATCGCGGCGCATACCGGTATTGCCCGTCACTTCGATGATCACTTTATTGAGCCGTGCTTGGTTGTCAAACAACAAAATGTCCGGTGTGGGACTGGTTTGGCTCTCGTCAATCATGGTTTCCGGGAATGGCTCGTAAGCAATTTTTCCTTCCTCGTAGAAGAGTTGCCCCAATTTCATCATCAGTTGACCGATGATGCGCTGGTGGATTTTGGGTGCAGTTACTTTCAGATGAACAAAGTATTCTGTCATTAGAAGTGGTGGAAACTTGTATTTTGAATTACTTCCTATGCATCTTTACCCCATTTATATACTTGATTGCCCAATAGGATGAGTTCCCTATCTTCAAAAATAGAAAACATAAAAGGATGCATTGCTTCAGGTGAAACACCTCTTGCAATTCAGGAATTGCTTTCCCTTTCGAAGCAAAATTCTGAATTGAGGGAATATGTAGTTGATGTTATCCTGTTGTCAAACAGATTAGAAACCATAAAATCAAATGAAATTAGAGGCATGGCTGCCTATGGAAGTGAAAGTTACAACACTCTAAACTTCAGCATCTTGATGTTGCTTGAACAAATGCAATCTAATTTGCGTCAGGATACATTCAAAGTTTGATTGAAAGCAAACTTTCAGAGTTAACGCAGAGATTATTCAGTGCTAAAGGTTCCTATGAAATAGGGAAGATAAAGCAATCTGTAGAGAAACTGAAAAGGCAAAACGCTGAAAACTTTGGAGTAGATACTTTACTTGAAAAAGTTAATCAATCATTTGACTGGGAAAAAAAACAAGAAGAGGAAAAAGAATACAACCGACCGCCTAGACGTGACTATTATCCTCCATACCCCTACCATGACTATCGGGGTAGTTCTAGTAGTTGAGTATTAATTTGGATATTGTTACTAGTACTATTGATTTACTTCGCACTGAAGAGATGCTAAATCTACTCAAACAACCGATGGTAATCATTCTCCTCCTTTAAAATCTCCTTCGGCGGCGTATTCAAATCCAGCGGCTTTTCGGTCGCCGTTGTTTTTTTGTTTTTCGAATCATCACTCAATAGCGGGCTTTTTTTCTCCCACGCTTCCAGCATTTGCAGTCCTTCATCGGCAAATACCCCGTTTTGAAGGTCAATAGAAGCCATCAGGTTGCGGCTGGTGTCCATGAACCGTTCCATCTCGCCTACTTTCTGTCCCACTTCATTGGCGAGCGATTCGAGGGCCTGGTCAAACATGGCGCGCTGGTCAGGATCGCCTTTCATGATGCTCATGGCCGACTGGATGGCAGAGTGGCTGCTGCGAATGGCCTCGTACTCCTGTTGCTTCATATTCACCTGATCCTTGGTGTCTTCGAGCACAATTTCGGAGTTCTCGTACATCTTGGTCAGGATGCGGTACAGCACCTCCATTTTTTGGTACAGCACGTCGTACTTGACGTTGGCTTCCTGCAAACGGCCGGCTTTACGAGCGGCGAGCGTCATGTTCTTTTCGTCGCTCTTGCGCTTGGCCTGCTCGGCGAGCGTCATATTTTTCTGAATGTCGGCCTTGTTGCCATCCATTGTGCCTTTGAGTTGGCGCATCTGACCGCGCAGTGCTCCGATCTGTTTGCTGAGGTTGCGCAGGCTGCCTTCCAGGTCTTCTATGTATGATTTAAGGATCGAGATGGGGTCAATATTGACAAAAATTCCCGTAATGGATCGCATCACAGATTGGTAGGCATACCACACGAGATTGCGGGCTTTGGGATCGAGCACCATGAAAATAAGGGTAGCCAATATGCCCAGCCCAACAACCAGCGACACCGTGTCATTGAGTAAAGTGGTCAATTGCGGCAAGACGCTGTTCAACAACAGGCCACCTCCGACCAGTATACCGATCATAATAATGGCCCCGGTGAATCCTTCTGGGCGTTGCCAAAAACTTTTTCTTTCCATAGTGCAAAGGTGCAGGGGACTGTCCATCCTTCAAATTTTCTCGACTGACTGCGCTCTATCAGGGATTTCCAGCGTCCATTCAATTTTTGCGTTCATGGAACGCTTCACTTCAACGTCAGAACAATCCAACCGTTAAAATGGCTGTAATAAACTTTACTCCTTCTTCCTGAATTTAGACTCGTACAGGCTGATCCAGTCTTCCACGGTCATTTTTTGCATCAGGGCTGCGATCAATTCAAATGGAATCTGCTCTGGTTTTTTGAAGCGGATGCAACTTTTGCCCATGTCCAGTTTGCCCTTGCTGTGCTTTGGATATTCGGACACAAACCAGGTGAACAGGGCATGATCTGCGTCAATACCCATGTGATACAACGCCATAAAATTTTTCCGCAAGGCAATGGAAACAAAGGGAAGTGGCAATTTGGGGTCGCAATGATACCCCTGTGGATAGAGCCGGTGCGGTACGACATAGCCGACCATGCCGTAACTCATAACTTCCTGAAAGCCATCCGGTATATTTTCCCCGATGGTTTCCCGAAGTTTTTCAAATGCCGCCTGGCGGTCTTCCGGAATGGCCGAAATATATTCGGCAGGAGAGGACTCTTGAATCGTCATAAAAGGTTTGAAATTTTTAGAATAATCAGGCAGATTCACACATTGACCACATTATTTCACCACCATCTGATAACCTTCCCCGTGTACATTCAGGATCTCCACGCCAACGGCGAGGTATTGACGGAGTTTGCTGACGTACACATTGAGGCTGCGGCCTTTGAGCAGGTCGTCGTCGCCCCAGATGCGTTTCAGAGCGGTGTCGCGGCGAATGACGCCGTGTTCGCTTTCAAGGAAAAGTAACAAGAGTTTGGCTTCGATGGCAGTCAGTTTGATTGTTTTTCCTTCGCCGTCCAGGGTGCGGGCATGGGAATCAAATGAATAGGAACCGATCGGGAAAACCGGCTGGGCTGCCTGCGTTTTGCGTTGATTGCCGGTGCGTCGGAGGATGTTCTGGATGCGCAGCCAAAGTTCTTCGAGGCTGAACGGCTTGATGATGTAGTCGTCGGCACCCAGCGACAGTCCCTGAATGCGCTCTTCCTTTTGAGAAGCGCCTGTCAGGAAAATAAGCGGTACTTCGGGGTCCAGTTCGCGGATGTCGCGGGCGAGCGCGAAGCCGTCTTTGAGCGGCATTTTCACATCCAGCACACAGCAATCATAGCGACCGGATTTGAAAGCGGCCAGCCCTTCGTCGCCGCTGTGGCGCAGGGTGGTATAAAAGCCCTTGGCTTCGAGGTATTCTTGCGTGAGCGCACTGAACTGCCGTTCATCGTCCACCAGGAGCAATCGCTTTTTTTCCATTATCTATTCGGATAAACGTACTGCTGCACTTCTTCTGCACTCACCACATGGTCGCAAAGGATGAACAGCCGCTCGATGACGTTGGCGAGTTCACGGATATTGCCCGTCCAGTTATAATCCTGCAGGGCCTTGACCGCTTCCGGGGTGAAAATTTTGGGTGCGTGGCCGTAGTCGTCAGCGATGCGGCGATTAAAATGCTCGAGCAGGAGCGGGATATCTTCGCGCCGGTCGTTGAGTGAGGGTACTTTTACGACGATGACCGCCAGGCGGTGGTACAAGTCTTCACGGAAACGACCATTGGCAATCTCGGTGCGGAGGTCTTTATTGGTAGCGGCGAGTACCCGCACGTCCACTTTGATCTCTTTGGAGTCGCCGACGCGGGTAATTTTGCTTTCCTGCAAGGCCCGCAGCACCTTGGCCTGTGCATCCAGGCTCATGTCGCCGATTTCGTCCAAAAACAAAGTGCCGCCAGTAGCCGATTCAAATTTGCCCGGCTTGTCGGCAATAGCGCCGGTGAACGAGCCTTTTTTATGTCCGAACAATTCGCTTTCGATCAATTCCGAGGGAATGGCCGCGCAATTCACCTCAATGATTGGTCCGTCGGCACGGTTGCTCTTTTCATGGATCCAACGGGCCACCAATTCCTTGCCCGTGCCGTTCTGTCCGGTAATGAGCACGCGGCTTTCGGTCGGCGCCACCCGTTCCAGCATTTTTTTGATTTCCAGAATCGGAGCGCTCTCGCCGATCATGTTCACGCCCTTGTTACCTTTGACTTGTTTGCGCAATACCTGCGTCGTATTCACCAACTCACTGCGGTCCAGGGCGTTGCGCACGGTGATGAGCATCCGGTTGAGGTCGGGCGGCTTGGATATGAAGTCGAACGCGCCTTTTTTCACGGCTTCTACAGCCGTGTCAATCGTGCCGTGTCCGCTCACCATGATCACCGGAGTTTCGGGGGAGAGGATTTGCAGGCGTTCGAGGGCTTCGATGCCGTCCATCTTGGGCATCTTGATGTCCGTAATGATCACATCGAACTTTTCTTTCTGCACTTTTGCAATACATTCCAGTCCGTCAGATGCTTCTTCCACCTCGTAGCCCTCAAATTCCAGGATGTCGCGCAAGGTGCGGCGGATAGGTGTTTCGTCGTCAACAACGAGGATTTTTGCCATAATTTTTGAATGGGGTCAATGGGGGGCACAAAGAAAGTTTGTTTCTGGCAACTTTTGTGGCGCACCGAACCCTTATTTTTCTTATCTGTTGTGACTTCTGATGAAGGGAGCGTTTTACCTTTGGTTTATAACCGTTTTTCGGTAAATTAAAATAAAATTTTTTCAAAACACTCATAATATGAAACTTATGCACATCAAAACTTTCTTCCTGCTTTTTGCTATGCTGGCATTTACTTCGATGGCCTCTGCGCAATGGAATGCCGTGCAGGAATCCGAGCGCAACATGTCGTTCGGCTCACGTCCCGCTTTCCGCATGGAATTTGCCAATGCCGACCCGGGCATGGTAGAAGACCTTTGGAAAGATTTTACCAAAAAGACCTACGCTGCGAAGTTGAAAAAAGACAAAAAATCAGGCGAGTGGGCCGCCAACGGCTTGAAATCGGCGGTCATGGGCGACGATCCGTTTTCGATCTATTCCACCATCGAAAAAAACTCCAATGGCTCTACGCTGACGGTGTGGTATGATGCGGGGACCTATTTCCTCAGTCGCCGCGACAATGCATCCCGCGCCGAGGAAGTATCGCGCTCGCTTAAAACGTTCTACTATGACGTGCGCCGGGCGACCATCGCCAAAGAAGTGAAAGTAGAAGAAGACAAACTTAAAGACTTGGAAAAGCGCCAGAAGAGTCTCCAGAAAGACAGCGAAGCATTGCGCAAGGACATTGAAAACTGGAAAGCCAAGATCAAGAAAGCCGAAGAGGACATCGTGAAAAACGAACAGGATGAGGAGGTGACGATCAAAGACCAGGAAGCCCAGCGCAAATCCATCCAATCCGTGCAGGATCGCATGAAAAACGTGGAGAACGAGAAGAATTAAAGGCCAAGGGGTAAGGGGCAAAGGATAAAAAATTACACCCGGATTTGCCTTCTGCCCCTTTACCTTTACCATTTGAAGCAGCGCGAACCAACTTTCACTACAACGTATTTCCACCATGGCGAACAACTCAGCCTATGATCCCTTAGCAGCGATTAAAATCTATTTGGAGGATGAAAAGCCCAGCGACCCATCATTCCGAAATTACCTGATCAATCGCCTCGGCGATCAACTGATTTGGTATGACAGCAAGAGTACGAAGATCAAAAAGTACTGGGTACGGCGACGCATTTTCACAATCGTCTTATCGGCCCTGATTCCCTTTGCTGTGGGATATATTGATGCCCAGAACAATCCTGCTTACTTAAATACCGCCCTCAAAGTTTTTGTAGGGGCATCGGGTGTTGCTATTGCCATTCTGGAAGCCCTCAACTCGCTCTTCAAAAGCCAGGAACTGTATATTGACTACCGGGGCACGGCAGAGCAGTTGAAACAGGAGTTTTCTTTTTTTCTGGGGCGAACGGGTGACTATAAAGGAAATCCCGAAGAGGATTATCCCAAACTGGTCGCTAAACTGGAAGGGATCATGGCTGCCCAGAACAACAAGTGGATGGATGTGGTCCGCCGAAACGAAGAATCTGCACAGTCGGAAGAAATAAAGAAAAAAGTGGAAGAAAACCTCCGGCAGTTGGTCTTGACAACAATCAACAGTGGCCCCCAGTCAACCACTTCAGAACAACCACCCACAAACGTGCAAACAACGACGCCGGTGGTATTCGATACAAATAGCCAAAGCCCTGTCGAACAGCCAACTCTATCCGTTCCGGAAATACCATCGCCAGAGCGCGAGACCGTTGTCGAATCCTCCAATCTGCCCCCAACGGAACCTTCTAAAAAAGGAATGAACGATTCAACGGATGCCGAGGCAGATAGTCCTTAAAAAAGGATGGTTTTTTGTTTTAAAAAAAATCCCGTGCCAGTCCGTTGGCATGGGATTTTTTTATGCTTTTTGAGGCGCAACTTGAGTAAGCGGTAAAATAGCCGGGTAAACGGCGGATACTTTTGCAAAAATGTTAAAATCAAAAAGTTTTCCTTTTTTGGAAAAAAACTTAAATTTTTTAAAACAAAAAATGTTAATTTTGCAACCCATTCACACGAGCAAAAAACTTTTGCACTGTGGAAAATTAACATTGGCTTTACATGGAAGCGGGGTAAGGTGGCGATCAAAAACGATTGCAGGGGCACTGCCATTTGAGGCTAATTCCTTTTGATTCAATTCTGTAAAACATTTTTAAAACCTGTTGCCAAGCGTTTTTTTTACCTGCCCCTTCCTGTTGATAACTTAAAACCGATGTGGATAAACCTACTTGTTTTCATGGTTATCCACATTCCCCACCCGGGTTCTCCACAGATTTGAGCGATACGGATTGTTTTGAAATGCAATGAGTCACATCGGTTCAGTATGTTTGTTCCCCACCCTCCAAAAAATTACCCTCCAAAAAATTACCCTCCAAAAAATTACCCTCCAAAAATTACTCTCCAAAAAATTACTCTCCAAAAATTACAGGAAGACCCACGCAGTGAATCATGGACAGCCAGGCCAACAACGACAACGACAAACGCAACGCCTCCCAACGGGGACGCAACCCCCAACGCAGCAACAACCCGCAGGACGGCCTATCGAACTATGTATTTGGCAAGATACAGCCTCAGGCCGTGCCACTGGAAGAGGCAGTGCTGGGTGCCCTCATGCTCGATCGCGAGGCATTGCCGTTGGTGATGGACACCCTGCGGGCCGAGAGTTTTTACCTGGAGTCGCACCAACTGATCTACAAAGCCATTATCCGGCTGTTCGAGCGCTCCAATCCGGTGGATTTGTTGACGGTAACCGAAGAAATGCGCAAGGGAGGCGATCTCGACAAAGTGGCGGGCGGCTATTACCTGGTGGAACTCAGCAACAAGGTGGCTTCTGCCGCCAATATCGAGTACCATGCCCGCATCATCGCCCAAAAGCATATCCAGCGCGAACTCATCAGTGTCAGTACCCGCACCATTCGCGATGCTTATGAGGACACGACCGATGTGTTCAACTTGCTCGACGAGGCGGAGAAAGGCCTCTTTTCAATCACCCAGAATAACCTCAGCCGATCCTATGAGAGCATGGGCAGCCTCAGCAGCAAGGTGCTCAAACAGATCGAGGAACTCTCTAAAAAAACAGACGGTCTGACGGGTGTGCCGACGGGCTTTACAGAGATTGACCGCTTGACTTCCGGATGGCAACCCTCTGATTTAGTGATTGTTGCGGCGAGGCCAGGCATGGGCAAAACTTCGTTACTCTTAGCCATGGCCCTCAACTCGGCCAAGGACTTTAATAAGGGCGTTGCCTTGTTTTCTCTCGAAATGGCCTCTACCCAGTTGGTCCAACGCCTCATTTCGATGGAATCCGAGATCCCCGGCTCCAAAATGCGCAACGGCAAACTGGAAGACTACGAATGGCAGCAACTCCAAAGCACTGTCGAGCGGCTCAATACGGTGCCAATTTTTATTGACGACACACCTTCTATCAACATCTTTGAACTGCGCGCCAAATGCCGTCGCCTGAAGCAACAGTATAACATTCAATTGGTGATCATTGACTACCTCCAGTTGATGACCGGATCTACCGACACCAGCAAGGGTGGCAACCGGGAGCAAGAAATCGCCAGTATTTCACGGGCATTGAAGTCGCTGGCCAAGGAATTGAATGTGGCGGTTGTAGCGCTTTCTCAGCTCAGTCGTGCGGTAGAAACACGGGGCGGAAGCAAGCGGCCGCAGTTGAGTGACTTGCGGGAATCGGGCTGCCTCACTGGCGACACCCTAATTGTGGATGCTGAGACAGGTAGGCGCATTTCCATCAAATCGCTTGCTGACCGTGTTCGACAAGATACGTTCACATCAATCGGTATGACTGATGACTTGAAGATGCGTCCGCAGCACATGTTGAAGGCTTTTTATTCAGGTCAAAAACAGGTGTTTGAAATAAAAACCCATTCTGGCCGCAGCATAAAAGCCAGTGCAAACCATCCTTTCTTCAGGATTGATGGCTGGAACGCTGTCGAAAATCTGCAAGTAGGCAACAGAGTTGCTATGCCGCGAAAAATCAACGTCTCCACACCCGCTAACCCACTTTCCAAAACGGAGTTGACCCTTTTGGCCCATCTCATTGGCGATGGCTGCATCTTGCCTAAATCGCCTTATCACTATACAAGCGCTGACAAAACCAATATTGAAGTTGTAAATTCCTGTGCAAAAGAACTTTTTGGTATTGAGGGAAGGGTCGTGCCACAGGAACACGGGTGGCATACTTACCTCACTTCTCCTTACCGCTTGACTCATCGGGTAAAACACCCTATTACGATCTGGTACGAAAAATTAGGTTTAGGACGAGTCCGTTCCTATGCAAAATGCTTTCCGGAAATATTATTCGAAAGCGATGAAACGCACATTGCCCATTTTCTTCACCATTTGTGGGCTACCGATGGAAACATCAGTTGGATAACATCTCAAGAAAACCGCAGCCCTTCGCTTGCCATTTATTACGGCACTACCAGTTCTGTTTTGGCTGAACAAGTGCAACACCTTTTGCTGCGCTTGGGCATACAATCCACTGTACGGGTAACACGCAAAGGAAACTATAGACCAAGTTTCAATATCTGGATAGAAGGAAAAGAGTGTCAGACACAGTTTCTGACTCAAGTAGGTTGTCATGGAGAACGCGGAAGCCACATCTCTACTATGTTGCTGGCATTGGAGGCTATAGAAGGAAACCCCAACAATGACACCATCCCTAAAGAAGTGTGGCATGGTGCAATCCAGGCGGCCAAGGAGTCAAACGGTCTTTCATGGCGCCACTTTTCGGAACAACTGGAAATGTCCTATGCTGGTTCCACCTTGTTCAAACACGGCGTTTCGCGTCATCGCATGAAGCGTATCGAACATATTCTGCCCGACGAACAAATCTCTAACCTTGCGCATTCGGACATTTACTGGGACAAGATAAAGTCCATTACACCACTCGGAATAGAAGATGTATATGATGCAACAGTACTGGAAGTTCACAACTTTGTCGCCAATGACTTTGTCGTGCACAATAGTATTGAGCAAGATGCGGACATCGTGGCGTTTATCTATCGTCCAGAATACTACCAAATCCTGGAAGACGAAAACGGCCAGAGCCTCAAAGGAATCGCTGAATTTATCATCGCCAAGCACCGCCATGGTGCCCTAGATACGCTTAAACTCAAATTCACCGATACGTTTGCCAAGTTCGGCAACCTGAACGATCCTTCTTTTGCCGGATTGCAGGATCCACTCACCGGGCCTTTTCAGCCCAGCGGCATCACCCGGGGGTCAAGGATGAACGAGGAGGATATTCCGTTTTAGGCGGCTTTCTGCTGCACGGAGTATTCAGAAATCGGCAGTCCGCTGCGGCGTTCAATTCCGCGAAACACGCCCTGCAAGACCATTTCATGGAGGCCCATGATGTTGCCAAAATCCCGGATCACCCGGGAAGACTCCGCAAATACACCCATCAGCACCAACTTTTGTGGCTGTACTGCGCCGGACAAGGCCATGCTCATCACAGCCGCTCACCGCCCAGCGAATGGCTGACAATCGCTTAGGAACGGGCAAATAATAACTTGTAAGTTTCAGATAGATTGGTTTTTGCTCAGATGGGCTATCTTTTTGAGCGAATAGTGGGGCTATTTAATCAAAAAGATAGGTCATCTGGGTGAAAAGAAAGCATATCAAATTTACAAGTTATTATTTGCCCGTTCCTTAGCGAGCGTTGTGGTGTTCGAGAAACGAGCGATCGTTGTCGCGCAATGGCAATCGCCGCAGGGTACAGAATATTCGGAAAACTGCTTTGCCCGCTAAAATGGGCGATACAACGGCCAGCGCGTTGAGCATTTTCCCGACGCGCCGGGCTTTTTTAAGCGTTGATTCAGATAACATTGCAAACTTCGAACTTCAAACTATAAACCTTATTCAAACCGGCGTTTATAGAACCAGGTGTTGTCGTTGAGGGTGAAGCCCAGGGTGATTCGGAAATAGGTTTCCGAAATAGGGGAATCCGCACCGATTTTACCAAATTCAAACGCTGAATTGACAAATGAAGTCTGCTGACGCGGCATGATGACCGGGAAACCAAAGCCGAAGGTAACACCCAGATCGTTCAAATCCTGATTGTCCACCGAGCGCGGGTCCTGGCGGAAGTAGCCACCCACCCGATATCGAACGCGCTTCAGATAGCGGTTATAGGAAGTGGCATCGGGTGTATATTCCATGCCGACAGAGGCGGAGAAGGTGTTTCTGAATCTACCGGGCCGGGCCTCATTGACATAGTTCGACCAGGTTTCAAGGCCGAGTTGGCCGCCGACTTTCCATTTTGTGGAAACATATTGCACCCCGAGTGTAAATGTGGCGGGCAAAGTCAGTTTCTTTTGTACATCATCCTCAAACAGGAGTGTATCGGGGCTATTGTAAAGCCCGTTGCTCAGGCGGCCGCGCGAGCGCAGGAAAAGTTCATCGGTCGTGAGCCGGAGTTTATGATTGCTTTCACCCGTCAGCCCTACCGTGATGATGCGTTTGGGGTTTTCCTTTTCTTTTTCAGCATATTCGAGCACAAAATCGTGCTGTACCCCTGCGCTCCACACGAAACCGTTGATGGAGAGGTCCTGGCGGATGTTGTCGCGGAAGGTCGGGAAGAGGTCGTCTTTGAAAAATGCTTCCGTTTCGTATTTCGCCTTGCCGAACATCCAGCCCAGATTGATGCCATAAGCCGTGTTTTTATAGCGGGCAGCGCTGCTCCAGGTAAGGCGATAAGTGCCTCCGTTGCCGAGGAAAGTATTGTCCACATTGCCCACATCCGCCAGAGAATCCTGCGTTGCGATGCTGTAACCCACCAGTGAATAAGGCGTAAGCGCGAAGCCCATGCCGTATTTCCAGGGCGACTTATCCTTATCGAGCGCCTCGTTGATGGGACTTTTTAAGGTGAAACCAAGGGCCAGATACGCGAGGTTGCCGCTCCAGGTATCCAGCGTAGAGCCAGTGGAGGAGGCGTAATGGCTGCTTTTTGCATACAAGGCCGTCTCCAGTGTGGTAGTCCGCAGGAAAGCATAAGAGGCCGGATTCACCAGATTGAGGTGATAAGGGTCATGGAATGCGGCGGTCTGGCCGGCCATACCCGCCTGGTTGGCGAAATACTGTGGCACCAGATCGCCGATGCCATAGCGCGAGTAGGGCGAATTCTGTTTGGGCTGTGCAATGAGTGTGCAAGTGGTCAGCAGAATCAGGGAAAAAAAGAGAAATCTCATAGTTCAGTTGATGAGGGTTGATGAGGGTTGATGAGGGTTGATGAGGGTTGATGAGGGTTGATGAGGGTTGATGAGGGTTGATGAGGGTTGATGAGGGTTGATGAGGGTTGATGAGGGTTGATGAG
>Ga0209181_10004851_pt1 | contig 19735 bp, 13 predicted proteins | sample MAT05_FD_187208 | JGI IMG/M metagenome (GOLD analysis project Ga0209181, IMG submission 187208) | Freshwater microbial communities from Lake Fryxell liftoff mats and glacier meltwater in Antarctica - MAT-05 (SPAdes) (version 2) | ecosystem: Environmental > Aquatic > Freshwater > Ice > Liftoff... | reverse complement strand
TCCAGCAGGTCTGCGAGCATGTCATTGCCAGCCTGCACCGCTCGGGCTCGGTCACCCGGGTGGTGCTGACGTCCAGCATCGCCGCGGTGATTTCCGAGATGGACCTGCAAGAGCTGGTGCGGCGCCCGGTGCTGTTCGAGGGCCGCTACCCCGACCTGCACAACCCCAAGCGCACGCCCGAGCGCGGCCAGGGTTATTCGATGGGCAAGCTGCTGGCCGAGCAGCTGTTTGCCGATGCCGCCCAGGCCCACGGCGGCTGGGACGCCATCACCTGCTGCCCGGGCGACAACGTGGGCCCGATCCAGTCGGCGCACCAGCAGACCGGCGGCCCCTGGCAGCGGCTGATCGCCGGCATGTTGCAAGGCGACTGCCCGCAAACCCCCGTCTACCGGCCCTGGATGACGGTGGACGTGCGTGACGATGCCGACTGCCACATCGCCCTGCTGGAGAGCCTGTCGGTCAAGAACGGCGAGCGCTTCATCGCCTGGTCCACCGAGACCCGGCCGGTCGAGCAGATCTGCGCCGACATCCACCGGCTGCTGCCCGAGCTGCAGCACGACACCCCTTTGGTGACTGACAGCCAGCCTGAACGGGTGCGCCAGCGCGAGGCTGAAATGCGGGCCATCTGGGCCGGCTGCGATTTGCGCAATGAGCGCATCCGGGCGCTGACCGGCTTGCAGTTCCGGCCGCTTGACACATCGCTGCGCGATCGCGTCGAGTCGCTGATCTCCATCGGCGGGGTGCAGCCGCGCCGCCGCGCCACGATTGCTTGAGGTCCGCCCGATGACCCAGACCCCTCCCCTGCCGCTGGCAGGCATCCAGGTGGTCGAGATCGGCGGCGGTCCGCTGGTGCCTGCTGCGGCCGATTGCTGGCCGACGCCGGCGCCCAGGTGATCAACATCGCCTTGAGCGACGAACATCGCCTGGCCGGCATCGTGCGGGCTGATCTGCCCACCGAGCATGCCTTCGCCGCCTACCTGGCTGCCGGCAAGCAGCTGCTGCCAGCCAGCGCCGATGCCCAGGCGCTGGCTGCGCTTTGCCACCCGGCCGACCTGGTGCTGGTGGGCGAAGCCTCGGGCTTCGATGTGCAGCTGGCCGCACCCAAAGTCGCCAGCATCGCGCTGAGCTGGTTCGGCACACTGGGCGAACGCCGCCACTGGCAAGGCAGCGACCTGATCGTGCAGGCGCTGACCGGCATGCCGCAGATGGCCGGCCCTACCGACGGCCCGCCGCTGGCTGGCGGCGACCGCCAGGCCACCACGCTGGGCGGTGTCACCGCCTACATCGCCGCCTGTGCGGCCTTGCTGGGCGGGCCAACGGCAGACCGTACCGCCGCACCGCGCCGGCTGGACGTGGGCATCCTCGAAGCCAACCTGGTGCTGGCCGAAATGCATATGTACTTCTTCGAGCGCGACGGCCTGCCGATGCAGCGCTGGGGGCTGAACCGCTTTGCGCCCAACAGCCCGGTGGGCATCTACCCCTGCCAGGGCGGCTTTGTCGGCATCACCGTGGCCACCCCCGACCAGTGGCGGGGGCTGTGCCAGGCGCTGGACCTGCAGGCCCAGGCCGCCGACCCGCATTTGGCCACCCGCGAGCTGCGCTTTGCCCGGCTCGACGAGGTTGAACAAGTGCTGTGCGCCGCCCTGGCCCATCGATGCGCCGACGACTGGGCCGCCGTGGGCCGGCAGTACCGGGTGCCGATCGTGCCGGTGCCGGATGCTGCCGGCATCCTGTCGCACCCGGTGTTTGGCGTGCGCCAGTCGCTGGCCGAGATGGTGGTGGGCGGTGTGCGCCTGCAAGTGCCCCGCACGCCGTTTGGCTTGAGCGCCACGCCGATCCGCACCGAGCTGGTGGCAGCGGCAACACGCGCCGGTCGGGCCGATCAGATGCACGAGCTGGCTGTCGGCCTGCCGGACGCTGCCCCCTGCAACCCAACAACCGGCCGAATCTCAAGCAGCGCCTGACGCCGGCCCCACCGCCCCGCCGCTGCAAGGCCTGACCCTGGTCGACTTCTCGATGGGCTGGGCCGGGCCCCTGGCCAGCCGCTTGATGGCCGACCTGGGCGCCGAGGTGATCAAGATCGAGGCCGGCCGCTACCCCGACTGGTGGCGCGGCATGAACTGGACGACCGAGTTCATCGCCGGCCGCCAGTACGAGCACTCGACCATCTTCTGTGGCCTGAACCGCGGCAAGCGCGGCATCAGCCTGGACCTGACCACGCCCACCGGCCGCGACCTGGCGCTGGCCCTGGTGGCCGGCGCCGACGCGGTGATCGAGAACCAGGCCGCTGGCGTGATGGAAAAGTTCGGCCTGGGCTATGCCCAACTTACCCAGGCCCGGCCTGACCTGGTGATGGTGTCGATGTCGGCCTTTGGCACCGGCAATGCCTGGTCCGACACCCGGGCCTACGGCTCGACCCTGGAGCAGGGCTCGGGCCTGCCCAGCTTCACCGGCCTGCCCGGCACCGCACCCACCATGACGCACCTGGCCCACGGCGACCCGGTCGGCGGCCTGTACGGCTGCGCCGCGCTGCTGACCGCGCTGGTGCACCGGCGCCGCACGGGCGTGGGCCAGTACGTCAACCTGAGCATGGTCGAGGCGATGCTGCAGTTCACCACCCCGGCGCTGCTGATGCACCAGCTCAGCCCCGACAAACCGCTGCGGCAGGGCAACCAGCGCCCTGCGCTGTCGCCGCACGGCATCTACCCATCGGCCGGGATCGATCAGTGGGTGGCGTTGGCGGTGCAGGACGAAACAGCGTTTGCTGCGCTGGCCGGCCTGCTGGGCCGCGCCGATTGGGCGGCAGACGCTGGCCTGATGCAATTGACGGGTCGCCAACAGCACGCGGCCCAGATCGAGGCGGCCATCAGCGCCTGGACCGTGCAACACAGCCCCGAGCATGCTGCCCAGGTCTTGCAGGCCGCCGGCATCCTCGCCGCACCGCTGCTGCATGCCGACCACCTGCCGCAAGATACCCACCTGGTCGAGGCCGGTTTTTTTCGCCCAAGCCGGCACGCAACCTGGTGGCCTGACGCCGCCGGTCTGCCGGCTGCAGATCAGGCTTTTTCGTGCCTGCGGCCGGTCAGGCTGTCTCGCGCAGGTCGCCCAGCGCGAACAAGCGCTTGAGCTCGTGTTCGGGCAGTTGCCCGATCCAGGTCTCGCCGGTGCCTACGGTCATCTCGGCCAGTTCACGCTTGCTGCGGATCATCGCGTCGATGCGCTCTTCGAAAGTACCCCGGGTGATGAAGCGGTGCACCTGCACATTGCGCTGCTGGCCGATGCGGTACGCGCGGTCGGTGGCCTGGGCTTCGACGGCCGGGTTCCACCACAGGTCGAAGTGCAGCACGTGGTTGGCCGCGGTCAGGTTCAGGCCGGTACCGCCGGCCTTCAGCGACAGCAGGAAAACCCGCTCGGCGGGCTCGGTCTGGAAGCGCTCGACCATCTTGTCGCGCCGCGCACGCGTCACACCGCCATGCAGAAACTGCGGCGCGTGGCCCAGGCCCGGCCCCGGGCGATCACGCAGCCAGCGCTGCAGCAGCTCACCCATCTCGCGGAACTGCGTGAAGACCAGCACCTTCTCGCGCGCGGCCTCGATCTCGTCCAGCAGGTCGAACAGCCGCTCGACCTTGCCCGACGCCAGCGGGTCGTCGGCGCCCTGCTTGAGGTACTGCGCCGGGTGGTTGCAGACCTGCTTGAGCGCCAGGATCATCTGCAGCACCAGGCCCTGGCGCTGAAAGGTGTCGGACGTGCCGGCAATGCTGGCCAGGCCCTCGCGCACCACCGACTCGTACAGCGCCACCTGCGACGGGCTGAGCGCGCAGTGCTGGTTCTGCTCGATCTTGTCGGGCAGGTCGCTGATGATGGTCTTGTCGCTCTTGAGCCGCCGCAGCAGCAACGGCGCCAGCACACGCTTGAGCCGGTCGGCCGCGGCAGCGTCGCGGTCGGTCTGGATGGGGGTGGCGAACTCGCGGCCGAACTGTGTCAGCCCGCCCAGGTAGCCGGCCTGCGCGAAGTCGACGATCGACCAGTAGTCCGACAGGCGGTTTTCCACCGGCGTGCCGCTCATCGCCAGGTGCATGGGCGCGGTGATGGCCTTGATCGCCTTGGTCTGCGCGGCCGCCGGGTTTTTCAGGTTCTGCGCTTCGTCCACCACCACGATGCGCCAGGGCAAGGCCTTCAGCCGGGCCGACTCGCCGCGCGCCACGCCGTAGCTGGTCAGCAGCAGGTCGGGCCGCAAAACGCCGCTGGCCTCGATGGACAGCGCCCGCTTGCTGCCGTGGTAGATCTCGACCGACAGCGTCGGCGCGAAGCGTGCCACCTCTTTTTGCCAGTTGCTCAGCAGGCTGGTGGGCACGATCACCAGCGCGCGGCCGGCCGCCAGCTCACCGCGCTGCTGCAGGTGCAACAGCAGCGCGATCACCTGCAGCGTCTTGCCCAGGCCCATGTCGTCGGCGATCACGCTGCCCAGGCCCAACCGGGCATTGCGCGCCAGCCATTCGAAGCCGCGCACCTGGTAGGGCCGCAGGGCCGCCTGCAACCCCTGCGGCAGGGCCACCGGCGTGCTGTCCTTCAGCGGGTCCAGCAGCGCCCTGGCTGCCGGGTCCAGGCCCACCGGTGCGCCGTCGAAGCTGCCGGCCAGCGCAATGCGCAGCAGGTCTTGTGCGCCCAGGCGTGGCGGCTTGGCCAGTTGCTGGCGCAAATGCTCGATGGCCGCCGGGTCGAGGTAGATGTACTCGCCCTTGAAACGCACCACGCCCGTGGCCTTGCCCAGCAGGCGCTCGAACGCCTGGGGTGTGAGCGTCTGCTCGCCCAGCGCCACCTGCCAGTCGAACGAGAAGATGTCGTCGGACTTCAGGAACGACGGTGATGCGATGTTGGCGCCGGCCGCTGCCTTGATCTTCATCGACAGGCGCGGGCGCAGCAGCCGGTCCAGCGATTTGGGCAGCAGCGCACGGATACCCAGCAAGCGGATCGCCGGCAGCGACTCGAACAAGAAGGCAGGCAGTTCGGACAGGCCCAGCGGCAGCGGCTCGCGCGCGCCAGAGCGCAGGTAGCCGGCCAGCGGCGGATAAAACTCAGACAGCAAGGCCACGGTCTGCAACACCGCCATGCGCCGCGCCTGCCAGGCGGGCGCCTTCATCACCGTGGCCAGCGGCGTGGGCGGGTGCAGGGCCTGGGCTTCATCGGCCACGGCCACCGACAGGGCAAAGCCATCACCGCCGGCCGCTTCGTCGATCTGCAGCACCGGCGCCGTCGGCTGCCGCGCCAGGTGCAGGCGCGACAACCAGGTCTGGATGCTGCCCGGCCAGGCGGTCTCACCCGGGCCGTCGAAACGGCCGCGTCCGGTGGCGAAGAACAGTTGCGGGATCTTGCCGTCCAGCGCCTTGGCCTGCGCTGCCGACCCGGTGCCGTCAGCCCCGGCGAAGACAGCGTGGTCCAGCAACAGCGAGAGCAGCAACCGGGCTTGTGTCGCCGCCGCCAGCGGGCTGGTTTTGCGCCCTTGCTTGCGCTGCACCAGGCCGGGCGGCAGGCTGATGGCGGCACGTTGCACGGTGTCGCGCACGGTGCTGTCGAGCTCGGCCGGCAGCCAGCGCACGGCCACCGTGTGGGGTGCTGTCTGCATCAGCTCAGGCACCACGGCACCCTTGGCCAGCAGGTGCCAGGCCAGCAGGCGCAGCTGCCACAGCGCCGCCAACCCGGTGGGCAGGTCGTCCAGCTGCGCTGGCGCAACGGTGGCCAGCAAATCAAGCAGTTGCGGCAGCGCAGTGATAGCGGTGGGGGCCGCGCCAGCCGCCCCACCCGCTTCGATGCCGGCCAACTCCACGCCGCCGCGGTCATCGACCGTCAGCCGCAAGGGGCCGGTGGGCAGGGCAAGCAGCGGCTGTTCGGCGCCTGACGCCATCGACTTCGCGGCCTGTCGCGCGACACGGACGGTCTGCGCCTGGGCCAGGTCCCGAAAATCGCCACCGCGGTGAAACACCGGATTGGCCGGCAGCACCCGCCACAAGGTCAGGCGCAGGTCGGGCAGGGTGGTGAGGTCCAAGTTTGCCAACAGGCTTGGCGCTTCGCCTTCACTGGCAGCAGCACCGGCGTCCGGCGCGTCCACTGCCGTGGCGTCGCCAAACAGGGCCTGCGCCAAGGTCGGCAAGACCATCGCCTGGGCCTCGTCGAGCTGCACGCCGCGCTGCTTGAGCAGCGCGGGCAAGTCGATGCCGCGCAGGCTGAACACCAGGAACGGATCGGCATCGATCTGCTGGCTGAGCAGGTAGATGACGGCGGCCAGGTGCTTGCACGGCACTGCCGAGTCGGGGCAGGAGCAGCGCATCCTCAGGTCGGTCCAGCGGGCCGGGAAGATCGGCATCTTCAGCTGTTGCGCCAGGTCCAGGACAGTGGGGTCCAGTTCGCGGTTGAGCAAGCGCGCCACCAGACCCGGGTCTTCGGCCAGACCGTCCATCAGGCGACCGGCCAGCGCAGCCCCGACTGGAGGGATGCCGATCTGCACGTCGTAGGGGCGCGGGCGTGAACCCTGCACCCGCGCCGAGACCGTCGAATCGGCCACGACCAGGTCGCGCACCGCGCCCCGGTTGGCGTAGCTGCGGCCGCGCGGCAGGCGGTTGTCATGGTCGATCTGTGTCAGGGCTTGCAGCCACTGCGCGCCCCACCAGGTGCGGCCGTACTGAGGGTGGCTCATCGTCTTGGTTCTGGGCGTAGGCAGCAGTTGAAGGAGGGAAGAGTTCGAGGGACAGCCATCGCCGCGCCGGGCTCGTCGTGCCGAGCGGACCGTGTTGCGCCCGCAACGGCAATGCTGAAATCCTAAGGCCCTCCGCCCCTCCTGCTGACTTGCCGCATGCCGCGCTCACCGCAACAAGTGTGCGCGGCTTGCCACCCGTTGCGCTACAGCCGCATCCTTGAACTGGGCGGCACTACCGCTACCCGCATGGAAAGGCTGGCGGCGCCGCCTCGCTCGAACCGGCGACACAACAAACCGGACCAGATGAAGCTGAGGGTTCTGAGGTGGCCCTCCTGGTGTACAAGGGGACATGGGTTTTTTCGGCCGATCCACGCGCGGCCAGGCGCAAGTAATCGACAGGGCCGGCCACTTTTAACCGGCCCAAAGAAAAACAGCCTAGGCACCGAAGCGCCTAAGCTGTTGATCCGTTTCTTGTTTTTCTGGTGCGGCTGGCAGGAATCGAACCCACGACCCCTTGGTTCGTAGCCAAGTACTCTATCCAGCTGAGCTACAGCCGCCAAGCCTCGCAGTATACACTGGATTTTTAGACTGATACAGCGCCTTCAAAAACACGCGCAGGCAATACCCGGCCGGTCAATCGATCGCCGCGGCTGCGCGGTGGCAGGCATTGGCGCGGTCGTCGTCGCCCTGCTCAACGGCCAGCCTGGCCAGCGCCCGCCACGCCTGGCGCCTTGCGCGTGCGGCCAGTGTCGGGTCGGCAGCGGCCTGCTCCAGCGGTCGCCGTGCCTTGCCCCAGAGTTGACGCTCGACCAGTACCGCACCCACCGCGGCCTGGATCGCAGCCTCGGTGGGAAAGGCGCGCTGGGCCGCTTCGATGCGCGGCAGCCAGTCGGCGCCGACACCGGCGGCGACGTCGGCCAGCGCCAGCGCCACCTCGGCACGGCCATCGGCGCCCAGCGCCTCCAGCCGGTCCCACAGTGGGCGCAACCAGGCGCGCCCTTCGTCGGCCACACCCAGGGCGGCGGCGCGGCGCACTGCACGGGCCACGACAAAGGGGTCGCGCTGGTCGGTGCTGTCGAACTGTTGCCAGGTGCGCCGGAGCTGGTCGGCGTCGTGCGGTTCGTCCAGGGCCTCGATCGCCAGCGAGCGCAGCAGCGCCTGCGCGGCCACCCGCGAGAAGGCCTGGTGGTTGGCCAGCAGGTGCGCCGTGTGCAGCGCGTCCAGCGGCCGACGGGCCAGACGCGCGGCCTGCAGCTTGAGCCGCAAGGCCTGGGTGCGGCGCGCAACGCCGGGCTGCAGTTCAGCCAGCAGTTCTTCGGCACGCGGGCCGTCGCGGTCGTCCAGCGCCCATTCGGCGGCCAGCAGGCGGGCGCCGTCATCCACGGCCGCAGTGCTGCCGCGCCGGCCAGCGCGCAAGGCCTGTTGCAGCAGGTCGTCACGCCGCGGCCGGTCTTGCAGGCGGTGCAGGCTGCCTGCGGCCAGCAACTGCGCCAGCACCTGGAACTCGTGGTCGCCGGCCAGCGTGGGCACGTCCTGACGCAGGGTGATGGCCCGAAGCGCTGCCTTGTGCGCGCGGGTGTAGCGGGCGCTGAAATACTCGGCCTGGGCCTCGCGCAAGGCGGCATGGGCGGCGCGCTCCAGCCGCAGCGACCGCCATTCGCGGGCCCGGGCCGGCAGGCCGATCAGGGCGCCCACCGCCTGCACCGCGGTGGCCACGGCAAATCCGGTGGCCATGGCGGCGAGCAGGAAGAAATTGAGCGACAGGTCCAGGCGCCAGCCCGCCCAGTAAAACGAGGCCAGACCGTCGTTGTCGCCCAGCGTGAGGGCGGCCACCACCGCCACCACGAACAGCAACACCAACCAGATGACGGTGCGCATGGTCAGTGCCGGTGGGGCGGGGTCGAGCGGCCAGCCCGGGTGTGCAGGCCGCCAACCTGGGTGGGCGGACCACCGGCCTGGCCATAGGGCCGATGCAATGGCGCCATGGTCAGCGGCCGGCCTGTGCGGCGGCCAGCGCCGCCAGCGTTTCGTCGGGTCGCGGCAGGCTCAGTTGGCGGGCCTGGGCGGCGACCTGCCGCACCAGATCTCTGGTGATCACCACCTTGCGCGATGCACGGTCGAAGTAGCGGTCGAGTGAGGTTTGCACGTCGCGCAGATCGGCCTGGACGGTGTCGAACTGGCGCGACAACAGCGCCAACCGCGCATTGAGCAGGCGCAGCTTGAGGTTTTCGCGCAGGAACCAGGCTTGCTCGGGCGCCAGCAGCATGGCCTCGGGGTGGTCGATCTGGGTGACGCGGACCAGGCCCTTGACCTCGCTCCAAACCCGGACGGCGGCCACCGTCCAGCGGTCTTGCAACCAGGGCCACCAGCCCGGATCCTTGGCCGTGGACGCCGCACTGCGTGACGCGGCAGCGGCCGGCGCCGCGGCAGCGCTGCGCCGCTCGGGCTGGGCCAGCAGCGGCAGATCGTCGACCGTGCGCACCGCTTCGTCGAGTTTGATGGTCAGGCTGGCAATGTCGGTGATGGCCACCGCGCGCACCCGGTCGAGGTCGCGCGCCAAGGCCCGGCGCACCCGCTCGACACGCGGCTGGTTCATGCGGCCCAGCCGCTCTTCGGCCTGGCGCAGCGCGGCGGCCAGCGGCTCGGCGCTGCCGGTGATGGCACTTTGCTGCACGGCCACCCGCACGGCCGCATCGACGTCGGCCAAAACGTTTTCGTCGCGCGAGCGCGACAGCTGGCCGATCAGGTCTTCGAGTTGGCTACGCTGCAGCACGGTCTCGGCGACACGCGCTTCGAGCATGCCGACCTTGGACTCGGCGGCACGTGCGGCGTCCTGCGCCTGCTTGGCCAGTGCGCGGGCTTCGATGGCCTGGCCCTGGCTGTCCTGCTGGCGCCGCACCAGTTCTTGTTCGAGTGACTTGACACGCTGCTGGCCCAGCAGCGCGAGCGTGACCGCCGCCACACTGAGCGCGCCAACGACGGCCAGGGCGATCCAGCCGATATGACCTGACAGCGCGGCGGGGCCGGCAGCCGGCGTCGCTGGGGTGCCGCCGGATGCACTGGGCGCCAGATCAGGGGCCACGCGGGTATCGGCGGCGGCGGCAGCGGCGGTTTGGGCGGGTTCGGTCACGTTCGACAAGATTGTATCGACGGGGCAGGCGGTGAAAAGTGATGCACGGCGGCTCGACGCCCGAGATTTCAGCGCGAAGGCAGGCCACTGCGCAGGGCAGCCGCAACGGCCCCGGGCGCCGGCGCAACCTGCTGCACACGGCCAAAGCCCAACCGTTCTGCGGTTTGTGCAATGCGTGGGTGGCTGGCCAGGGCCACAGCCCGGCCCCAATCGGCACCCGGCGCCAGCGTGGGCAGGTGGCTGACCGCCTCGCTGCTGCTGAACAGCCAGCAATACCCGGTGGGCTGCGCCAGCGCCTGCTGCAGCAGCTGATGCGCTGCGGCATCGAGCACCGGGGCGGTGCGCCGGTAGGCCTCGACAAAGTGCAGCTGCGCGCCGTGATGGCGCAAGGTGTCGGCCAGCCAGTCGCGGCCGCCCTCGCCACGCACCACCAACACGTGGCGCCCGGACCAGTCCAGCCGGGGCTGCAAAACCGCCCACAGGGCTTCGGAATCGAAAGTGCCTGCGCTCTCAGGCGGCGTCAGCACTGCACCGACCGGCACACCCGCTGTCAACAGCGCCTGCCGGGTGCCGGGGCCGGTGCCGGCGGCGATCAGCCCGGGCGGCCAGACCAGACCGGCCGGGCGCACCGCAAAAAACCGTTGCACGGCACTGGGGCTGACAAACATCACCACGGCCTGCTGCGCCAATTGATGCCAGGCCGCATGCACCGGCGCCAGATCGGCCGGTGCATCGATACCGAGCAGCGGCAAGGCCTGGGCGCGCAGACCGAGCGCCCGCAGCGCGGTGACCCATTCATCGGCCTGCGGCTGCGGCCGCGTGACCAGCACCGTGGGCAGCCGGTCATCGCCCGCGACTCTTGCCCCGGCGCGGGTCGCGGCGACACCCGACAGGTCGGTTATCGGCGGGACGGCATCATCAGGCATGGCGGCAGCAGGTCAGGCGCGGGTGGCGGCGGCGCGGTGTGACGGTGCGGCAGGGGACGACGCGCAGCCGTGCCGCTTGGCCGCTCAGACAGGTGCCGATGCCAGGTAAGCGTCGGCGCCCAGCACACGCAACTGGGCTGCAGCGCGCTCGCCCAACGCGGTGGCCGCCAAGGTGGACGCCGCATCGCCCGAGGCATCGATCACCGCCGTCAACTGGGCGCGCAGCAGTGGCCGGCCGGGCTGTTCGGCGTCACCCAGCGCGGCACTGATGACCAGCGCGGGGCCCTGCCAGACGGCGTGCGCGGCCAGCGGCATGCTGCAGCTGCCGCCCAAGGCCCGCGAGACGGCACGCTCCGCATGCACCGCCAGCCAGGTGGGTGCGTGGGTGAGCTGGGCCAGCTGGCCGCGCAACAGGCCGGCATCGGCCCGCACCTCGATGCCCAGGGCGCCCTGGCCGGCGGCCGGGATCATCGCGGCCTCGTCGAAGGTGGCCCGGATGCGCGCGGCCAGGCCCAGCCGCTTCAGCCCGGCCGCTGCCAGCACGATGGCATCAAAGCCGCCGTCATCGAGCTTGCGCAGCCGGGTGTCCAGATTGCCACGCAGCGGTTCGATACGCAGATCGGGCCGCAGGTTCATCAGCTGCACCACACGGCGCAGGCTGGACGTGCCGACCACCGCACCGGGCGGTAGCGCCGCGACCGAGTCGAAGTGTGGACACACCAGCGCGTCACGCGGGTCTTCGCGCTGCAGCACCGTGGCCAGCACAAAGCCGTCGGGCAGCGCCATCGGCACGTCCTTGAGGGAATGCACTGCCAGATGCGCACGGCCTTCTTCCAGCGCCACCTCCAGCTCCTTGACAAACAGGCCCTTGCCGCCGACCTTGCTGAGGGACCGGTCCAGGATCTGGTCGCCGCGGGTGGTCATGCCAAGCAGGCCGACGGTCAGGCCGAAGTGCCGGACCAGCAGACCCCGCACGTGTTCGGCCTGCCAGAGTGCCAATCGGCTCTCGCGGGTGGCGATCAGGGTGGTCGGTGGGGCGGTGTCCGCGCCGGTGTTGGAGGTGTCGTGCGTCATCGTGGCCCGATTATCGCTAGACCCCGCTGGCCGGCCCGCCCCATGCGGGTCGGCGCGACACGGCTGCTACGATGCGCTGCCGGTCTGCCGATTGGTAATTTGGTTACGATGTTGGAGACACTGATGAAACAGACCGCCGCCCCGGCCGCCACCCCGCCAGCAAGCCTCGGCAGCACTACCCGACCCGCCGCCGCCAAACCTGCGATCCGGCCCACGGTGGCCGATGCCGGCGACGCTGCGGCCAAGAACAAGCCGCTGATGGAAGACATCCGGCTGCTGGGCCGGATCCTGGGCGACGTGATCCGCGAGCAAGAGGGCAAGGAGGCCTTCGAGCTGATCGAGCGGGTGCGCCAGCTCTCAGTCGCCTACCGGCTTAAAAAAGACGCCTCGGCCGGCCGGGTGCTGGACCGGCTGCTGAAAAACCTGTCGTCCGACCAGACCGTCAGCGTGATCCGCGCCTTCAGCTATTTTTCGCACCTGGCCAACATCGCCGAAGACCGTCACCACGTGCGCCGGCGCCAGCACCACGAGCTGCAAGGCCACCAGCAAGAGGGCTCGCTGGCGCTGACCTTCGACCGCCTGCACCGCGCCGACATCCGCGCCGCCGACGTGGCGCAAACATTGGCCCATGCCTACATCTCGCCGGTGCTCACCGCCCACCCGACCGAGGTGCAAAGGAAGAGCATCCTGGACGCCGAGCGCGCAATTGCCGAACTGGTGAGCGAGCGCGACGACCTGCACGGCGAGCGCGGCCGGCGCGACAACGAGGCGCTGATGCGCGCCCGCATCACCCAGCTGTGGCAGACCCGCATGCTGCGCTACACCAAGCTGACGGTGGCCGACGAGATCGAAAACGCGCTCAGCTACTACCAGAGCACCTTCCTGCGCGAGATCCCCCGGCTCTACCGCGAGATCGAGGAGCACCTGGCCGGCTTTGCGGTGCCCAGCTTCCTGCGCATGGGCCAGTGGATTGGCGGCGACCGCGACGGCAACCCCAACGTCACCGCCGACACCCTGCGCATGGCGCTGGCCCGGCAAAGCGAGGTGGCGCTGCGCTTTTACCTGACGGAGGTGCATGCGCTGGGCGCCGAGCTGTCGATCAGCCAGATGCTGGCCGGCGTAACCCCGGCGATGCAGGCGCTGGCCGATGCCTCGCCCGACCGCAACCCGCACCGCGAGGACGAGCCCTACCGCCGTGCACTGGTCGGCGTCTACGCCAAGCTGGCCGCCACGCTGCAGACCTTGACCGGCACCGAGGCGCTGCGCCACGCCGTGTCGCCGCAAGACCCGTACACCGACCCGGCCCAGTTTCTGGCCGACCTGACGGTGATCGCGGCCAGCCTGCAAAGCCACCACGCCCAGGCGCTGGTGGCGCCCCGGCTGGCGCCGCTGATGCGGGCGGTGCAGGTGTTCGGCTTTCATCTGGCCACGCTGGACCTGCGCCAGAGCTCGGACAAACACGAGGCCGTGCTGGCCGAGTTGCTGCGCGTGGCCCGGCTGCACCCCGACTATTCGTCGCTGGACGAATCGGCCCGCCGCAGCCTGCTGCTGGGCCTGCTCAACGATGCCCGGCCGCTGCGGGTTCACGGGGCTGCCTACAGCGCGCTGGCGCTGGGTGAGCTGGCGATCTTCGAGACCGCGCGCGAGATGCTGGCGCGCTACGGCCGCGAGGCCTTGCGCCACTGCATCATCAGCCACACCGAATCTGTCAGCGACCTGCTGGAGCTGCAGCTGCTGCTGAAGGAATGCGGCCTGATGACCGGCACCCTGGACGATGACGGTGTGAGCGCGCTGATCGTCGTGCCGCTGTTCGAGACGATTGGTGATTTGCGCCAGGCCGAACCCATCATGCGCGAGTTCTACGCGCTGCCCGGCATCACCGACCTGGTCAAACGCGGCGGCGGCGAGCAAGACATCATGCTGGGCTACAGCGACAGCAACAAGGACGGCGGCTTCTTCACCAGCAACTGGGAGCTGTACCGGGCCGAGGTGGCGCTGGTGGGCCTGTTCGGCCCGCTGCGCCAGGCGGCAGACGGCGGGCCCGGCATCACGCTGCGCCTGTTCCACGGCCGTGGCGGCACGGTGGGGCGTGGCGGCGGCCCCAGCTACCAGGCCATCCTGGCCCAGCCCCCGGGCACGGTGAACGGCCAGATCCGCCTGACTGAGCAGGGTGAGGTGATCGGCAGCAAGTACGCCAACCCCGAGATCGGCCGCCGCAACCTGGAGACCCTGGTGGCCGCCACGCTGGAGGCCACGCTGCTGCACGGCCAGACTGCCGCCGGCGCTGGCAAGGCCGGTGCGCCCAAGGCGTTTCTGGATGCCGCCGCGGCCATCAGCGACGCCAGCTTTGCCGCCTACCGCAAGCTGGTCTACGAGACACCGGGGTTTACCGACTACTTTTTTGCCGCCACGCCGATCCGCGAGATCGCTGAGCTGAACATCGGCTCACGCCCCGCCATCCGCCCCAAGGACGGAAAGGCCATTCGCGCCATCGAGGACTTGCGCGCCATCCCCTGGGGTTTCAGCTGGGGCCAGTGCCGGGTGGCGTTGCCGGGCTGGTGCGGCTTCGGCTCGGCGATCGAGGACTTTTTAGGCACCGACGACGGCCGGCCGGCCCGGCTGGCCCGGTTGGCGCTATTGCAGAAGATGCACAAGCAGTGGCCGTTTTTTCGCACCCTTTTGTCCAACCTGGACATGGTGCTGGCCAAGAGCGATTTGCGCATCGCCGCGCGTTATGTCGAGCTGGTCGAGGACAAGCGCCTGGCCAAGCGCATTTTTGCCGCGATCCGGGCCGAGTGGGACCGCACCCACCAGGCGCTGTCGCTGATCACCGGCGAGGCCGAGCGGCTGCAGAGCAACCCGGCGCTGGCCCGCTCGATCGAGCACCGGTTCCCGTACCTGGACCCACTGAACCACCTGCAGGTCGAGCTGATGCGGCGCTACCGCGGCCGCTTGGAGGGCGACCCGGCCAACGAGCGGTTGCAGCGCGGCATCCATTTGTCGATCAACGGTGTGGCGGCGGGGCTGCGGAATACGGGTTGAGCGCTGTCACCCCCCTGAATCGGGGGGGCGCCGTGCGAGACGGCGCCACGGCGTGCATCCATTGCGCAGGGGCTGCGTAAGGGCGCTTGTCAGCCAGCCCGGCTGACGCCCCCGCCCATCCTCCAGGAGTCACGCATGCACCCCTTTGTCCGCACCGCCCTTGGCGGCGCCACGCTCGCCGTCTGTGCCGTATGCGCCGTCAGCGCCCAAGCCGTCACGCTGGTCGGCCTCACCAGCGCCAACCAGATTGCCCGGATCGACACCACCAACATTGCCGGCGCCACCAGCGCGGCGATCACCGGGCTGGCAGCGGGCGACCGCTTTGTCGGCATCGACCTGCGGCCCAAGGACAACAAGATCTACGGCGTGACGTTGTCGAACAAGCTCTACACGGTGGACGAGATGACCGGTGCCACCACGCTGGTGGCTGCGCTGTCGTCGCCGGTCATCAGCGCCGGTCTGGGCTACGGCATCGACTTCAACCCGGTGGCCGACTTCGGCGCCGGCGCGTCGCTGCGGCTGATCAGCTCGTCGGGCAGCAACTTTGCGATCAACGCTGCGACCGGCGTGGTGGGCAATGTTGCAAGCAACATCGGCGCCGGCTTCTCGGCGGTGGGCTACAGCAACACCACACCCTTGCCGCAGGTCGCGCCGGCCTCGACCACGCTGTACTACATCAACAGCAACACCGACCTGTTGATGAAGGCGAGCGCCGGCTTCAACGCCCCCAGCATCACCGCCGTCGGCGCCCTGGGGGTGGACGCGCTCAAGGCCAACGGCTTCGAGGTGCTGGGCAACGGCATGGCCTACGCCGCCCTGAACCTGGACGATGGCAGTTCGCTGGTCACCGGCCTGTACACCATCGACCTCGGCACCGGCGCAGCGGCGCTCATCGGCAGCTACAACGGCACCCTGTCCGGCTTGACGGTCAGCGCCGTGCCCGAGCCGCAGACCTATGCGCTGATGCTGGCCGGCCTGCTGGCCGTGGGCAGCCTGGCAGGCCGCCGGTCACGCTGAGCTGCGGCGCAGGCGCCAAGGTCCGGGCGGCTGCTCAGGCGGCGGTCCGGGCCAGCACCTCGCGCACCGCCGGCAATTGGCGGCGCGACACGGCCAACCAGTCGCCATTGGCCAGCTGCACCTGCCAGCCGTCGTCGACCTCCGCGACCGGCGGCCCGCCGGCAACCGGATCGGCCGCGCCGCTGGGCGACGCGGCGCCCGACGGCCCGCCGCGCCGCGCCAGCGCCCGCACCGCCGCCACCGCCACCACGGCGTTGCGGTGCACGCGCAAAAAGCCTTCACCCAGGCGTTGCTCCAGGTCGGCCAAGGCGTCGTCCAGCAGCCAGTTGCCGCGGCGGCTGCACAGGGTGACGTATTTCTGCTCAGCCTTGAGGTACAGCACCTCGGCCACCGGCACACGCAGCACGCGGCCACGGTCGCTGACCACGATGACAGCGCCTGCCAGCAAGGCCGGCGGTGCCTGGGCGCGCCGCTGCGCCACCCGCAGCAGCGCGGCTTGCAGCCGTTCACGCCGCACCGGCTTGGTCAGGTAGTCGGCTGCATCGACCTCAAAGGCCTTCAGCGCGTGCTCGCCGTGTGCGCTGACAAACACCACCCACGGCGCGCTGGGCCGATGCCGGATGTCGTCGGCCAATTTCAGGCCGTTGCCACCCGGCATCACGATGTCGAGCAGCACCAGGTCGCAAGGTGTGCTGTCGAGCCAGCGCAGCGCCTCGGCCACGGTGGCGGCCTCGGCCACCACCGTGGCGCGGGGCTCGGGGCAGGCCTCGACCAGGCTGCGCAGCCGCAGCCGGGCCAGCGGCTCGTCGTCGACGATCAGCACCGCCAGCGGCGGCATGCCGGCAAGCCTGGCGCCCGGGTCGCCGGCAGGACCACCGGCGAGATTGCTGTCGGCCGCCGGGGTCACAGCGGCACCACGATGCGGGCCTGAAACTGGTCGCCCTCGACCCCGGTCGAAAGCGACGCGGCCACGTCGTGCAGCAGGCGCAGCCGTTCGGCCACGTTGGCCAGCGCGATGCCGCTGCCGGGCCGGCCCGGCTCTTCGGGCAGGGTGTTGCTGACCAGCACCTCGGCCATGCCGCGTTGGGCACGGGTGCGCACCACGATGCGGCCGCCCGCCAACGCCGGTTCGATGCCGTGGCGCACCGCGTTTTCCACCAGCGGCTGCAACACCAGAGGCGGCAGCGCTGCCCCGGCCGCCGCCGGGTCCAGGTCCCACTCGACCTGCAGCCGCTGGCCAAAGCGCAGCTGCTCGATCGCCAGGTAGCGCTGCGCCAGGTCGATCTCGTCGTCCAGCGTCACGGCCGCGCGGGTGTCGGCCAGCGCCACGCGGAACAACTGCGCCAGGTCCTCCAGCACCGCCTCGGCCTGGCGCGGGTCGACCTGCACCAGCGCCAGCGCGGTGTTGAGCGCATTGAACAAAAAGTGCGGCCGGATGCGCGACTGCAGCTCGGCCAGCCGGGCGGTGGCCTCGACCGGCTGGGCCGCGGCCGCGCGCAAGCCCAGCCAGTGCCAGACCACCACCGCCAGTGCTGCGCCGCAGGCCGCACTGCCCCAGCCGGCCTGCAAAGGCGCCAAACCCAGCCCAGCCAGTGCTGCCCAGGCAGCGGCGCCCGACAGCGCGCCCAGCCCACCCAGGCTGGCCGCACGCGCCCAGCGGCCGCACCGCGACAACCAGGGCCGCAGCGCGCAGACGGCCGGCAACCACAGCAGGCCGCCGGTCAGCGCCGCAAAGGCCAACAGCGCTGCGCGGGCCGCCGCGTCCAGCAGTCCCTGGGCCAGCGGCAAGGCCACCAGCGCGACGGCCATCTGCAAAAAAAGCAGCACCCGCAGCACCAGCGCCGGGCGGCACACATCGAACTGCGACGCGAGGTGGCGCCGCTCGGCTGCTTTTTGCGCATGCAGCGGGTCGAACCGACTGGCCTCGAACAAGGAGCTGGCCCCTGCCCCCCGCAGGCGCGAGGTGTCGGGCCACAGGCTGCTGGGTCGCGTGTCTTGGCGGCTGTCTTGCCGGATGTCGGGCGCGGCGTCCGGCGATGCCACAGAGGACTTGACCTGGGCCTGGGTTCGGGCGGCTGCGGGGTCGTCGGTCGAGGACATGGGGGCCGTCGGTGTGGGCAGCAGGTCTGCAGCCGGGATTTGCAGCGGGCTATACAGCGGGGTAGGCCGCAGGATAATACGGGGTTAGCCCGCCGCCGCCGCGGCCAGCCCCTCACCCAGAGCACACCACGCGATGTCCGGTACGCCCCACGACAACCCCCTCGCCAACAAGGCACAAGCCTGGTCCGCGCTGTTTTCCGAGCCGATGAGCGAGCTGGTCAAGCGCTACACCGCCAGCGTCTCGTTCGACCAGCGGCTGTGGCAGGCCGATATTGCCGGCAGCCTGGCCCATGCGGCCATGCTGGCCAGGCAGGGCATCATCGGCCCACAAGACCTGACGGATATCCAGCGCGGGCTGGGCCAGATCAGCCAGGACATCGAGGCCGGCCGCTTCGAGTGGACGCTGGAGCTGGAGGACGTGCACCTCAACATCGAGGCGCGCCTGACCCAACTGGTGGGCGACGCCGGCAAGCGGCTGCACACCGGCCGATCCCGCAACGACCAGGTGGCCACCGACGTGCGGCTGTGGCTGCGCGGCGAGATCGACGCGCTGGCCGTGCTGCTGACCGACCTGCAGCGCGCACTGGTGGACGTGGCGGCCCAGCACACCCAGACCGTGATGCCCGGCTTCACCCACCTGCAGGTGGCGCAGCCGGTAAGTTTTGCGCACCACCTGCTGGCCTATGTGGAGATGTTTGCCCGCGACACCGAGCGCCTGGCCGACGTGCGCCGCCGCACCAACCGCCTGCCGCTGGGCGCAGCGGCCCTGGCCGGCACCAGCTACCCGCTGGACCGCGAGTCGGTGGCAGCGGCGCTGGGTTTCGACGGTGTCTGCGAAAACAGCCTGGACGCGGTGAGCGACCGTGACTTTGCGCTGGAGTTTTTGGCCTTTGCGTCGATCACGATGGTGCATGTGTCGCGCATGGCCGAGGAGCTGGTGCTGTGGATGAGCCAGAACTTCGGCTTCATCGACCTGGCCGACCGCTACTGCACCGGCTCGTCGATCATGCCGCAGAAGCGCAACCCCGACGTGGCCGAACTGGCGCGCGGCAAGAGCGGCCGGGTGATCGGCCACCTGATGGGTCTGCTCACGCTGATGAAGGGCCAGCCCCTGGCCTACAACAAGGACAACCAGGAGGACAAGGAGCCGCTGTTCGACACCGTCGACACCCTGGCCGGCACCTTGCGCATCCTGGCCGAGATGGTGGCCGGCATCATTGTCAAGCCGCAGGCCATGGAGGCGGCAGCGCGCCGCGGCTACGCCACCGCCACCGATCTGGCCGACTACCTGGTCAAGAAAGGCCTGCCCTTCCGCGACGCGCACGAGGTGGTGGCCCACGCTGTCAAGCTGGGCTTGCAGCAGGGTGTGGACTTGGCTGATCTGCCGTTGACGGCATTGAAAGCGTTGCACCCGCTGGTCGGCGACGACGCGCCGGGCGTGCTGACACTCGAAGGCTCGATGGCGGCCCGCAACGTGCGCGGCGGCACGGCGCCGGCGCAGGTGCTGGCCCAGATCGCCCGACACCGGGCCCGGCTGGGCTGAGCGCATCGGCCGGCGCCTGACTGGCCTCAAACGCAGACCCGTGGTCAATGAGGTTACCCGGCGTGCCAGACTGGTTTCGGCTCTGAGCGGTTGTTCGATTGATTGGAATGCCGCCGTTCGACGGGTGCGCCGATGACGACCAAGGCCGTCGGGCAACCGGCTCCCTCCATGTCCCCCGATGCCGGCCAGGGGGCCGACATCTCCCCCTTTAC
>Ga0209181_10004849_pt1 | contig 19737 bp, 20 predicted proteins | sample MAT05_FD_187208 | JGI IMG/M metagenome (GOLD analysis project Ga0209181, IMG submission 187208) | Freshwater microbial communities from Lake Fryxell liftoff mats and glacier meltwater in Antarctica - MAT-05 (SPAdes) (version 2) | ecosystem: Environmental > Aquatic > Freshwater > Ice > Liftoff... | reverse complement strand
ATTACAAAGAGCAGGGAAAGGGCTATGGCGTAAGCTCCACACTTTGGGACCATGTATTCGGGACCATGTTCGATTTAAAAAATGAAAAGGATGATAAAGAAAAAGTAAGGAATTTAATGTTTGTATCCCATCGTAAAAAAGAACCGGTGGCATAATATTCTACCATTTTTCTTCGTCATCAGAATCATCTTTTTGTTGCCGGAATTGATGGCGGCTTTTTATTTTTTGAAGTTGCCGCTCAATGATTAAAGCAGCTATGATATCACCGGCGTTTTCCTGTGGCTGCACTTGCAACAATTGCTTTAGCTTTTGTTCACTCACGTCTATGCGGTAAAGCAGCATGATTAGTTTTTGGAAATCAGTTTGTATCAATTCATTCACATAAACACCCAACCGCTTTTGCAATTCCTCTAATGAAATTTCATCAGGCAAGGCAATGGACATGTTTTTGTTGATTTCCCTTACAAGCGTTTCATTGTTCATTTTAATTTTGGATTAGCGTTTAACAATGTAGTAAAATCCATCTGGTGTTGAGTGTCAATTTTCGCCATTGACAATTCACTATTCACTACTTACAATCGTACAGCTATCGCATCACCATGCTACGTTAACTCAAATCCAATCACATCAAAATTGCTCCATCACACCCAATCCAAATAAAGCAAAGTCGTATTTAACAGGATCGTCCTTATCTAATGTACGAAGGTAAGCGGTAAGTTCAGTAGCAGATTGCCAGTCGTTTTGATTGCGGTTGAGCAGTTTCAACTTTTTTGCCACCCTTGATACATGCACATCCAGCGGGCAAATGAGCTGCGACTTTGAGATGTTTTTCCAAATGCCAAAATCTACTCCTTTATCATCATCCCTTACCATCCATCTTAAATACATATTCAATCTTTTGCAAGCCGATTTTTTGGAAGGTGTGGCAATATGCTTGCGGCAATGTTTTTCTTCACAGGCATTTTCATCAAAACCAAATACGTATTTATGAAAACCAATCAATGCATTTTCAACGGTTTCATCGTTGGGATGCATCCATTTTGTAAAAGCAGTTTCAAGACTTTGCTCGCCTTTCACTGCATAATGATGGTTTAAAAAATGGAGTAAGTGCCAGAGATCCGTTTCGTTAAAAGTACGGTGTACAAATTTTTTGAACGCAGCAAAACTTTGGGGGTCATTGTTCCAATTAAGTTGCATGATAAAATCGTAAGGCGCATTGTCCATCAGCTCCATTAGTTTATTGCAGGAGTTGATGATACTTTTGCGATTGCCCCATGCCAAAATTGCTGCAAAAAAGCCGGCAATTTCGATATCCTGTATTTTAGTAAACCGGTGTGGAATGCCCAACGGATCATCTTTAACAAAGGAAGGTTCATTGTATTGCAAAACCTTGCTATCTAAAAAAGATTTTAATGATTTCATTTGATAAGCTCCTTCATGATGGCGATTCCTAAACCATCGCTAATGCTATTTTGGTTGAATTTATTAATTACCACAATGACCGCTTTTTGCCGGCCTTTTATAAATGCTGCAAAAGTTGAAAAGCCGTAAGTACCGCCATTGTGCCAATAGATTATTGGTTTGTCTTTTTCTTCCAGGGTGTGCCAGGCTTTGCAAACGTTTACTCTTTTATTAAGAGCTACCGTTGGTTGTAATATTTCTGCAATTGTTTTATTAGCTACCGGTGTTTCCGGCATCGCCATATACTGCAGATAGGTCATCATTTCTTTTCCGGTGCATTTTAATCCACCGGCAGGTGCCAGCACATCCATATTCCAATAAGGAACTTTTTCTTTATCAAAAAATCCCTGGCTTTTATTATCTTCCCTGGAAAAAGTATCCATCCCTCCAATCATTTTAAAGGGCCTGAAAATATATTCCTCCAACAAAACAGCATAAGTTTTTTTAGCAATCCTTTCTGCTAAAACGCCCGCAAGCCCCATTCCTAAATTTGAATAATTACTTTTTCCATCTATGACGGGACTACAATTTTTAAGAAAATCGAATAAATCAGTAGAAGTGTAATGATCGTATGGAGCTTTATCGCCCAGGGATACGTTCATATTTTCAGGTAGCCTTGGTAAACCTGACGTATGATTCAACAGGCTAAGAAATGTGATTTTTTCAAGTGCCTTATTTTGTTGTACTGAATCTGGAAGGTAGGGCAAAATGGAAGCAGTATCAGCAATCTTGTTTTCATCTAACAGCCTTTGCAATATGTATGCGGTAAATGTTTTGGTGATACTGCCAATTTCAAATAACGTAGCAGAATCGAAGCGAAGTTTTATCTCAGGATTTGCGAAGCCTGTTGAATAATAAACAGGTTTTCCATCATTGATGACACCAACAAAGATGGACGGTACTTCATTTTTGTTGAACGCACTATCTACTTTAACTTTTAAAAAATTAGCCGTGTTGGTCGCTGCTGAATAATCCTGCGTCTTTCCCTGTGTTGCAAGAACGAGGATGATACATAATATAAAAACCTGTTTCATAACATTCATTTCTTTTTTAAAATTGCCGCTAAGGCAATAATTACCCAAACCACATTTACTAAAACGCTTGGGTATGCCTTGTGTGCATAGGTGTTGATAATGAAAAATACGCCGCCGATTAAATTGCAAATGATATAGCCAGGCGATGTGCTTTTTAACTTTCCATTGATGTTGAAGTAATAGGCTCCAACAATCAGTATCGCTCCAATCCAGCCAATGATTTCTACAATACCCATATCGTTATCCGATGGCTTGGTTTAAGTCTGCAATCAAATCATCTGCATCTTCTATACCTACGCTCAGGCGAATGAGTCCGTCACTTAATCCGTTCTTTATTCTTTCCTCTCTTGGAATGCTGGCGTGCGTCATACTTGCCGGATGATTGATCAGCGATTCAACTCCGCCTAAACTTTCGGCCAGTGAAAAAAGTACGGTAGAAGATAATACTTTGTTGGCGGCTTCAATGCTGCTATCTTTCAATGTAAAGCTGATCATTCCTCCAAAATCACGCATTTGTTTTTTTGCAATGGCATAGCCCGAATTGTCTTCAAAGCCCGGCCAGTAAACTCTTTCAACCTTTGGATGGCTGCGTAAATAATGTGCAATTTTAGCACCGTTTTCACAATGGCGCTGCATACGCACATGCAATGTTTTGATGCCCCGCAATACTAAAAAGCAATCCATCGGGCCGGGAACCGCACCGCAACTTTTTTGAATAAAATATAACTGGTCTTTTAAAGAGGGATCATTCATGATCAATGCACCTTGAATCACATCACTATGTCCGCCCAGATATTTGGTGGCAGAATGCATTACAATATCAGCACCCAAATCCAACGGGTTTTGCAGGTAAGGAGAAGCGAACGTATTATCCACACACAAGATGGTTCCAGCCTTTTTTGAAATGGAAGCTATTGCAGTTATATCCGTAATGTTCATAAGCGGATTGGTGGGCGTTTCGATCCAGATAAGTTTTGTGTTGGTAGTAATTGCCTGCTCAACATTGGCTACAATGGTTGTATCAACATAAATAAATTTGATGCCGAATTTTTCAAACACTTTTGTAAAAAGCCGGTAGGTGCCGCCATACATATCGTTGGCTGCAATCACCTCATCACCCGGGGATAACAATTTAATCACGGCGTCGGTCGCTGCCACTCCACTCCCAAATGCCAATCCATATTTTCCATTTTCAATGATGGCCAGCGCATCCTCCAGTGCCTTACGTGTTGGGTTCTGGCTTCGGGCATATTCATAGCCTTTATGCTGTCCGGGTGCGCTTTGCACGTAGGTAGATGTTTGATAAATCGGCGTCATGATGGCCCCGGTAGATGGATCTGGTTCGGCACCTGCATGAATTATTTTGGTCGCTAATTTCATAGTATTTTCCGGTGATTTTTTTTCTGCTGTGTTCATGTTATTGTTTTTAAATGCGTTATTATTTTAAAAGTTAAAATCTTTTATGACGGTGCTTTATCTTTTGCGTACTGATTAAATGATCTGTGCAGCACATAAATACCTCCAGTCAAAATTATCGGTTACATGTGCACCAAGCGGTAATACTTTTTTACTAAGGACAGACGATTTTAGTATCCGGTTATTTACCAGTTTCTTTTTTGATTCATACATATAATCCTGCAAAATTTTGCTTTGCATCCATTTGCGTTGGGGTGGTTCATAACCCACTTTATTGGTACGCCAAACAATTTCGTTGGGCAGCTTTTTATTCATTGCACTGCGCAATATCCATTTGGTAAAGCCATCATGTATTTTATAATTAGCCGGAAGAGAAAAAATAAATTCTACCAGTTCATGATTTAAAAATGGCAAACGCACCTCTCTGCCATGTGCCATGCTATTGCGGTCGGCAAATCTTAGCAATTCTTCCAGGCCCATTGTGTGCGTGTTGAAGTATAGGATATCATTTAGTTTACTGATGATCGGTTTATGAATACCTTCCCATTCCCGCCCCCGCAAAGCAACGATTAGTTCAGGGTTGATATCGGGTTGGTGAACCGTTTTATTGTATTCATTTCTTTCTAACTGAATGCAGGCATGCGAAGGTAAATAAGCCGCCAGATAATTTTTAAAACTCCACTTAAATTGAATTTGCTTTTTTTGAAACTGCTTTTTTTCTTTATAGGCTTCGCTAAATTGATTCCTGTTTATTAGTTGCTGCAGATACCAATGAATATAATGATTGTAGCCCGCAAGTGTTTCATCGGCACCCTGGCCATCTAACAATACTTTTACATCCTGTTGTTTGGCCAACTCAAATACTTTGTATTGCGCATAAATGCTGGAAGATCCAAACGGTTCTTCCTGGTGATAACAAAGTTTTTCAAAATCATTAATCAACCCTTCTGCTGTTGGAGTCGTTTGATAATTTTGCAACCTGAATTTTTTTGCAATTATTTTTATGTAAGGAGATTCATCCTTTTCAAAACCAGGAAAAACCGCAGAAAATGTTTGTAAGCGGGTATTGTTTTTTTGAAACTGGCTGATGGCGGCGGCAATGGAAGAACTATCTAATCCACCGCTTAACGAGGTGCCAACGGTTACATCGCTTCTCAATCTTCTTCTTACAGATTTTAAAAGCAGCTCGTTGAACTGTTCAATTGCTTTTTCATTTTCAATTTCAATTGTATTTTCTTTATCTATATTCCAGTAGGAATGAATTTGGGATTGAAAGTTTGAAAAATTTATTTGTAAATAATGTGCAGGCGGAAGGGCATATATATTTTCGAAAAAAGTTTGTCCTTTATCATTGGCATTTTGAACATAGCCCAGTGCCAGATAATTCAACAGCATTTTATTGTCGGTCTTTTTCGGTATGCCTACCGCCCAAAGAGCTTTCATTTCGCTGGCAAAAATAAACTGCTCCTCATCTTCAAAATAGTAGAAAGGCTTCTCTCCAAAACGGTCCCTTGCAGCGAAGAGCATTTTATCTTTATTATCCCAGATGGCAAATGCAAACATACCGTCAAAATATTGTAAACAATCTTTTTTCCAGTAGTCATAAGCCGCCAATACCACTTCTGTATCAGACTGTGTTTGAAAACGATATCCCTTTTTTTGTAAGGCAGATTTAATTTCAATATAGTTGTAAATTTCCCCATTGTAAGTGATGGTATAGCGCTCGTCTCTACTTGCAGAAGGAGAAACGCCCGGCATTAAGTGCATTGGCTGGGCCGCATCGCTCGTTAAGTCTATAATGGCCAATCTGCGGTGTCCAAAGCCAACCTGGCCGTCTCTGTTAATCCAATGGCCATCTCCATCAGGTCCCCTATGGGATAATGAGTTGGTCATTTTTAAAAGCTGCTCCCTGCCTACCAGGAAGCCGTTAGAAGAAAGTATTCCCGCAATTCCACACATAATGTAAATATCTAAAAAAAATCCCGGCTATTTGCCGGGGGCTTATAAAAACTGTTCTTGTTTAAAAACTGATGGGTAAAACGACCCGAAAATTATCCCATGCAATTGTTAAGCCAGCTCCTGTAATGGTTTTATCAAATGCCATCACAAATGAATCCAATACGTCTGTTTGTTTTTGCACCGGCACATCAATTCTTACCACATCTTTAGTCGCATCATACTTAAATGAACCCCAGGTGTCTGTTTCTTTGTTAATGATCAAAGTCCATTTGTCGTTGTAGGGTATGCAATACATGGTATATCTACCTTTCTTTATTTTAGTATTTCCGATTTTTACTGGCTGAAAAAATTCAATTTCAGTGGCTTCATTTGCACCTAAGCGCCAAACCTGACCGTATTCCAATAATTCGCCAAAAATAGTTCTGCCATTTTTTTGTGGCCTGCTAAAGATCACTCTTGCTACCAATGGCTCTGATATTTTATCCTGGATCTTTAATACAGGATAAGCATTTGGATAATAGCTCATATCCAGCGGAGATTTATCAACCGGCGGCAATTTTGCCTGCGCAAATGTTGCCATACAACAACTAAACATACAAATAACTACAAATGATACTTTCTTCATATTTCTTTTATTAGTGACAAATATAAATCGAATCAACTATTATTAAGTTCGCTTAAATGATGAAAGGCGAAAGTTTTGAGTGCAGGAAAGAATAATTGGTAACATTCACCCAGTTCATCATAGTGTTCATTAAAAATTTTAAAAGCAGTGGCCGAATCGGATAAATAAGCAGCACGCCTTACCAGTCCACCAAAGCTTTTTTCAATTCCTTCTGCAAATCTGTAATGATACAACCAGTTTTGTTGCTGCATATACGGAAGCATTTGTGAAAATTTTGGAGGCAATTCATCGCTATCCATTTGCAAGCTGGCGTAGGTACTTTGGCAAAATGAGTCTAACGCTGCATCCGTAGCAAATTGATTTTTATCATTGGCTAAAAAATGATCAAACACCACATCTACAAATGCACCGGAATAAAGCCGGTAATCTTTTCTAAAAAATGCTTTGGCATTTTGGGTAACAGGGTGAAAATCTGTAAACTCATCAATGGCTCTATGCAAGGCGATACCTTTTTGAACAAGCGGTGGGAAATCAAATTTTTTTCTGCCTTTCACAAAATCACTGATCATATTTCCGGTTAATATACCAGGTTGATCAAAAGAAAGATAGGCATGCGCTAAAAAGTTCATATTTAATTTGAGTAATTTTTATCAAAGCATTAAAAACGAACTTTCAATTATTAAATTTCATTAAAGATAATACTATTAAAAAGCGTGCCATCCAGTAGCCAGCTAAACCGCCTTTACTTTTTAACAAAACAAAATCAAAGTTTGTGTTTTTTTTAGGAAATGATTTAAACCTTTACCAGTATTGAGTTTTAATCAAATTAATGAAAAATTTACATTTTCAGTTTACCACTCATATCAGAGTCAATAAGTATATTTTCATTTGGTCAAATTAAGGTTGAAAGCTGGGAGAGTGCCTTCTATCTTTGGGTTCAAATCAAAAAAACCGCCAGTCATGAGGCGGTTATCATTTAACCAAAAAAAGTATAGTTATGAAAAAGATCACCACTTTGTTAACAGCAGCATTGATGCTGTTTTCCATTTTTGCATTCGCCAATGAAGGCGATAAAGTAAGCGCCCTGGTAAAGGCAGCATTTTTAAAAGATTTTTCATTCGCTTCATCCGTAAGCTGGGAACAATCAAAGGGTTATTATTTTGCAACGTTTACCATTAACAATTTGGAAGTGAATGCGGCCTACAGCGAAGCTGGCGAACTGGTTGCAACTTCCCGTACAATCGAATTTGATCAGTTGCCATTGAGTGTTTCGATCGCTTTGTCAAAAAAATACACGGGGTATAACTTGCCTAAAACAGCAACGGAATTGAGCTACGATGGAAACACCAGCTATTATGTAAATATCGATAACGACCGCCAGTCCTTGAAATTGAAATGCTCAAGCGGTGGCGATATTCAGGTAGAACGCAAAGTGAAGAAAAAATAAAACCTGGGGTAGGATAATCAAAATAGCCGTCTTTAATAGGGCGGCTAATTTTTTGTGTAAACATTTTGGCGTGCTCAGTTTGCGATTTTCTTTCAACGATTATAACATTGATGCGGTTTCCTGTTTTTTGCAAAACAAGGGGAAGGCATTATGGAAACAATTTGGGAACGAATGATTGAAAGTACAAATTATAAAAAATAACCAATTCAATGACTGAAATAAAGTGCAATTGTAAATGTCCTTTGTCGGGCGGTGTAATGCCTTAAATTGACCTAAACACCATCGCTGTTTTTTAGAGCCTAAAAAAAATTACTTTTGCAGCCTCCATCAAATTAATCTTGCAGCAATTGCTGTGATTGAAATGGATGAATTTTAAAGCAACCTAAAATATAAAAAAATGAGTAAAGGACCGGTTTCCAATTTTATAGAGCATCACTACCGCCATTTTAATGCAGCGGCTTTAATGGATGCTGCCAAGGGCTATGTTACCCACCTGGATGAAGGGGGAAAAATGATGATCACATTGGCTGGTGCTATGAGTACGGCTGAATTGGGATTGAGTCTTGCAGAGATGATTCGCCAGGATAAGGTGTCGATTATCAGTTGTACCGGAGCCAATCTGGAAGAAGATATCATGAACCTGGTGGCACATAGTCATTACAAAAGAGTGCCCAATTACCGTGATTTAAGTCCACAGGAAGAATGGGATTTGCTGGAGAATCATTATAACCGTGTAACAGATACCTGCATACCGGAAGAAGAAGCATTTAGAAGGTTGCAGCAGCACATTCATAAAATATGGAAAGATGCGGATGACAAAGGCGAACGATATTTTCCGCATGAATACATGTACAAGATGTTGTTGAGCGGCGTGCTGGAACAGTATTACGAAATTGATCCAAAAAATAGCTGGATGCTGGCAGCAGCGGAAAAAAATATTCCAATTGTAGTACCGGGTTGGGAGGATAGTACGATGGGAAATATTTTTGCATCGTATATCATCAAAAATCAACTGAAGGCAACAACCATGAAAAGTGGTATTGAATACATGGTGTGGCTGGCAGATTGGTACAGAAATAATTCTGGAGGTAAAGGCGTGGGGTTCTTCCAGATTGGTGGTGGTATAGCCGGCGATTTTCCGATATGTGTGGTGCCAATGATGTACCAGGACCTGGAATGGCATGACGTTCCGTTCTGGAGTTACTTCTGCCAGGTAAGTGATAGTACTACTTCTTATGGTTCTTATTCCGGCGCAGTTCCCAATGAAAAAATCACCTGGGGTAAACTGGATATTCATACCCCTAAGTTTATTGTAGAAAGTGATGCTACTATTGTTTGTCCGCTGATATTTGCGTGGATATTGGGTTGGTAATGGAGTTTATCTTAATTTGATGATGTGCAATTCTTCAAAAAAAAATGAAAAACAATTAATCGAATGAATTCGTACCTCGAAGAAACATACCTGGAAGCTGAAGCTGATATCAAGGAAGGTAATTTTGTGGATGCGTTTAGAAAATACGAGGCCATTTTAATGGAAGAGCCTTCTAATGGACCCACGTTAAATTCGTTGGGTTGGCTAAGTAAAACACAAATTGAAGATTTTACCAAAGCAGAAGCCTATTATAAAGCAGCAATTGCGGCCGATTCAAAATATCCGCATAGTTATAATAATTATGCTACGCTCTTAACGGAGATGGAACGATTTGAGGAATTGGAAGAGTTACTTCAAACCTGTTTTAGGATACCCACCATCGAAAAGTCGTGGGTATTTATGAAACTTGGTTTAATGGAGGAGCTCAAACTGAATTTTAAAGGCGCCATTGCAAACAATGAAAAGGCAATTTTGGTAGCCATTAGTGATGATAAGATAAAAGATTATCAACAGAATATTATCCGTTGTAAAAGTAAAATTGAGTTATCAAAAAGTCATCTGAAATGGATCAACCAGTTGAAGAAATAAATTTAATCTGATTGGTATAAAAATAAAAGAGCCCCGTTTAATCAGGGCTCTTTTATTTTTATCTTGATCCCATTTCTAAAGGAATATCTCTTTTTAACATCTCATCCCGGTTGGCAATTTCCCAGGCGGTGTGAAAAATCATTTTCGTTCTTTTCTCATATAAATCCCAATAGATCTTATCAACGGTATCGGTTGGTTTATGATAATCCGATTTTAGCATACCATCATAAAAGAATAAGATTGGTACTCCTTTTTTGGCAAAATTGTAATGATCGCTCCGGAAGTAAATCCTGTTTTGATCTTTTGGATCATCAAACTTGTAATCAAACACCAGGTTGGTGTATTTCTTATTGACTCCTTCATTAATACCGGGTAATTCACTGCTCAGTTTATCATGGCCAATTACATACACATAGTTTAACGTGTCGTCCGTATTCCTTTCAGTATCAATTCGTCCTACCATGTCGGTATTTAGATCAACGGATGTTTTATCCAACGGAAATAATGGATGATCAGCATAATATTCACTGCCCCATAATCCTTTTTCCTCTCCGCTAACGGTCATAAATACTACGGTTCTTCTCGGCCCCACACCAGCCGCCTTTGCCTGTGCAAAAGCCTCTGCCATTTCTATCACAGCACAGGTGCCACTTCCATCATCATCTGCACCGTAATATATTCTGCCATCACGTTTTCCAAGGTGATCATAATGAGCGGTTAAAAATACAAACTCATCTTTTTTATCAGTACCCTCAATAATGCCAATCACATTGCTTGCATCAATCGTAATGCGGTATTTTTTATACAGGAAAGACGCTTTTAGTTTTTTATCGTAACTCCAATCTTTTACAAAAGACTCGTTGGCTTTTGCCAGTTTTAACAGTGCTTCAAAATTATTGGTAAACGATGCCGCAAATTCATGGGATAAAAAAACATGATTGATTATTTTACCTGCTGTTGTGCGTGGAAAATAGGTATTGGTTTTTTTATTGGATTCGATCGTTCTTGGTGAAAAGGTGGCCTGTGCCGGATTGATAATAAATGCACCAATGGCTCCCTTTGCCGCTGCGGCTGTTAACTTTGTACTTGTCCCGGGAAACGTCCAGGCACTGGTTTTACTGCTACCGCTCACCAGGTATTTGCCATCTTTTTTGGGCTCGCCTAAAAAGAAAACCACAATTTTTCCTTTTACATCCAGCCCGGTATAATCCGAATAAGTAGTATCATCAATGCCATAACCTGCAAATATTAATTTTTTACCCTTAAACTTATTGGTTTCACTGAGGGTGGTCTGGCTATAATAATCTTTGCCTAATTCGGCCCTTTTACCACCAACGATCAACTCGCTGCCTCCAAGACTATCCTGAAAAAGTGGGTACAATTGCTGATATCCATTTGATTGATTTGCTGGATTAAGGCCGAGCAATTTAAATTGGGATTCAATGTAGGCAGCAGCTTTTCGCTGTCCTTCGGTACCGGTTTCCCGGCCCTCCATTTCGTCACTTGCAATAATGGTTAAATGTTTTTTTAAATCAGCAGTAGTGATGCTATTGGCAAATTTGGCCGCATTATCAACCTGCGCAAAAGGATTGAATTGCAAGCCGAGCACGAATATGCCCAGGAGAAAGTTTTTTTTCATCTATGGAATTTAAAACTAAAATAAGGGAACATGCAAGGCCACCATCATTTCTTTTATGAATGGCAACCATGCATATTTATTAATGCTGATATGAAAAGTTAGCAGGAAATTTTATTTACCCGATCCTGGTGACGTCCGCCTTCAAATGCTGTCTTCATAAAAACATCCAGCATTTTTTCAGCATCGCCATCCCTTACAAAACGGGCTGGAATGCAAATGATATTGGCATCATTGTGCTTGCGTGCCAGCTCAGCCAACTCTTCGCCCCAGCAAATGGCGGCCCTCACGCCCTGGTGTTTGTTGGCACTGATGGCAACACCATTCGCACTGCCACATAAGAGAATGCCAAAAGCTACTTCGCCTTTCTCAACGGCGTTTGCCACCGGGTGAGCAAAATCAGGATAGTCAACAGAGTCTTTTGAAAACGTACCAAAATCTTTAAATAGCAGACCTTCTGCTTCCAACAATGAAATCAGGTCTTCTTTGCAATCGAATCCAGCATGATCGCAACCAATGGCGATGGGTAATTTAAAATTAAAAGGAGTCATAGTATTTGATAATGTATTAATCGATGATTGATCCGGCTTTCAATGAAAGAATAGTCACTTTGTCTCTTAGCTCCATTCTTTTTCCTCTTCCTTCAGCCGGGCTTTTTCAACACGGGTTGCCAGAATGATACTTATCCAATACAAAAGCAACAATGGGATAGCAACTAAAAACTGGCTGGTCCAGTCTGGAGAAGGGGTAATGATTGCGGCTACGACTAAAATCACTACAAAAGCAAATTTAAAATATTGTCTCAATATACTCCCGGTAATCAACCCGATTTTAGCAAGTACATACGATAATACTGGCAATTCAAAAGCGATGCCGCAACCAAGCATTAAATTGGTAAGACTATCAATATAATCATCTATCGCAGGGCGATATTGAATCATTGAGTTTTTTCCCAGTGTAAAGCTTGCTAAAAAGTTAAAAGTAAAAGGCGCCAATAAATAGTAGCCAAAAGCGGCGCCGGTAAAAAAGCAAAGGGAAACCCAAAAAATACTTCCCCGGCCATATTTTCTTTCCTTGGGTGACAAAGCTGGCTTGATAAAGCGCCATATCTCCCAGAAAATATAGGGGAAAGCAGCGATGATGCCGCCGATCATGGCAATTGAGATAGCGGAAGTAAAAGTGCCATTAACAGTAGTAACCTGAAAGTCTATTTTAACCGGGGGCATACAAAAGCCATCCCCCAGATGTAGCCATTGTCCAAAGCGGCAAAGTGCTCCATAAGTAACAAATTTTTCATTGGCGGGAGCAAGGATAACATTGTCGTATATCCAGTCAATATAGATAAATATTGCAATGGCTGCTACAAGCCATGCAATGATAGAGCGCATAATATGCCAGCGTAATTCTTCAATGTGGTCAAAGAAGGTCATTTCCGTCTCTTCCTCATTATTATCCTTTCCAGCTTTTAGTCGCTTGAAGAATGATTTTCTTTCGGATGCTGTTGTCGCCAAATCGATAAATTGAGATAAATTATTACAAATGATTTTACATTGCTAATTCCAAAACAGGCCCAAAAGTAAAACTCTTTTATGATTAACGGCTATAGATTATATGGGACTAACCTGCTTTACATTACCAGTACGTTTAAGTACACCCCAACCCTGCAACTCTCCTTTAATTTTGATCTTCCAACTGATGCTTCCCTTTTTGGCCTCGTTGGCAGATTTACTGCTGGTTGTAAGTTTAACAGCGGCCGGCTTCGGAATCATTCCTGCCAGTATTGGCCATATACTGTTTTATTATCTCATCTTCACCTTGGTAGATGTTGCGGGGGGTATCTTTTCTTTTTCAAGGATGGTTAATATTTTGGGCGTGTACTCCGGGTCTGGCCCATCGTCAAATGTTAAGATAATTTTATGGCCCGGCCCCATTTGGGTTTTGTCTTCTGCGAATTTTTCATAAACATAGCCGGATGGCAATTGAATGTATTGCTGCTCGGCAATCAAAATTCCTGTGGTATCCAGCTCAATCTTTATTTTTCCAACCACCGGCGTGTAAAGTATATTCAATAATTCTCCCTCTCCCGTTGCCGTTGGTTTTGAAAACGGATCAATCGGTATAACAGCGAGTGTGTTAAAATTAAAGGGTGTTTTTTGCAGCGCAGCAGTGCTCAGGTCACGGCTATAATATTTCCAGATTCGAGGATCCTCTCCACCCAAATGCCAAAGTGCTGTGCCTGCGGTTTTATAATCATCACTAAACCTTAATATATTGAAGGTAGTAGCGGCATCGGTTAGCCAGATGGTATGTTTTGTTTCACTGGAAGTATCAGATTTGGGCTCACTATAACTATAATGAAGATTATAACTGGAGTTATCGAATGTAACAGCAGATCGGGATAATTTAGCATTATCAATGGCGGCAGCATAAGTAATATCCTCTACTCTTTTTCCTTCTTCCTCTGTTATCCAGTCACGGGCATATCCCGCTACCCCTAAAATTATTTTTGAGGCATCAATTTTATCATCCATCCAGTCCAGTTGTTCTTCTATCCATTTTTGGCTGCTGATAGGACCAGCTTCTGTTGCATCATTGAATTCATCATAAGCCATCAAAATCACATAATCATTGTATTTGGATAATTCTTTAAAATCGTAGTCTTCGTTTTTGGCCTGCACATCCATACTCACCAGTAGATTCCGGCTATGCAATTCGCCGAACAATTGTTGCTGAAATTTAGTGAGGGGATCATTGGACTTTTCATTTATTTCTTCAAAGTCTACATTTAGCCCCTGCAGATGGTAATAAATGAGTGTGTCGGAAATTTGCCCAATTATGTTATTTCTCCTGGTAGTATCACTTAGTATGACATGGAGAAGTTTGCTGTCAAAAAAGCCTCTTTCGTTCGCAGTTTTGCCGGTATGAAAATTATTAAAAATGGGTTGAATACTAAGATTGTTTTTTTCATTATAGCAAGTCCTGCGCTATCTATTCTGGTTTGTAGTTTGAAAGTGATGGTATCAATAAAGAACCATTCAGGGTAAACCGTATTTAATTTATCCGCATTTTTTATTAAATCTGGTAAAGAAGCCTTATTCCACGGCGTGTAAAAGGCAGATCTTATCAATGAAGTTTTATTCTGGGAAACAGTCAATCGCTTAACTGAATCTTCTATTTGTTTTTTCTCCAGAAAATATTTGAAACCTTTATATTTTTTATTTTGTACCGAGCTAAGTGAAAATTTATTGTTGGGGTTGAGTATTGCCTTGTAAACTTTGGCCCGGTCATTCATTTCCGGCAAAGAAGGATTTGTTGCATTAATTACGGCCAAAACTGTGACGAATAAAAGGAAGACGGTCACTATGCCAATTATTCTACTGGTCCACTTTACTCTTGTCCAGCGTTTTTTAGTCTGTGTTTGAAAAATTTGTGACGTATGATTCATGAAATACAAAGCTATTTCAAATGGGTAGCTAAGCGTGTGTGGGTGTGGTTAATGTATTGTTATGCAGGGGGCAGGTAAAGCTTGAAAGGGGGATCAAACGAGAATGAATAATGTATCAAACGAATGCCAGTCAATATAGATAAAAAAAAATGACATTTTCAAGAATTGGGGACAAAAGAAAGACCCCTGTAGAAACAGGGGTCGTTTACCAAAACTAACTGCTTATGAGAAAAATTTGAATTTTATTTTTTTTGTGTTCTATATTTAATTACGCAAATGAGGTGCCAATGGTTTCAAACTATCTGTTAATAAATCTTTAAGTCCTTCCACTGTTAAATAAAGAACGTTTTAAACACTGGTTTATTTCGTTAAAATCTACTAATTATTTCGTTTTGTTCTTTGTAGAATAAAGTTAGACCTATAATTTAAAAAAACAGGAAAATATTTTAATTTTTTGTCTCTTTAACAATTATTTAATCTGTTTCTATTTTAGAAATCCCTGAATCAAATCCATTAAGCCACCGCCACCATTTTTCGAATGCTGTTGCTCTTGCTGAGCACCGCCGGTAATTTTACTCATAATGTCATCTAAGCCAACTTTTCCATCGCCATTGGCATCAAGTCCGCCATTGATAAAATTGCCTAATATGCCTTGTAAATCAAATCCTCCGGTAGCACCTGTTTGGGTATTTCCGCCTGTGAGTGAGCCGATGATGCTACTGATATCAAAACTGTTGTTGTTGGGATCGTTGGTTCTGTTTACCAGGTTGCTGAGCACAGATGGAATCAGGTTATTTGCAATGCCACTTGCCTGCTCTCCGGGGATTCCGTGATTGTTGGTAAGCTTGTTTGTAAAACTGCTGACAATATTCCCCACAATGGGATTATTGAGTAAGCCGCTGATACCACCGGAAGCATTGCTGTTATTACTGTTGAAAAGAGAAAGTACATTTTGAAGTCCGCCGCCGGCCAAAACGCCCTGCAGACCATCTGCCACGGAATGGGTTGCATCTGCCAAAACCGCATTGTTTTGCTCATTTGGAATTGCAGGATTTTCAATTACGGATGAAACGCCTTGTTCTTTAACCAGGTTAAATAAGTTCTCTAACATAAAATATTTTTAGCCATTAAATGTAGGAACTTCAAATAACATTACAAATTATTTTTGATTAATTCTGGGTAGCCATTTTTTCTGCATTTTCTGCAAACTGCAAAGCGTCAATAAACTCCTGAACTTCGCCGTTTAACACGTTATCCAAATTATAAACAGTTAGTCCAATACGATGATCGGTTACACGCCCCTGTGGAAAATTGTAGGTTCTTATTTTCGCACTTCTATCTCCTGTGCTAACCAGACTTTTGCGCTTATGAGCAATGGCCTCTTCCGCTTTGCGAACCTCTTCATCGTACAATTTAGTTCTCAACATGTCCATCGCTTTTTCCTTATTTCCCAACTGGCTTCTTTCAGTTTGGCACATTACTACCAGGCCGGTCGGTTTGTGGGTTAAAAATACTTTGGTTTCAACCTTGTTTACGTTTTGTCCACCTGCACCACCACTTCTGGCAGTTTCCATTTTTACATCGCTTTCCTTCAGCTCAAAATCCACTTCCTCCGCCTCGGGCATTACCGCAACGGTGGCAGCGCTGGTATGTACCCTTCCACTAGCTTCCGTATCCGGCACTCTTTGCACCCGGTGAACACCACTTTCAAACTTCAATATGCCGTACACATCATCACCCACTACTTCTACCTGCACTTCTTTATAACCACCTGCCGTGCCTTCGCTTTCGCTAAGCAAAGCAGTTTTCCAGCCTTTTTTCTCGCAATATTTTAAATACATTCTTAGCAAGTCGCCGGCAAAAAGAGACGCCTCATCGCCACCTGTTCCGGCCCTAATTTCAAGTATGGCATTCTTCTCGTCGTAAGGATCTTTAGGGATCAACATGTTGCGGAGTGCTTTCTCCAGGGCTTCTTTTTTCTCATCCAAGTCTGGCAATTCCTGCTTGGCCAGATCCCTCATTTCTGCGTCATCGCCGTTGAGTACCTCCTTGTTAAATTCAATGTCATCCAGTAATCTCACATAGGCATCCCTTGCCAAAACGATTTTTTCCAAACTGCGATACTCTTTACTGATGGTTGTAAACTTTTTATTATCACTTACAATTTCGGGGTTGGTTAGCGCCACTCCTAAATTGTCAAATCTTCCTTTTATCGCATCTAATTTGTCTAACATAATATTATTTTAACCAACCCTCTTTTTTAAGGTCAACGACTTTTTTAATCTTATTAATTAAAATTGAAGCGTGTTTAAGACCTTTGGGTCTCATAAAAAACACAACCGCTGTAAAGCTGGCGGCAAATTTACAATATATCAACCAATCATTTTGTACAGAAAATTTACAGCAGACTATATTTTTAATGGTTACGAAATACTTTCTGATCCGGGAGTTTTAATAACCGATGCAACGGGAACCATTATTGAAATCGTTGACCAGCAAGATGCCGGGGAAGAAATAGATAGCTTCCGGGGCCTGCTTACACCGGGTTTCATCAATGCACATTGTCATTTAGAATTGAGTCATTTAAAAGGTACAATCTCTGAAAAAACAGGGTTGGTAAAATTTGTTCAACAGGTAATGGGCAACCGTGCGGCAGCAAATGAATTGAAACAGGAGGCTATGTTAAAAGCTGAAACCGAAATGTACGAAAGTGGGATTGTTGCCGTGGGTGATATTTGCAATACCTCGGATTCTATTGAGGTAAAACAAAAAAGCAAACTGCTTTGGCACAACTTTATAGAGGTAAGCGGTTTTGTAGATGCGGTAGCGCAAAAAAGAGTGGACGATGCAAAACTGGTTTACGAGCAGTTCAAATTGTTGGCCAATCATCAAAAGACAAGCCTTACACCACATGCACCATACAGTGTTTCGAAAACGCTTTTTCAACTACTGAATGACGAAACCGGCGGCGAAATAATCAGCATTCACAACCAGGAATGTGCAGCCGAAGATGAATTATATCGAAGTAAGTCGGGCGGATTTTTAGAACTGTATAAAAATTTCGGAATAGATATTAGCTCGTTTAAACCAACAGGGAAATCTAGTTTTAAGAGCTGGTTGCCATTTTTCACCCTGGGGCAATCTGTGATATCTGTTCACAATACGTTTATTGGTGAGGATGACATTGCCTTCTGGAAGAGCTATCCGGAGCCTGTTAGCCGCCTGTTTTATTATTGTATTTGTGCAAATGCCAATCAATATATTGAGCAAATGATGCCGCCCATTGAATTATTGATGAAAAATAATTCCGGTATCATTATCGGTACCGATAGTTATGCAAGTAACTGGCAGTTGAATATCCTGGAAGAAATTAAGACGATCCAACGGAGAACTGGCTTTGTTATTCCTTTAGATAACCTCTTACAATGGTCGACATTAAATGGCGCCAAAGCTTTAAAACTGGATCATCTGGTGGGCAGTTTTGAAAAGGGAAAGAAGCCGGGAATTGTTTTAATTGAAGGGTTGGATGGGTTACAAACTACGGAACAGTCGGAGGCAAAGCGGATTTTGTGAGTAGGAATTACACGAATTTTAAATTGAGGATTAGGCTGATTTCTGATGCTCCAATAAATGCAGGAGTAGTTGAGCGACCGAAAAGCTTGTAGCCGCAGGAATGAGGGGCAGGCAAAGAGCGATGGTTTCCTGTGCCGGGTGGTTACTAAGGCTGTAGGTCAAAAGAACGCACTCGCCGCCCAATGGCAAACAAGGAAGTATTGATTATTACCTGACTGATCAGCGGCATGACACCCGCATGATCATCACCGAAGAAACCCAAAGGAGCCGTTCCACCGCCAGTATGGAAACAGCGAATGGCCGCGGCACAATTGAACAAGCGTTGTTTGGCCAAACAGGTGCCAACAACGAAGTATTAAAAAGCCGGGTACCCAAAGGCGATGCGCCAGGCTGGGCAAGCAACACTACTCAATATATAAGCAAACTTAACAGCACCAACAAAGTAGGCCCCAACCAGCTACTAAAGGTAATGGCTGGCGATCAGTTGAGCACCACGGTGCAATATTATTATCAAACACCGGTTACCAACAGCAGCGGCAGTACGGTGTTCAACGATGTGCTGGGCATGTTGGCCAGCGCCGTCACAGGCAGTGGTGCTACCAGTGCAGCCACCAAAAATGCCGCTACCACCCTTACCGGTAATCTCAACACCGGCACGCCCTTTAGCCAACTTATTGCATCGGATATTACCAGCCCCACCGGTGATAAACCAAAGGCTTACTTAAACCTTGTTTTTTTCGACGAACGGTTTAACTTCGTACCGGAAGCAAGCACCAGCCAACGGGTAAGCCGTTCGGGTGATGCAGCCCCATCGTTGGGATTGCTAAATATAAAGGCACCCAAAAATGGCTACTGCTTTGTTTACATCAGCAATGAGAGCAGTGCAAATGTGTTCTTTGATAACTTACAGGTGCGGCACGATAGGGGCAGGATTATAGAGGAAAACCATTACTATGCCCACGGCCTCAAAATAGCCGCCATCAGCAGCAAAGCGTATGGCGCACCCAACAACAACTACGGCTACCAGGGCGACTTTAGCGAGATGGATGATGACATTGGCTGGAATGATTTTGAGTTGCGTTCGTATGATCCACAGATAGGCAGGTTTTTGCAGAACGACCCTTATGATCAATTTGCAAGCGGGTATGTGGGAATGGGGAATGATCCGGTGAATAATATTG
>Ga0209181_10004848_pt1 | contig 19737 bp, 9 predicted proteins | sample MAT05_FD_187208 | JGI IMG/M metagenome (GOLD analysis project Ga0209181, IMG submission 187208) | Freshwater microbial communities from Lake Fryxell liftoff mats and glacier meltwater in Antarctica - MAT-05 (SPAdes) (version 2) | ecosystem: Environmental > Aquatic > Freshwater > Ice > Liftoff... | reverse complement strand
CCGACTCGTCCCAGCGGGACGCTATCTTTGTAGAAGTGCCAAAATTGGAGTCCTGCGTGCCGTAGGTACGCTATCTACTGTGCGAAATAGCGTACCTACGGCACGCAGGACCGCCCATTCCTCTAAATGCTACAAAGATGTTGCTCCGATGGAACAGGGCGGCTGGATAGTTACATTAAAATAAATTATAAATTTCATGAAAAATAATTTTCTTACTCACTTAACAATTGTCACTGCGCTACTTTTCCCTAACATAAATTTTGCGCAAGCGCCAAATTTAGGCGTCTCTTCCAGTTTCGCGTTGTTCACTGCGGTAGGAGCATTCAACGGTGATCCTGGGACTTCTGTGGTGGGTGATATTGGTACCAACTCAGGTCCATTAATTCCTCCGGGCCTTCTGGTTGGACAAATTCATATCTCAGACCCTGTTACTGTACAGGCTGCTATGGATGTATCCAATGCGTACATGTATCTGGCCGGGCTAACCTGTGGTTCGGGTTTTAACACCCCATTCGGGAACGGCCAGATCCTTACCCCGGATACGTATTGCATCGGAAGTGCCGCAGAATTGAACGGAAATTTGATTTTAGATGCCTTGGGGGATCCCGGTGCCATCTTCATTTTCAAGATTGGCGGCGCTTTGTCCACCAACTCGTTTTCAAGTATCACGCTGGCCAACGGCGCCAACTTGTGCAATGTGTACTGGCGAGTAGATGGTGCACTCAACCTGGGAGGCTCCAGTACTTTTCTGGGCACTGCGCTTGTCGAGGGAGCAATCAATCTTGCCTTCGGGGCTTTCTTGAACGGAAGGGGCCTTTCCACCGCAGGTGCCATCAATACCAGCGCCAACATGGTGACGGTAGACCCTTGCGATTGCTCCCTGACGGTCACTTGTCCACCTGCTTCAGGCGGGGCTTTTCAGTGTATCAGCGACATACCGGTCGGTGTGGCGGCTGACGTTACCATCAATACTTCTTGCGGAGTTGCTACGGTGGCCATCACCGAAACATCCTCCGGGACCGGTTGTACAGCCTCGCCATTTATTCTGGTACGCACTTACACCGCTACCGATACCCGGGGCAATACGACGGCTTGTGTGACGACTTACACGGCTGCTGACAATATGGCTCCGGTCATCACTTGCCCAACTGTCGTTTCACCCATCCTATGCCCGGCTGTGCGCAATTTCGGGCTTGCTACTGCCATTGATGCATGCGATGCAACCGTGAGCATCACCTTTACGGACAGCCCGACTCCCGGCGGCAGCTGTATACTAGGGGTAGGAGTGACCCGTATTTGGATGGCAACCGATGATTGCGGCAATACAGCCCCCTGTAGCAGGACTATTTCCGTGGTGGACAACAACCTGCCGGTCATCACTTGCCCGACTGTCGTTTCACCGATCCAATGCCCGGCTACGCCCAATTTCGGGCTTGCTACGGCCACCGATGGATGTGATGCCAACCCGGCGATCACCTTTACAGATGTCACGACGCCGGGCCCTAACCCGCAGGAGTTCAGCGTAACGCGGACCTGGATAGCGACCGACGATTGTGGCAATACGGCCATTTGCAACAGTACGATCATTGTGGCAGGCTATACGCTGCCGACCATTATTTGCCCGCCCAACATCATAAAAAACACCGATTTGAATCTGTGCGGCGCAGTGGTGACCTATCCCACCCCCATGTTTTCAACCGGTTGCGGCGGCAGTGCGACGCTGGAACGGATCAGCGGACTTCCCAGTGGATCGGTTTTCCCGAAGGGCACAACGACCGTGAACTGGAAAGTGACCGATGCTCTGGGCAATATGGCAATCTGTGGTTTCACGGTGACCATCAATGACAACCAGCCTCCGGCAATCACATGTCCGACCAACATAGATAAGTGGACGGCAGCCAATCAGTGCAATGCAGTCGTTTTTTACGCGGTAAAAGGCCTGTCGGACAATTGCCCGGGCGTGACTTCATCCGTGATGAGCGGACTTCCCAGTGGCTCGGCATTTCCAAAAGGCATCACCACCATCGTATTAAAGGCCACGGATGGCGCAGGTTTGATGAAGAACTGTAGCTTTACGATAAAGGTCAGTGACGGTCAACCGCCCGCCATCCTCTGCCCGCCCAACCAGGCTACAAGCACCGACCCGATCCTCTGTACGGCGATCGTGACTTACCCGTCGCCAACAGCCACAGACAACTGCACCCCACCGCCCGTTGTGACGATCCAAAGCGGACTTCCAAGCGGTTCATCTTTCCCGAAGGGGATAACGACCGTGGTATGGAGAGCGACCGACGGGGCAGGGTTGACCAAAACCTGCTCGTTTCGGGTGACGGTCAACGACACCCAGGCTCCAGCGATTATCTGCCCGGCGCCCATTTCAAAGAATACGGATGCTGACCAATGCAGTGCAGTGACGACTTACCCAACCCCTGCATTCACAGATAACTGCCCGGGCGGCTCCTTGATTCGGCTGAGTGGTCTGGCCAGCGGTTCCGCTTTTCCGAAGGGGGTGAATGTTGTCGTATGGAAAGCAACCGACGCAGCCGGAAACTTTAGAACCTGTTCCTTTACGGTAACCGTTAGTGATCTGCAATTGCCTGCCATTACCTGTCCGGCAAACATTGCGCTGGCCAATGATCCCATGTTGTGCGGTGCAACCGTGCTCTATCCGAATCCGCCCGGTCTGGACAATTGTCCAAATGTGATCGTGGGTTTGCAAAGTGGCTTGGCCAGTAATTCCGTTTTTCCGGTCGGTGTGTCGGTGATCGTTCTGAAAGCAACCGATAGTTCTGGAAACACACAAACCTGTTCTTTCTTCGTGACCATAACCGACACGCAACCACCGATGATCATGTGTCCCGGCAACAGAACCGTGAACGGTATCGGTGTGCCGTGTAGCTACCCATCCGCCAATCTGCTGGCGGCTAATGTGATGATGGAGAATTGTCCCGACTTTACGGTGACCAGCAATGCGCCGACCCTCCTTTTGCCAGGGGTTACGCTGATTACCTGGACGGCCGTGGATGCCAGCAACAACGAGAGCACCTGTTCGTATGCGGTGACCGTGATTTGCCCGACCAGTCCCGTGATCGGCGGAACCAACGGAGGAAATGCAGCTGCAACAGTTGCCTTGATGGCTCACCGCAGCCTGGGATTAACGATTGCCCCAAACCCGGCGACCAGCCAGGTCATGCTGCTTTTGGAAGGTGTGGGTGAGCAAGGCGGCGAATTGACTCTGTTCGACCCATTGGGACGGATGGTATGGCAACAATTCCTGACAGGAGAACAAGCACAAGTGTCGCTGGATGTGAGTCATTCGAATTTTGCCTCCGGCATCTATCAGGTACGGGTGCGTACGGAGGATGGAATTATTACCAAAGGACTGGTTGTCAATAAGTTGTAAACAATGCTCTGCTTTTTATAATTTCACACAACGCCACGACGACACAACGACGATCCTTTACCCATTCGTCGTGGCGTCGTGTGAAATTATGAATCGCCGTTTTTCTTCCTCGGTTTCTTGAAGTAAAAGATGTCTTTCCCAATGGGCGGTACGGTATCGCCCAACAAAAAACCGAATGGCTTCAGGGATTCAATGCGATCAAAAATTACTTTTACGATGGCGGTCAGCGGAATGGCCAAAAACATCCCTGCTACGCCCCACAAGGCGCCACCGACCAGCACAACAACTATGGAAACCAGGGCATTGATCTTCACCTTGGAGGCCACGATCTTTGGGACGATGATGTTGTTGTCTACAAACTGCACCACGGCGTATGCGCCGAATACAAAAAGTGCATAAACAGGCTCTTCTGTAGCCAGCGCCACCAGCATAGGCAATGCAATGGCGATGATGCCACCGATGTAGGGGATCAGGTTGAGCAGTGCGCCGAGGATACCCAGCAGAATGGCATACTGGATACCCAGCAACAGCAGGGCAGTGCAATTCAGTGTGGCGACAATAGACGCTTCTAACAGTAACCCGATCAAATAACTTTGAATCAATGTTTTAGTCTCGGTCAGTATCTCTACGACTGTGGCATGTTGATCGCGGGTAAACAATTGCGCGATGAAGTCAAGCAACAGGGGTTTGTAAAACAAGATCATAAAAATGTAAACCGGCAATAAAAAAACCACCACCAAAACGCCCCCCACGGCACTCAGCGTTGTCCCGATCATTCCCGTGCCATTGCTCAGACCTTGCTGTTTGGTTTGCTCTACCCAGGTCTTCATTTTAGAAGCCTTTATGTTGAACTCCTCTGCTACCCAGGCAGTGCTTTTGCGAAAAAGGGCCGCAAATTTTTCTTCGAACACGGGAAATGTTTCACCCAATACCGTCAACTGCGAGGAAATAAAATAGATCAGCCCTGCCGCTATGGAGAATGCTACCAACGATGTGAGCAAGATGGCCATCACCCGGTTCAATCCTTTGTTACACAAATAATTGACCGCCGGGTTGAGCAAAATAGCAAATATCGTGGCATAAATAAGGGGCACGATCACCTCCTGGCCTACATACAGCGTATAAAAGAAGGCCACCAGACCGACCATGATGTGAGAAAGTCTGATGTAAACAGGAGTTTCAGAATGGGTAGACATAATGAGAGCAAAATTAGAAATAGTAGGGTAAATATATAGGCCAATCAGTTGCAACGCTGCATTTGCTTTTTTCGAAGCATTTGAGGGCGTTGGGTGCATACCTGATTGACTATTTAACACAAACTTCATCCAGGACTTCCGGAGCCGTGTGCAGGTCGTACCTACCTTTGTCTGCTGGTTCCTAACCGTATCATCTCAGGACAAATTCATTATCCTTTTGCTCATGAAAAAATTCTACTTGTTCCCGACAGGGGGTAAGCCGCTTTCCCTTTTTTCCCACTTCATCGGTTGTTGTATTGGCTTGTCTGCTTTGTTCTGCGGACCAATGGCCGATGCCCAAACGACGATTACACAGTGGAATTTCAACTCCAATCCCGCCGATGCGAGCACTGGCACCGGACTCACCACACCCAGCACAGGCACCGGAACAGCATCCACCGTTGGCAGCACGTCCACCTCTTTTGCATCTGGCGATGCCAATGGCGGCAGTACAGACCCTGCTTCGGGCGATGACAGTGGTTGGAACATCACTACATATGCCACACAAGGGACTGGCGACAAAAGCAAGGGCACCCAGTTCGCAGTCAGCACAGCAGGCTTTCAAAACATCTTGGTCAAGTGGGACCAGCGCCACTCCAACACGGCACCGCGCCACGTACAGTTGCAATATACGACCGACGGCAGTGCGTGGATTGATTTTGGCAGCCCCTTCGTGGGTGCTGCGGGCGACACCTGGTTCAACAACCGCTCGGCGGACCTTTCCAGCATCCCGGCGGCCAACAACAACCCCAACTTTGGAATCCGCATCGTCGCTACTTTCGCGCCAACCACATCGGCGTATGCGGCTTCCAACACAGCCAGCAACTATTCCACCACCGGCACCTGGCGGTTTGATATGGTGACCATCAGCGGCACTCCGCTCTGTGTCACTCCGACCGGTACGTTGTCCAACAGCGGCCCTGTTTGTCCGGGTGGCGCTGTCAATCTGACCTTCAATGCAACCGTCAACAACGGCCCCTTCAGCATTGTGGTCAACGGCACGACCTATAACAATGTGATCAGCGGGATGCCTTTTGCCACTTTGACAGAGGGCGTTCAATTTTCAGGCACTACGACATTCACTTTGACCCAAATTACGGATGCGAACGCTTGTGCAGCCAATGGCCTCAACGTGCAGACCACCGTGACCGTGAGCAGCCTCTCCAATACAACAATCACTGCCACCCCCAATCCGGTTGCACAAGGTGGCACCCTGAATCTGTCGGTCCCATCGGCTGGCGCAGGCGCCATCTACAATTGGGCAGGCAACGGAGTTGTCAACACCGATGCCAACGCAACCACCGCTGTACCGACAGCAGGCGGTCCACAAACATATAGTGTGACGGTCACCAACGCCGGCAATTGTATCTCGACCGGCACCGTTTCCGTACCGGTTACGCCCGCTGTCACCTTGTCGGTCAGCACCAATACCGGGTCAGAGGCCAGCACGACGGCGGTGACGGTCACCGCTACGGCCTCGATTCCTGTTGCTGGCAACAAAACCGTCAATGTGGCGGTTTCTGGCGCAGGGATCACATCGGGCGACTACTACCTTTCCAAAACTACGATCACCATACTCAACGGACAAACAAGCGGTTCTGTAACTTTTACAGTCGCAGACGATGGTTTGACGGAGCCGACTGAAACGGCTACCCTGACATTGAATTCCCCGTCGTCGGGCATCGTTTTGGGCAATCCTGTTTCCCAGAATGTGGTGATTACCGACAACACCTGTAGTTTTTTGAGAAAAACAGGTGGCTTCGCAAGTGCCAATGGCGCAGAAATCCCTGCATTTGACCCGGTGAGCAAGCGATTGTACACAGTGGCTGGCACCGTCGTGGAAGTGCTTTCGGTCAGCAACACCGGTACGCTGAGTTTGATCGGTTCCCTGCCGTCTGGGTTGACACCTCCCGCTGGCACCACCGCTATTCCAAACAGCGTAGCAACCAATAACGGGATACTGGCAGTATCTTTTGCCATCGTCAACTCCACCACGAATGCCCAGCAAGCGGGCCGCGTGGGCTTTTACACAGCCGCCACGGGTGCGTTTTTGAATGTAGTGATGGTCGGTGCCTTGCCGGACATGATCGCTTTCACGCCCGACGGATCCAAATTGCTGAGCGCCGACGAAGGCGAGCCGAACAGTTATGGTCAGCCTAACTCCGTGGACCCGGAAGGCACGGTCAGCATCATCAATTTGGCCAATGGTGTAGCCAATGCAACTGTTCAGACCGCCGGTTTTACAAGTTTTAACGGCCAGGCCGCAGCACTTCGCACCGCTGGCGTACGGATTTACGGTCCGGGCGCTACGGTCGCACAGGACTTTGAACCGGAGTACGTTGCGTTTTCCGCCGACGGTCAAACAGCACGGATCATCTTACAGGAAAACAATGCGATTGCTGTGCTCGACATCGCTTCTGCCACCTTCACCAGCATCCAGCCGCTGGGATTAAAGAACCATAGTCTGCCAGGCAACGGCCTCGATGCCAGCGACCAGGACGGACCGGCCATCAACATCCAGACGCGCCCGATCTTCGGGATGTATCAGCCGGATGCCATTGCCCGCTACACGGTAGGCGGACAAGACTACTATGTGACGGCAAATGAAGGAGATTCGCGATCTTATACCGGTTTCAACGAAGAAGTCCGCGTAAGTGCAGGTACGTATGTGCTCGATCCTGCTGCGTTCCCCAATGCCGCTACACTCAAAGCCAGCTCCAACCTGGGCCGCTTGCAACTGACCAACGCATCGGGCGACACCGACGGCGACGGCGATTTTGACCGTATTCAGGCGTTTGGTGCGCGTTCTTTCTCCATTTGGAATGCAGGAGGTATCCAGATATTCGACAGCGGCGACCAATTGGAGCAAATCACGGCAGCCAAAACCCCTACGTTGTTCAACTCGGATGGAGCCGCTGCGAATTTTGACACCCGCAGTGACAACAAAGGCCCTGAGCCAGAAGGTGTTGCGATCGGCGCCATCAACAACATCACCTACGCATTTGTCGGGATGGAGCGCACAGGCGATGTCATCGTCTATGACGTGACCAACCCTGCCGCACCTGTATTCGTGCAGTACCTCAACGTACCTGAAGACCGCGGGGTGGAAGGATTGATCTTTGTATCAGCCGCCAGCAGTCCTACGGGAAATGCGCTGCTCATCACGACTGCCGAGGCGAGTCTCACGGTATCTGTCTATGAAATCAATGTGCCCAGCGTTTCCATTGCTGTGTCGGAAACCTCCGGCACGACCAGCAACGATGGCGTGATCTGCTCCAACAGCAGTGCTACACTGACCGCCTCCGGCGGTGTGAGTTATGTGTGGAGCACCAATGCCACCACGCCCGCTATTGCTGTTGCGACAGCCGGCACTTACACAGTGACCGCCACCAACGCCAATGGCTGCACGGGTACGGCTACTTATACGCTGACCGTAAATCCTGCACCAACAGTTGCCATCACAGGAACGCTGACATTTTGTATCGGAAGCAGCACGACGCTGACTGCAACCGGCAGCCTGGCGAATTATGTATGGAGCACCAACGCCACCACGGCTTCCATTTCCGTGAATACCGCAGCGGTTTATACTGTGACGGCTACAAACACGAACAACTGTGTATCAACGACCTCCGCCACCGTCGTGGTGAATCCACTGCCCACTGTGACCTGCCCGGGCAACCAGAGTGTTTGTGCAGGCGCTCCAGCCTTTGTGCTCACCGGAGGGATTCCTTCAGGCAGCACATACACGGGTACCGGAGTCAATGCAGGATCATTTGATCCATTCGCTGCAGGCGTGGGCGTACACCCGCTCACTTACAGTTACACGGACGGCAATGGCTGTTCTAATAGTTGCACATTCAGCATCACCGTCCGCCCCCAACCGAATGGCCTGATCACGGCTACCAGCCCTGTGCCTGCTAACTCAACGGGCAACACAGCCGCAGTGGAAAATGCCGGAGCGGGCGCAACCTACAGCTGGTCCATCACAAACGGAACGATCACCGCAGGACTGGGCGGCAATACCATCACCTACACGGCAGGTGCTGCGGGCAATGTGGTACTTGACGCAACGATCACCAACAGCGCGGTGTGCACGACCACCAGCAGCCGGACCATTGCCATTGGCCCGGCGCCGCAACTCAACTGCCCGCCCAGCATCGTTCGCACAACCAGTGCCGATGGGACAACAGGCAATTGTGCCTTCACAGGCGCGCTCTCCCACCCCGCCACCAGCGGAGCCAACACCCCCATCACGCTGACCATCGCGTTTGGCAACGGTATCCCGGCGCCCGGTGCATTGCCGACAGGCGGAATTGTATTTGCTGGAAGTTCAAGCAATTACAACTTTGATGTTGGAAAAACGACGGTGACCTACACGGCTACCGACAACACTGGCAATTCGGCCAGTTGTTCTTACACAGTGCAAGTGACCGACAACGAACTGCCCTCCATCGTATGTCCGTTGTCCGTTACAAAATTCACGGATGCCAACCTGTGCAGCGCGGTCGTCAACTATTTCAACCCGACAATTTCAGACAATTGCACGGCTGTGGTTTTGGTGCGCACCAGTGGTCCGGCCAGCGGCTCTGTTTTCCTCAAAGGGACTACTATGGTGAACTGGAAGGTGACAGATGCAAGTGGCAACAGCGCGGTGTGCGGATTTACGGTCACCGTCAAGGATGGTCAGGTGCCTGCGATTGCTTGTCCGGCCAACCAGGCCAAAAGCACCGACCCGAGCCTATGTTCGGCAGTGGTCCACTATGCCACACCAACGGCGACGGACAATTGTACGCCCGCCCCCACCTTGTCATTACAGAGCGGTCAAAATAGCGGCACGGCATTTCCGAAAGGTGCCACAACCGTCGTTTGGCGCGCCACCGACGCAGCCGGTTTGACCAAGACCTGCACTTTCCGGGTGACGGTGAACGACAACCAGGCTCCGACGATCACTTGCCCGGCCAATCAGGTGCGCAACACGGATGCGAATGTTTGTACTGCGCTGACCGTCTATCCTACGCCCACTTTTGTGGACAACTGCCCGGGCGGCTCCGTGTCTATCCTGAACGGATTGCCTTCCAACTCGGCCTTCCCGAAAGGCATCAACAATGTGATCTGGCGGGCAACCGACGCCGCCGGTCTGGTAGCCCTCTGCTCCTTCACCGTCACGGTCATTGACAACCAGGTTCCCAAGATCACTTGCCCTGCCAACCTCGTCCTGACGGGTACGATCACCGATGGCGTTTGTTCGGCAGTGGGTGTGTATGCCAACCCGACCACGACGGATAACTGTACAGCAGCCTCCGTTTATTTGCAGAGCGGTCTGGCGAGTTATTCGGCGTTCCCGCAAGGCGTGACCACCAACGTATGGAGAGCCACCGATGACGGCGGCCTGACAGCGACTTGTGCATTTACGGTGACCGTCAGTTGCGGAACAGGAATGGAAAGTGAAGGGTTTGAAGTTCGAACTTCGAAGTTTGAAGTTCGAACAACCGACAACCGTCAACCGATAACGATGACCCTGGCTCCCAATCCGGCCACCACAGAAGTAACCATTTCGGTGGAAGGCATTGTACCGGAGGCAGGCAGCGAGATTTCAGTGTTCGATGTGCAGGGCCGTTTGGTGTGGCAGCGGACGATGGAGGCGGGTGTTTTGCCTGCTCATCCTTTTACGTTCTCCCTTTCAGACTTTTCCTCCGGGCTGTATTTTGTCACCCTGCGCTCCGAGGGGGCGGTCGTTACGAAGCGACTGGTTGTCAACAGGTTGTAACCTGATCTTTGAAGTAAGGGCATAACTTGGGTTATCCCGAATTTTTAAGAAGTCCCATATTGGTGCCGCGTTCCTTATGCTGGATGTCGCAGAAAAAAGTTTTGCAGGAGGTCTGTACTTTGTGACCCTGCGCTCGGATGAAACGATTGTTACCAAGCGGCTGATGGTAAATAAGTTATGATGACATTAAACGTCACCTAACCGCATCAGAAACTCGTCTTTTTTGCGGCGTGAAATCTCGACATGGGTGCCGTCCGACATTTCGGCGTAGCCGCCATCGGTCTTGATATAGCGGTGCAGATGCGCGAGGTTGATGATGTGGGAATGGTAGACGCGGCAAAAATTTTGTTTCACTAACAAGTCCTCGTATTCGCCCAATGTGCGTGATACGAGGACTTGTTGTTTGTTCGTCAAATAAAAAGTGGTGTAGTTAGAGTCCGCCTGCAACCGCACGATGTCGGCCACGGGTACAAACATCAGTCCGTCGCCGACGGGCAGGGCCAGGCGTTGTGGCTCCGGGCGCTACACCTGCTGGAACAATTGCTCCAGGGCGCCGAAGTCAGGCGTTGCTGACTTTTTGCGCTCCCGCACTTTCCCGACGGCAGTTTCCAGTTCGTCCATGTCAATTGGTTTGAGGAGATAATCCGCCGCAGAGACCTTGAAGGCTTGCAGGGCGTATTGGTCGTAGGCCGTGGTAAAAATGACCGCGCAGTTGAATTTACCCAGTTTTTCCAGCAACTCGAAGCCGGTCATGTGCGGCATCTGGATGTCGAGGAACAACAGGTCGGGCTGTCGCTGTCGGATGAGTTCCAGGCCCTGCTGCGGGTCGTTGGCGACGGCGATCACCTGCACGTCGGGCGTGGTCATGCGGAGCATATTGGTGAGTGCTTCGGTGGCGTTGGGTTCGTCGTCAATCAGGATGGCAGTCATGGTGGGTGTGGATGTATGGATTGGGGATTGCGGGCCCAAACCTTGAGGCGAAAGGTCGGACGCTTTCTCCATATTGGCATTGCCACTTACACCTCAAAACCCGCCAGTTGCTCATTTTGACAGGCATTACCTGAACCATCCTGCCTGCAGAATGCCGAAATCGCCGACCAGCCCAGCATAGAGCGGCATCCCGTGAGACTGTCGCGCACCAGTACAGGGAGATTTTGACCAGTGGTTTGCAGGGCAAAAAAGATGCAACAGAAGAGGGGGAGGGCGGGATTTTTCATGGACAGGATTTTAGAGGTTTTGAGACAGGATTACAGGATGTTACGGGTTTTACGGGTTTTACGGGTTTTACGGGTTTTAGACAGGATTTACAGGATTTTACAGGGTTTAGACAGGATTTACAGGATTTACGTGATTTTACAGGATTTACAGGTTTTAGAATAAAGACTCTCTATCTCCTGTAAATCTTGTAAAATCACGTAAATCCTGTCTAAAACCTGTAAATCTCGTAAAATCACGTAAAACCTGTAAATCCTGTCTAAAACCCGCAAATCCTGTCCAATTCAGTTCAACCGCTTGCCGGAAGCATCGAACATCCAATCCTTGCGCTTCACTTCGGCTTCGTATTGCAGCACGCCGCCGGGTTTTTCGATGCGGGCGGTTTCTTTCACTTTTTTGCCTTTCAAGGCTGCCTGGACGGGGGCGGGCAGTTCGGTCAGAGCGATTTCGGTTTCGGTTTCGAGCCATTGGCCATCATTCGCGAAGTTGGCGCTCATGCTGGCGCCTTTGAGTTTGAACTCGGCCTCCCACTCGGTTTTGGATTCTTTCTCCCATTCTACGTCCGTCGCGCCGGAGAATTTCTGCTGGAAAGCCTTCAATACGGCCTCTGGTGGGGTTGATTTGGCAGATGCTGTACAGCCAAAAGCCAGCGCGAGGGCCAGCAATAACATTGTCTTTTTCATGTCTATTAGATTTTTTTGTGAAAAGATACCGCAAAGATGGAGCAAGAATCTGGAGGAAATTTGGAGGACGAAGGCAGAAATCCGTCCTTTGATCAAACTTTTGCGTCATGTCTCCAACCATCCTGTTTGCCTTGCTTTCCATGCTTTTTGCCGGCCTCACTTCTGTCATCGCCAAAATGGGCATGAAAAATGTCAGCGGCGATACGGCGGTGGCCGTGCGCACCGTCGTCGTGTTAGTCATTGTATGGATCAACATGTTGGTTTTTCGCCACTTCAAAGAACTCAAACTGGTGACAATCAGCGATTTTTGGTTTCTCGCCTTGTCGGGCGCCACCACTTCCCTGTCCTGGATTTTTTATTACAAAGCCATTAAAATCGGCAATGTTTCGCAGGTCGCGCTGATTGACAAAGCAAGTATTCTCATCACGCTGCTGTTGTCGTTCTGGATACTGCGGGAGCCGTTCACTTTAAAGACCTTACTGGGCGGCGGACTGATCCTGGCGGGATTAGGAGTGTTGACATTTCGCTAAAACGGACTCTACCGGTCAACTACTCCATAAAACTGAACAGAGGCCTTCCACGCCCCTTCCTCAAACCCCACTTCCAGCATCCAGCCAGCCTGTTCGCAGATTTCCCGGACAATCGCCAGCCCGAGCCCCAACCCGTCCGATTGAGGGTCGCTGCGCCGGAATCGCTCGACCAACGCTGCTGGCGGGCCAATGGGAGTAGCTGCCGAGTTGGTCACAACCAGTTGTTTTTCATTCAGTTGAACAGACAACCAGCCGCCATCGGGCAGGTTGTGTTTCACGGCATTGCCTACCAGGTTGCTCACGAGCATTTCGGCTAAAAAGCGATTGAACAAGATGGGTACAGACTGTAGTTGTGTCCGAATGTGCAGGTTTTTGGCAACGATAAAGTCTTCGAGCAGTGCCAGTTTGCTTTCCACGAGTTGCTTCCAATCCAGCGGCTCTTGTACCTGAAACTGGTCGTTTCCGATTTTCACCAACAGCAGGAGGTTTTGTTGCAGGCGCGACAACCGGGCGGCGGCCTGTTGGGTACTGTGTAAATGGGCCAGTTGTACGTCGCTCAAATTATCCGATTGGAACAGGGTATCGAGTTTGGCATGGATGACAGCCAGCGGAGTCTGTATCTCGTGGCTGGCGTTCTCGGTGAATCGCTTCAGCGCGTCGTAGTCCTGGCGGGTTTTTTCGGTGAGCCGTTCGAGGGTGGCATTGAGTTCTGCAAATTCGTCGGTTTCAGTCGCGGCAAACGCCAGAGGTTCCTGCTGTGCGAGGCGAAAGGTGCGCAGGCGGTCGAGCGTGTGGTAGAACGGTGCCCAGAGCCGCTCCGACAGGCCCTTCTGCGCCCAAAAGAGCGCGGCGAACATTGCTGCCATCAGGGCCAGGTGGAGCAGCAGCACCGTTTCGGCAATGTCCTCCGTCTCGAGGGCGGATTGCAGCAAATCCACCTGATACAGTCGGCCCTGGAGTTGCAGCCCAAAGCGCAGGCGGCGATATGGCTCCTGCTCCTGCTCGATTTCATTCAAAAGCACGGTATCGGCGAAGGCCTGGAAGAGGTACACGGCAGCGGGTCGCACAGTAAGCCTTGCACCCGTGCTTTGAAAATAAACCGGCAATGTGTCGTGTGTCTGGGCATATGCAGTGATCTCTTGCTGCAATTGCTCCAGCCGCTCATCGGCAAATTCTTCGAACAAGGCCCGCACCCCGAGGAACAAGGCGACACTGCTGACTGCCAGTGCCAACAAAGAGATGAGCAGATAGTGCCGGTTGGTCTGTGCCAGGAGTTTCATAGAGCAGCCGTGAATTTGTACCCCACGCCGTACACTGCTTTCAGGTAGTCGCTGGCTCCGCCGTCGGTGAGTTTTTTGCGCAGGTTCTTGATGTGCGAATAAATGAAGTCGAAGCGGTCCATCTGATCGGCATCGTCGCCCCAGAGGTGTTCGGCAATGGCTTCGCGGGACAGTACACGGTTGGGGTTGGCGAGAAAAAACAGCAGCAGGTCGTACTCCTTGCGGGTCAATTCGACCGGCTGTTCCAGCACAAAAACCTGGCGCTCTGCGGGTTTTACCCTGATTTCAGCAAACGAAATGTCGAGGTTGCCGCCAAATTGCCGCCGCCGGAGAATGGCTTTGATGCGGGCATTGAGTTCAGCGAGATGGAATGGTTTGGTGAGGTAATCGTCGGCGCCGAGTTCCAGTCCGGTCAGGCGGTCATCGAGTGCATTTTTCGCGGAAAGGATGAGGATGCCGGTCGAAGCGGCTTGCTTTTTCAGGATGCGCACGAGGTCCAGCCCGTTGCCGCCGGGCAGCATGATGTCCACCAGGATACAGTCGTATTGATACATCCCGATCTTTTCCGCCGCACCGTCGTAGGTGAAAGCCTGCTCCACCATATACCCATCGTCGCGGAGGTAGTCTGCGATGCTTTGCGCCAGCGCGGGTTCGTCTTCGATGAGCAGGAGTTTCATGCGCCTTTTTTGAAGGCAAAGGTAGGGTGGAGATTTTGTAGAGAATCTGGAGTGTTCGTTAAACCCCTACGACCGACATCCGCACGACCCCTTCGGTGCCGGTTGCTTGCCCTTGTTCATCATACAAATCCTCAAAATCCAGCCGGATAACTTCAGCGAGTTGGACATTGAGCAGTTCGAGGCGGTGGCGGATGTTGGACAACAGGCCGTCTGTCTGGTAGAAGGTTGAAGTTGGACGAAAACGGTAAAATTCAGCGTGAAGCCATGATTTTGTCCGATTTTTTAAGGCACATAACACCAAGAAGCGCAAAGGACAAAATGTCTTGTGCGCCTTTGCTAAATTTTAGCAAAACCCGCTTTTGTTTAACTTTTTTCATTGGACCATTCAACATTTTTCCACAAAATCTTGTCTTTAGGAATATCACAAACCAATTTTTTCAAACCAATTTTTCAAGGCATGAAAAATTTATTCAACGTAACGTTGTTGCTGCTGTTTTTTTCAGCAACTATAATAGCCCAAACTGCGCGTGTGCAGATCATACACAATTCCCCGGATCCCACGGTGGATGTGTATGTAAACGGCATAAACACCCTGGATGATTTGCAGTTCCGAGGCGCAACGCCATTTCTGGACCTGCCGACGGGTGTGCCCCTTTCCATTGGCATTGCGCCATCAACCAGCACCTCCGTGGCCGACGCGATTTTCAGTGCCGTCGTTACGTTCGATGAGGGCAAAACCTATGTGGTAACGGCCTCGGGCATTGTCGGTGACATGAACACACCGTTCACGTTGATCGCGGATGGAGATGCCCGGGAAACTTCAGCGGCGGGTATAAACACGGTGGATATCTCTGTATTGCATGGCGCGCCCGATGCTCCTCCGGTTGATGTGGCCGTTCGGACTGTTGGGAATATTGTCGATTCCCTGGCCTACGGGCAGTTTACTTCTTACCTGAGCGTTGCTCCGGGCGATTATTTTTTAGATGTAAAACCGGCGGGTAGCAACACGATTTTAGCAACGTACCGCGCCAACCTGGGCGGGGCTGGGGGTCAGGCCATCAAAGTGCTGGCCAGCGGCTTGCTTGGCGGTTCGCCAGCATTCGGCCTGTACGCGGTATTTGCCGATGGAACGGTCGCCGCGCTGCCCTTGAGCCCGGTTGCCCGGGTACAGTTGATCCACAATTCGGCGGATCCGAATGCTGCTTTGGTGGATGTATACGCCAATGGCAACCTATTTGCCAACGATGTGGCTTTCCGCACCGCCACGAAATATGAATTCGTATCGGCTGATGTGACGACGAACATTGGGATCGCACCGGCCAACAGCACTTCTGTCAACGACACAATCAAAAATTTCCAGTATACGTTTGAAAATGGTAAAACATACGTGGTTTCTGCATTGGGAATTGTGGGTAGCATAACCACACCTTTTACATTGAATATCAATGATGTAGCCCGTGAAAGCGCTTCAATTTCGGGTAAAGTAGACATAGCGGTATTACATGGGGCCACCGATGCGCCGGCGGTAGATGTAGATGCCGTTTACCTGGCCAACGACTTAATCAGTAATTTATCATACGGCAATGTCACGGGTTATCTCTCCCTCGATCCCGCCATTTATGATCTGGCTGTACGCCCCAGCGGCGATCCGAACGTGGTGGCTACATATCGCGCCGATTTGAGTGGACTGGGTGGCGGCGCTGCCTATGTATTTGCCAGCGGCCTGCTGGGTGGAACGCCCGCCTTCGGTTTGTTTGCCGCCCTTGCGGACGGCACCGTGCTGTCCCTGTTCCTTTCCCCAACAGCCCGCGTACAAGTGATTCACAATGCGCCCGACCCAACGGTGGACGTATACCTGGGCAATACCCGCCTGCTCGACAATTTTGCCTTCCGCACGGCCACGCCGTATGTGGATGTACTGGCTGATCGTCCGATAGCAATCGGTGTAGCGGGCGAGAACAGCACTTCGGCAGCGGATGCGCTGGCAAGTTTCCCCGTTAACCTGCCGGCTGGCGGAACTTTTGTGGTGTATGCCTCCGGATTGCTGGGGAGTTCGCCTGCTTTCACGCTGATCCCGGTTGGCGGACAGGAAGCGGCGGCAAACGGTAGTCAGGTGGATATTTCGGTGTTCCACGGTTCGCCGAACGCGCCCGCCGTAGACGTAGATGCGGTGTTGATTGCCAACGATCTGATTGACAACCTCACGTATGGCACCGGTACCGGTTATGTGGCCCTTGCGCCGGCCGTCTACGATCTGGCAGTACGCGCCAGCGGCGATCCGAATGTGGTGGCTACATTCCGCGCCGACCTGAGTGGTCTGGCCGGTGGTGCTGCACAGGTATTCGCCAGCGGTTTGCTGGGCGGTTCGCCTGCCTTTGGCATCTATGTGGCCTTGCCCGACGGGACGGTGTTCCCCTTGCCGCTTGCGCCAGCGCCTGCGCGGGTACAAATTGTACACAATGCCATTGCACCGACCGTGGATGTATACTTAGACAATGCCCTGGTGGCCGACAATTTTGCGTTCCGCACGGCCACGCCGTTCGTCAACGTACCGGCCGATCGCAGCATTTCTGCCGGGATTGCGCTGGGCAACAGCGGCGGCGCCGGTGATGCGCTGGTTTCTGTACCGGTTTCTTTTGAAAGCGGCAAATCGTACATCGTATTTGCTTCGGGTATTTTTTCCGGCACACCGGGATTTGAGTTGCTTGCATTCGAAGCGAAAGAAATCGGTTCGACACCCGGTTCTGTTGACGTAGCGGTACTGCACGGCGCGCCCGATGCGCCTGCGGTGGATGTGGATGCGGTATATCTGGCCGACGATTTGGTCAACAACCTCTCGTACGGTAATACGACCGGTTATAACACGCTTCCTGCAGCACTTTATGATTTGGCCGTTCGTCCGAACGACAACCCGAACGTGGTGGCTACGTTCCGCGCCGACTTGAGCGGCCTGGGTGGCGGTGCTGCCTATGTATTTGCCAGCGGATTGGTCAGTGGTAATCCTGGTTTCGGTTTGTTTGCGGTCCTCGCGGACGGCACGGTGCTTGCCCTGCCTACCTCCCCAACAGCCCGCGTACAAGTGATTCACAATGCGCCCGACCCAACGGTGGACGTATACCTGGGCAATACCCGCCTGCTCGACAATTTTGCCTTCCGCACGGCCACGCCGTATGTGGATGTACTGGCTGATCGTCCGATAGCAATCGGTGTAGCGGGCGAGAACAGCACTTCGGCAGCGGATGCGCTGGCAAGTTTCCCCGTTAACCTGCCGGCTGGCGGAACTTTTGTGGTGTATGCCTCCGGATTGCTGGGGAGTTCGCCTGCTTTCACGCTGATCCCGGTTGGCGGACAGGAAGCGGCGGCAAACGGTAGTCAGGTGGATATTTCGGTGTTCCACGGTTCGCCGAACGCGCCCGCCGTAGACGTAGATGCGGTGTTGATTGCCAACGATCTGATTGACAACCTCACGTATGGCACCGGTACCGGTTATGTGGCCCTTGCGCCGGCCGTCTACGATCTGGCAGTACGCGCCAGCGGCGATCCGAATGTGGTGGCTACATTCCGCGCCGACCTGAGTGGTCTGGCCGGTGGTGCTGCACAGGTATTCGCCAGCGGTTTGCTGGGCGGTTCGCCTGCCTTTGGCATCTATGTGGCCTTGCCCGACGGGACGGTGTTCCCCTTGCCGCTTGCGCCTGCCCCTGCGCGGGTACAAATTGTACACAATGCCATTGCGCCCACGGTGGATGTATATGCTGGAAATACCCTTTTAATTGACAATTTTGCGTTCCGCACGGCTACGCCGTTCGTGGATGTACCGGCCGACCGTCTGGTGGTCCTCGGTGTGGCGCCGGGAAACAGCAACAATCCTACAGATGCGCTGGCAACGTATTCTCTGAACCTGGAATCCGGCCGCTCCTACGTGGTGATGGCTGGCGGCGTATTGTTCGGCACCCCGGGTTTCAACTTGTTTATCAATGAAAATGCACGGGAAGTGGCTGCAAACCCCGCAAATGTAGAGTTTTCGCTGTTCCACGGCTCGCCAGATGCGGGTCCGGTAGACGTGCGTTTGCTGGGTGGAGCGGTGATTTTTGACAATATTTCATTCGGCGAGTATGCAAATTACCTGAGTGTCCCGGCGGCCTCCTATACGATTGGCGTTACACCAGCAGACGACAACAACAATATTATTGCATCATATATCGCTGACCTGACTGGTCTTGTTGGCGGTGCCGCTACAGTATTTGCGTCGGGTTATGCCGGCGGACCTAATCCGGCTTTTGGGGTGTGGGTTGCGTTGCCGGATGGTACGACATTCCCATTGCCGGGACTCGTAAAAACCGATGAATTGGCAAACAACCTGGAAGCGCTGCAATTGTCGCCTAATCCAACAAACGGCGATTTGTTTGTTCAATTTAAACTGAATTCGTCCGAAAATCTACGGTATGCGGTGTGCGACCTTACAGGCCGTATGGTGATGGAAGGTGATTTTGGGGCAGTTCAAACAGGTCTGTTTAATGCTCGCCTGCAGGTAGGCAATCTTTCGACGGGTATGTATCAACTGAACATTCACTCGGACGCAGGCGTAAAAACCAGTAAGTTCGTAGTGAGCGAATAAGTATAAAAACACGTTGCGAAATGAATGATTGGGGTTGTCTTGCGGGATCTTGTGATGAACAAAATAAGGTGTTCATTTTCAGATTCTTGCAAGGCAACCTTTTTTTTGGGGGGATCGGTCGCTTTGTTCAAACAAATCATGAAGGCTGGAAAGTTAGGAACGCGGCACCAATAACTTAGTCATTTGATGCCACCCTTTGTTCCATCATACGGCCGCTATTTTTCTTTAAATAGGGTCTGCTGAAAAAGTCGGTTGAATATTTTTACAATTTGTTTTTCTTGATTCGTTGCCCCAATCCATACAGGGTTAGGGGCTTGGGTATGATGGCCTGC
>Ga0209181_10004847_pt1 | contig 19741 bp, 16 predicted proteins | sample MAT05_FD_187208 | JGI IMG/M metagenome (GOLD analysis project Ga0209181, IMG submission 187208) | Freshwater microbial communities from Lake Fryxell liftoff mats and glacier meltwater in Antarctica - MAT-05 (SPAdes) (version 2) | ecosystem: Environmental > Aquatic > Freshwater > Ice > Liftoff... | reverse complement strand
GTGCACGCTGATGCTGCCGCGCAGCTGGCGCACGATGCCGTGCACCACCGACAGTCCGAGGCCGGTGCCCTGCCCAACAGGCTTGGTGGTGAAGAAGGGGTCGAAGATGCGCTCCTGAACCTCGGGCGTCATGCCGCCACCGTTGTCCGTCACCCAGAGATGCGCTTGCGCACCGTCGGTCGTGCCGCCGTCTTGCGGCTCCATTCGCTCCAGGCCGACTTCGATGCGGCCCCGGCCGAGCGGCAGCGCCTGCCAGGCGTTGGTGCACAGGTTCATCACCACCTGCTGCAGTTGCGTGGCGTCGGCCTCCACCAGCAAGGACTGCGGCGTGATGACCGTGTCCAGCTGCACCGCCGCCGGCAGTGTGGCGCGCAGCAGCGACAGGGTCTCCTCGATCACAGGCTGCAGCGGCTGCACCACCAGCGCCTGCGGCTGGCGGCGGCTGAAGGTGAGGATCTGCTGCACCAGCGTGCGCGCACGCAAGCCGGCGGTGTTGATCTGCTCCAGGTTGACCAGCGACGGGTGACCTTCGGCCAAGCCCACCCGCGCCAGCGCCACATTGCCCAGGATGGCCGGCAGGATGTTGTTGAAGTCGTGCGCGATGCCGCCGGCCAGCGTGCCTATCGACTCGATCTTCTGCGCTTCGCGCAGCTGGCGTTCCAGCGCCCGGCGTTCGAGTTCGCCGCGCTGCCGTTCGGTGATGTCGTAGAAGGTCACGACGATCTCCTGCAGTGCGCCATCGGCAGCGCGCAATGGGAAGGCGACGCAAAGCGCCCACACGAGGTGTGGCAGGTCGGGGCGGCGCCGCCCCACCACGAGGTTGTCGACGACGGTGCCGCTGGCCAGCACCTGCATCACCGGATAGCGCTCGAGCGCCATCGGCTGGCCGTCTTCTTCCAGGAAGGCCCAGGCCGGGTCGATGGCTTCCTTGCCGCGCAGCTGTTCGAGACTCAAACCCAGGATGCGGCAGGCCGACGGGTTGGCCTCCAGCACCCGCGTGTCGGGCGCGTGCTGCACCACGCCCGAGTGCAGCGCTGCCAGCAGCGCGCGCGATTTCTGGCCGCTGAGGCGCAGTTCGTCTTCGGCCTGCACACGCCGGGTGATGTCCAGATGCGTGCCCACCATGCGCAGCGCCCGGCCGGCAGCATCGCGCTGCACGACGCGGCCGCGGTCCAGCACCCACACCCAGTGGCCGTCGCGGTGGCGCATGCGGTAGCTGGCCTCGAAGCTCTCGCTGCGGCCGTCCAGATGGTCTTGCTGCAGCGCCAGCACGCGGCTGCGATCGTCAGGGTGCAGCAGCGCTTCCCATTCGTTGCCACGGCCCAGCGTGTCGTCGGCTGCGTAGCCCAGCATCGTCGACCAGCGTTCGTTCACCGTCGACTGGCCGCTGACCAGGTCGACGTCCCACAGCGCCAGGTCGCCGCCATGCAGCGCCAGACGCAGGCGCTCGGCGTCGCGTTGCTCTTGCGCCAGGCGCTCGGCCGCCGTGGCCTCGCGCTCTCTGCGGCGACGTTGCACCCCGAGCAGGGCCAGCGCACTGGCAAGCATGGCGCCCAGCGTGGCTGCAGCAACGAGCTCGGTCTGCTGGACCCAGGGCAGACGCAGCGCGCGCACGCTGCGGCCCACGCCGAGCAGCAGCGGCTGGTCCATGCCCAGGCGCGGCAGGCTCAGGGTGCGCAGCGCCGCCAGCCGTTCACCGCCCCAGGCGCTGCGTGCGCGCAGCACCTTGGCAGGTTCGCCGTTGGCGACATGGCGGCCGAAGACCTCGGCCACGCGCTCGGCGATCAAGGCGTCGTCGTTGGCCTCGGCGGGCGTGGCGACAAGCACGGTCAGATCGGCATGGACGATGCGCGCTGTCATGTCCGGCGCATACAGCACGGAATCGAGCAGGGTCTTGAAGTACTCGCCGTCCAGCGTCGCCGTGATGGCGCCCTCGAAACGACCGTCGGCACCTATCAAGGCCACCGCCAGGTCGACGGCGCGCTCGCGCTTGGGCGAAAGCAAAGGCGGAGAAACATAGAGCACCGCGCTGTCGGGCTTCGAGCGCATGCGCTCGAACCAGGCCGTCAAGGCCAGCGCTTCAGGGCGTTCGGGGCCATCTTCAAGGCGGGCATCGGCCACGACGCGGCCCTGTGCATCCAGCAGCGCCATCGTGCGCACCCCAGGCAGCGCAGCACACAGTGCCTGCATGCGCAGCGTGGCACGATGCGGCAATTCGCCGCTGCTCCACTCAGGCACATCGGCACGCAGGCCGCGCAGCGCAGCGGCCACACCTTCGAGCTGCAACTCGAGATTCTGCGAAACCGCGCGTACCTGCACCTGCAGGCGGTCAGCCTCTGCGGCTTCGATCTCCTGCAGGCGCTGCACGCGGCCTGCCACCACCCACACGACCAGCAGCGCAGCCACCAGCAGCCACCACGCGAATTCGCGTCGGCTGCGGCGGGTCGGGTCCAATGTGGGTTGCGGCATCTGCGGGGCAATCGGCGCAAAGGGTAACACCGGGTCTGCGGCCAGGAATGGGCCGCCGATGTACCGCGCCTGCGCTCGGCAGACACCCGCCGAGCGATGTTTTTCAGCGCGGAATCATGCCCTGGCGCTCGCCAGGCTCGGGCGCACGGCGGACCGCTGAAGGCGGGCGCCGCTGTGCCAGAGGCTGGGCGCGGTCACCAGAAGCAGTCAGGCAGGCGCCGACGTCGGCATGACGCTGCGCCGCCACGATCAGCGGGTCGGCGGCACTGCCCTGCACGGCGCTGAAGTTCTCTGCCACGGGGCAGCTGGCCGCGAAGCCGTCGAAGTAGCGGCCCTCGCTGCGCTGGTTCACGCTTTCGAAGTTCACCGCGCTGTAGGTGCGGCCGCAGCTGCTGCTGGGCAGGAAGCCGACCGGCTTGCCGCAAGTGGTGTCGCCGATGGTGATGACGTCCACGCCCGCGCCGCGCAGGCCGTTGATGACCTGTTCGCTGGCCGAGCAGGTGCGCGGGCCGGCCAGCACATAGACCCGAGGCAAGCCCAGCGCCGAGGCGGGCTGGCTGAACGCGAAGCTCTGGTTGTAGGCGGCAGCACGCTTGTCGTTGTAGAGCAGCCGCGCGTAGTTCAGGCCAGCGCCGCGGCCGCCGGCGATGTAGCTGGCCAGCGTGCCGCCGGTGCTGACGAGGCCGCCGCCGTTGTAGCGCAGGTCCAGGAACACGTCTTGCACGCCCGCAGTCTTGAACTGCGCAAACGCCGCGTCCATCGGCGACAGGCCCTGGCTGATCATGTCCTTCACCTGCACGTAGGCCACGCGACGGCCGCGTGGCGTGGTCTGCACCGTGGCGCCCTGCACCGGCACCAGCGTGAAGACCGCCGCCGTCAGCACCACCGTGCGGTCCACCCCCGAGCGGCGCAAGCTCAGCGTCAGCTGCTGCCCGCTGCTGCCGGGGCTGAGCACGCCATAGTCGTCGTCGGCAATGATGCTGGCGATGCTGCGGCCGTTCAGACTTCGAATCTCATCGCCACGGCTCACGCCCTGCAAGGACGCGGGCGAGCCGGGGTCGACATAGCGCACGTAGAGCGCGCGCGACGCGTCGCCATCCACTTCGATGCCATTGACGGCGACGCCGTAACCCAGCGTGGCACCGTCGCCGTAGAAGCGGTTGAAGCTTTCGGTGCTCTGGCTGTAGCTCCAGCGGTCTGACGGAAAGTCCGTGCTGGTGCCGTTGTAGAGCAAGGCATCGAAGTAGCTCTCGACGGTGCTGTAGCCGGCAGCCACGGGCCGCGGCGAGATGCGGTACCAGAAGTACCAGTCGTCCATGTAGTTGGCCAGCCAGGCCTGCTGGCCGGCCAGGCCGCAATCTGCCGCTGGCGGCGTCGGGTCTTCGCGGCCGTTGTCACCGCCACCGCCGCAGGCCGTCAGCGCCAAGGCGGCGCACAGCACAGAAACAGAACGTGAAATCTGGGTACCCTGACCTTTTCCGAACATCTGCAAAGCTCCTGTGCAAGCCGTGGTGCGCAAGGGCCGGGCCGCAAGGCGCCACCTAGAATATCAACCCGTTCCGGGCCTTCTACGTTGACACACGCGGCGCACCGGCCTGTATTGTTTTGTCACTTGCTGTTTCGTCGCCCAATCTCATGACCGAACTTGCCAAGTCGTTCGAACCCGCCGCCATCGAGGCCCGCTGGGGCGCGGCATGGGCGAACAGCGCCGAACACGCGCCCACGCTGGACCCCACCAAACCGTCGTTCTGCGTCCAGCTGCCGCCGCCCAACGTGACGGGCACGCTGCACATGGGCCACGCGTTCAACCAGACCATCATGGACGGGCTGACACGCTACCACCGCATGCGCGGCCACAACACCTTGTGGGTGCCGGGCACCGACCACGCGGGCATTGCGACGCAGATCGTGGTGGAACGCAAGCTGCAGGAAAACGGCCTCAGCCGGCACGACCTGGGCCGCAAGAACTTCGTGGCGCAGGTGTGGGACTGGAAGGCGACTTCCGGCGCCACCATCACGAACCAGATGCGCCGCATGGGCGACAGCGTCGACTGGGGCCGCGAGTACTTCACGATGGACGAGAAGCTGTCCACCGTGGTCACCGAGACTTTCGTGCGGCTGTTCGACGAAGGCCTGATCTACCGCGGCCAACGCCTGGTGAGCTGGGACCCGCAGTTGAAGAGCGCGGTGTCCGACCTGGAAGTGGAGAGCGAAGAGGAAGACGGTTTCCTGTGGCACATCGCCTACCCCTTGGCCGACGGCTCGGGGCAACTGGTGGTGGCCACCACGCGCCCCGAGACCCTGCTGGGCGACACCGCGGTGATGGTTCACCCCGATGACGATCGCTACACGGCCCTCATCGGCCGGCAGGTGAAGCTGCCGCTGACGGACAGGTTGATCCCGGTCATCGCCGACGCCTACGTCGACCGCGAATTCGGCACCGGCGTGGTGAAGGTGACGCCCGCCCACGACGCCAACGACTACGCCGTGGGCCAGCGCCACGGGCTGCCGATGATCGGCGTGCTCGACTTCGACGCCAAGCTGAACGCCAACGCGCCCGAAGCCTACCGCGGCCTGGACCGCTTCGTGGCGCGCAAGAAGATCGTGGCCGACCTGGAGGCGCTCGGCCTGCTGGTGGAAACCAAGAAGCACAGGCTGCAGGTGCCACGCTGCGCGCGCACCGGCCAGATCGTCGAGCCCATGCTGACGGACCAGTGGTTCGTGGCCGTGAACAAGGCCGGCAACGACGGCGTGAGCATCGCGGAGAAAGCCCGCCGCGCTGTCAGCAGCGGCGAAGTGCGGTTTGTGCCCGAACAATGGGTGAACACCTACAACCACTGGATGGACAACATCCAGGACTGGTGCATCAGCCGCCAGCTTTGGTGGGGCCACCAGATTCCGGCCTGGTACGGCACCGGCGGTGAACTCTTCGTCGCACGCAGTGAAGAAGAAGCGCGGCAGCGTGCTTCATCTGCGGGATACACGGGCGAACTGAAGCGCGACGAAGACGTGCTCGACACCTGGTACAGCAGTGCGCTGGTGCCGTTTTCGTCGCTCGGCTGGCCCGAGAAGACGAAGGAGATGGACCTCTTCCTGCCCAGCACGGTGCTCGTCACCGGTTTCGACATCATATTTTTCTGGGTCGCCCGGATGATCATGATGACGACACACTTCACCGGCAAGGTGCCTTTCGAGGACGTCTACATCCACGGCCTGGTGCGCGACGCGCAAGGCCAGAAGATGAGCAAGAGCGAGGGCAATGTGCTCGACCCGGTGGACCTGATCGACGGCATTGCGCTCGGCCCGCTGCTCGAAAAGCGCAGCACCGGCCTGCGCAAGCCCGAGACCGCGCCGCGGGTGCGCAAGCAGACCGAGAAAGAGTTTCCCGAGGGCATACCGGCCTTCGGTGCCGACGCCCTGCGCTTCACGATGGCCAGCTACGCCACGCTGGGCCGCAACATCAATTTCGACAGCAAGCGCTGCGAGGGTTACCGCAACTTCTGCAACAAGCTCTGGAACGCGACCAAGTTCGTGTTGATGAACTGCGAGGCCCAGGACTGCGGCCTGCAGGAACACACCAAGGCGGAATGCGCGCCTGGCCAGCCCTTCCACCGCTACATGGTTTTCAGCCAGGCCGACCGCTGGATCAGTGGCGAGCTGCAGCGCGTGGAAGCGGCCGTGGCACAGGGTTTTGCCGATTACCGGCTGGACAATGTCGCGAATGCGATTTATGCGTTTGTCTGGGACGAGTACTGCGACTGGTATTTGGAAATCGCCAAGGTACAGATCGCGGAGGCCACAAAGGCGGGTACAGAAGCCGAACAACGCGCCACGCGCCGCACCCTCATCCGCACGCTGGAAACCGTGCTGCGCCTGCTGCACCCGGTTGCACCCTTCATCACCGCCGAACTGTGGGACGTGGTGGCACCGGTGGCGGGTGTGAAGAAGACCGAGACCATCGTCACCGCTCGCTACCCCGAAGCGCAGTTGCAGAAGGTCGACCCAGTCGCTGACGCCTGGGTCGCACGACTGAAGGCCGTGGCCGCCGAGGTGCGGCGCCTGCGCAGCGAAATGGGCCTATCGCCCGGCGAGCGGGTGCCGCTGCTGACGGTGGGCGACGAGGCCTTCGTCACCAGCGCCGCGCCGCTGCTCAAGGCCCTGGCCCGCTTGGCCGATGTGCAACCGATGGCCGATGAAGATGCATTTGCTGCTGCCACGCATGCCGCACCCGTGGCGGTGAATGGCGAATTGCGGCTTGCGCTGCATGTGCAGATCGATGTGCCCGCAGAGATCGCGCGGCAGCAGAAGGAAGTGGCGCGCCTGCACGGCGAAATCGCCAAGGCCGATGCCAAGCTGGGCAACGAGAGCTTCGTCGCGCGCGCGCCGGCCGCAGTGGTAGAGCAAGAACGCGCCCGGCTTGCCGACTTCAGGCAGGCTGTCGCAAGGCTCGAAGAACAACTCACCCGTTTGCAATCCATTTGAAAGACAGGCCACGCATGATCGTCTCGAAAGCCATCTTCCCCGTCGCCGGCCTCGGCACCCGTTTTCTGCCGGCCACCAAGGCGCAGCCCAAGGAGATGCTGCCGGTGGTGGACAAGCCGCTGATCCAGTACGCGGTGGAGGAAGCCTACGCGGCCGGCGTGCGCGAGATGATCTTCGTCACCGGCCGCCACAAGCGGCCCATCGAGGACCACTTCGACATGACCTTCGAGCTGGAGGTGGCGCTGGAGAAGGCGGGCAAGGACGAACTGCTGGAAGTGGTGCGCAGCGTCAAGCCCGACGACATGGAATGCATCTACGTGCGCCAGGCGCAGGCTCTCGGCCTGGGCCATGCCGTGCTGTGCGGCCAGCGCCTGGTGGGCAACCAGCCCTTCGCGGTGCTGCTGGCCGACGACCTGATGGTGGGTTCGCCGCCGGTGCTTTCGCAGATGGTCGAGCAATTCCAGGAATGGCGCGCATCCATCCTGGCGGTGCAAGAGGTGCCCGCAGAACACACGCGGCGTTACGGCATCGTCGACGGCACGGCGGTGAACGACCGCGTGATGGACGTGACCCGCATCGTCGAGAAGCCGGCGCCCGAAGATGCACCGTCACGCCTGGGCGTGGCCGGCCGCTACATCCTGACGCCAGGCGTCTTCCACGAGATAGCAAGCCAACCCCGCGGCGTTGGCGGCGAAATTCAGCTCACCGACGGCATTGCGTCTCTGTTGCGGCGCGAGAAGGTGTTTGCCTACCGCTACGAAGGCAAACGCTACGACTGCGGCAGCAAGGAAGGTTTCCTGGAAGCCAACGTCGAACTCGCGCTGGCGCACCCGCTCTTGGGGCCGGACTTCCGCAGCTACTTGAAGCGCCTCGATCTCTGAAGAGCCCAGCGGGCTTCAACGGCGCCGCAGCAAGTGCACGAAGAGATCACCCTCGCTCTTCTGTTCCACCAGCTCGTTGCCGGTTTGCCGCGCGAAGGCCTGGAAGTCGCGTGTCGAGCCCGGGTCGGTGCTCACCACACGCAGCACTTCGCCGCTGGCCATGTCAGCCAGCGCCTTCTTGGTCTTGAGGATGGGCAGTGGGCAATTCAGCCCGCGGGTGTCGAGTTCCTTGATGGTGTCCATGGTGCTCAGTTCTTGGGTGGGAGTTCGATGAACTGCGGTGTGATGCCGCGGCCGCGCAGCCAGTCGGCCAGCGCATAGCCGGTGCCGGCACGCCAGCAGCGCAGGTCTTGCGGCGCATAGAGCTTGTACTCTGCGAGCTCGGGTGAAAGGCGCACCTCGCCGTGCGCCAACGCGTGATACGCAATGATGACCTGGTTCATGCGCTGAAAGTCATAGACACCCACCAGCGCGAGTCGGCTGACGTGCAACGAGGTCTCTTCCATCACCTCGCGCGTGATGCCCTCTTCAGGCGTCTCGCCCGCCTCCATGAAGCCGGTGATCAGCGCGAACATGCGGCCGCTCCAGGCGGCGTTGCGCGCCAGCAGCACACGGCCGTCCTGATCGGTGCATTCGACGATGGCGGCCAGCACCGGCGTGGGGTTGTTCCAGTGCGTCCAGCCGCACGCAGGGCAACGCAGGCGCGCCTTGGGGCCGCCATCTTCTTCCTGGGTCAGCAGTGCCAGCGCTGTGCCGCATTGCAGGCAGAACTTCGCGTCCATGGTCAGTTTGCGGTCAGGCGGCGGTCAGGCGGCGGTCAGGCCGGGAACACACCCGTCGACAAGTAGCGGTCGCCGCGGTCGCAGACGATGAAGACGATGGTGGCGTTTTCCACCCGCTGGGCCACCTGCAGCGCCACCCAGCAGGCACCTGCCGCGCTGATGCCGGCGAACAGGCCTTCTTCGCGCGCCATGCGGCGCGCCATCTCCTCGGCGTCGGCCTGGCTCACCAGCACCAGTTCATCCACGTGGCTGGCGTCGTAGATCTTGGGCATGTAGGCCTCGGGCCACTTGCGAATGCCGGGGATGCGGCTGCCCTCGCTGGGCTGGGCACCGATGATCTGCACCGCCGGGTTCTGATGCTTGAGGTAACGCGAGACACCGGTGATGGTGCCGGTGGTGCCCATGGCGCTGATGAAATGCGTCACGCGGCCGGCGGTGTCGGCCCAGACCTCGGGGCCGGTGGTCTCGTAATGCACGCGCGGGTTGTCGGCGTTGGCAAACTGGTCCAGCACCCGGCCCTTGCCATCGGTCTGCATCTGCGCGGCGAGGTCTCGCGCGTATTCCATGCCACCGCTGCGCGGGGTGAGGATGAGCTCGGCGCCGAACGCCTTCATGGTCTGCGCGCGCTCGATGGACAGGTCCTCCGGCATGATCAAGATCATCCTGTAGCCACGAATCGCCGCGGCCATGGCCAGCGCGATGCCGGTGTTGCCGCTGGTGGCTTCGATCAGGGTGTCGCCGGGGCGGATGTCACCGCGTTCCTCGGCGCGCTTGATCATGCTGATGGCCGGGCGGTCTTTCACGCTGCCGGCGGGGTTGTTGCCCTCCAGCTTGCCCAGCACCACGTTGCCGCGCGCGGCGCCGGCGGCCCCGGGCAGGCGTTGCAGCGCCACCAGCGGCGTGCCGCCGATGGCGTCTTCCAGCGTCTTGTAGACCGGGGGGGCCGGTGCGGTCATGGTGGGCTCCTGCAACACGGGCCGCGATTGTCGCAGTGGATGCCATGGCGCGTGCCGCACCAAGCCATTGCGCGTGCTGCACGAAGCCATTGCGCGTGCCGCCTGGGGCCGGGCCCTTCGCCTGCACAAGCGCAAAAAGCCGCGTGTGATAATCGCCACCGCTGCGGGCATGCCCCGAAGTGCCGCGCCCCCGTGACGGAATCGGTAGACGTAGCGGATTCAAAATCCGCCGCCGCAAGGTGTGCCAGTTCGAGTCTGGCCGGGGGCACCAAATGGGCACACAGCGGCCCTTTTATCCACACTGCCGCATGCCGCCCATTCCAGCCCTGACCAAGAACCTGATGTTGGCCTGCACGGCCATCTTCTGCCTGCAGCAGATCGTGTTCCTGGAGGGTCTGTTCGCGCTCTTCCCGCTGGCCAGCGGCAACTTCATGCCTTGGCAGCCGGTCACCTACGCCTTCCTGCACGGTGGCGTGTTTCATCTCTTCTTCAACATGCTGGGCCTGTGGATGTTCGGCGCCGAGCTCGAACGTCTGTGGGGCCCGAAGCGCTACGCCACCTTCCTGCTGGCCGGCGTGCTGGCCGCGGCGTTGACGCAACTCGCCATCACCGCCATCAGCGGCTCGCGCGTGCCGACGGTGGGTGCGTCTGGCGGGCTGTTTGCGCTGCTGCTGGCCTTCGGCATGCTGTTTCCCGACCGCATCATCATGCCGCTGTTCCCGCCCATCCCGATGAAGGCGCGCACCTTCGTCATCGTCTTCGGCGCGCTCGAACTGGTGCTGGGGCTGATGAACACGGGCAGCGTGGCGCACTTCGCGCACCTCGGCGGCATGGTGGGCGGCTTTCTCATGATTCGCTACTGGCGGCGCCAGCCGCCTTTCGGCCGAGGACGCTGACGCGTCGCCTGCAAATTCACCCTGCGCCGCGCTGGCACGCCATCGGCCTCATGCTCTTGCCCCAGATGCGCGGGTGGCGCGGGGAGACGGCGCATGGTGAATCAAGGCCAAGTTCGGTGGCAGCTTTGTGCAAGGCTGGCCGCTGCCGCAGGTGCGGCGGCCACGCTGCTGGCCACCTTGCTGGCCGCACCCGCAGCTGCTTCCGAGATTGAAACGCAATCACGTGCGCTGCAGCGCGCGCACGAAGCCGTGGTCGGCATCGAAGTGCAAGTCGTCGACGGCGCCAGCTCGGCAAAGATGCTCGGCATGGAGCGCCAAGGCTCGGGTGTGCTGATCAGCGACGACGGTCTGGTGCTGACCATCGGCTACCTGGTGCTGGAAGCCGAGAGCGTGCAGATCGTCACCGACGACGGCCGCCGCCTGCCCGCGCGAGTGGTGGCCTACGACGTGGCCACCGGCTTCGGCCTCGTGCAGGCCCTGGCACCCTTGGGCCGTGCGTCAGTGCCACTGGCCGCCCGCAGCGCAGAACCGGGCGAGACGCCACTCACCGTGGTGAGCGGCGGCGATGACGGCGAGGTCGACATGGTTAAGCTCGTCTCGCGCCGCGCGTTTTCCGGCTTCTGGGAATACCACGTCGAAGGCGCGCTCTTCACCTCACCGCCCGCGCGCCTGCACAGCGGCGCCGCGCTTTTCAACACCCGCGGTGAACTGCTCGGTGTCGGCTCCCTGGTCGTGCCCGATGCGCGTGGCCCCGGCCAGCCGCGGGCGCCCGGCAACCTCTTCGTGCCGGTGGAACTGCTGCTGCCTGTGCTGGCCGAGATGCGCGCACAAGGCCGATCTCTCGCGAGCGCGCGGCCCTGGCTGGGGCTGAACTGCGCCGAGCAGGCAGGACAACTGCGGGTGTTGCGAGTCACAGACGACAGCCCCGCCGACGTCGCCGGCCTGCAGGTGGGCGACCGCATCACACGGCTGGACGGCGTAAAGGTGACGGCGCTGGCCCAGCTGTGGAAAGCGCTGTGGGCCGACGCGCGACCGGAACGCGCGGTGGAACTGGAAATAGAGCGCGGCGGCAGGCCCATGACCATCACCGTGCAGGCCGTGGATCGGGCGTGGACCATGAAACGCGCGCAAGGTATCTGAACGGTTGTGCCGGGCTGCGGAACCTCTTTGCACCCCCTGGACAGGCCTGACCCGCGTCCACTCCTCAGCCCTGTTGCAAGCCCTCTTTCACCGTCGGGTAGCGCAGCCGCAGCCGCAGTTCTGCCTTCAGCCGGTGGTTGTGCAGGCGACGTGATTCGCTCATGAAACTCATCAGCATCGGGCTGAACGTTCCACGCGCTTCTTCTCGCGTGACGCGCGGCGGGCGCGGCAGGCCGCACAGGTCGGCCGCGAGGTCGAAGTAGTCGCCCATCTTCAAATCGGTGTCGTCGCTGGCGTGCAGCACGCGCTGTGGCCGCCCACGGTAAAGCGCGGCCACGCAGGCGCGCGCCAGGTCGTCGGCGTGGATGTGGTTGGTGTAGACGTCGTCCTCGGGTGCCAGCACCGCGGTGCCCCGCGCCAGCCGCTCACGCGGGTGGCCGCCGGGCCGGTTGCTGGCGTAGATGCCGGGAATGCGCAGCAGCGTCACGCGCGCGCCGGTGCGGCGGCCGAACCAGCGCAGCTGCGCTTCGGCATCGACGCGACGCCGGGCGCGGTCGGTGGCCGGAGCCAACGCGCGTGTTTCGTCGAAACTCGCGCCTTCGCAATCGCCATAAACACCGCTGGTGCTGCCGTAGACGAGGCGCTGCACGCGCCCGCCGCGGGCCAGGGCGCGCAGCAGGGCGCGGGTGCGCGGGTCGGTGGTGCCTTGCAGCGGCGGGGGTGCCAGATGCAGCACCGCATCGGCCAAGCCACCCAGGCGTCCGAGGCTGGCGGGTTCGTCGAGGTTGCCCAGCAGCGGCGTGGCGCCGAGAGCGCGCAGTTCGTCCAGGCGCGAGAGGCTCGACGTCAACGCCAGCACGCGCCAACCCGGCAACACCAGCGGCAGCACGCGCTGACCCACGTCGCCGCAGCCCACGATCAACAGCGTGGGCCGGCGCGCAGCGGCCAGGGGTAACAGGGCGGGCAAGGGCATGGTCGGCAGTGGGCAGGCTGGCGCGCGAGGGGCGGGCACAATTCGCAGCCGAGTTTAAGAGCGCTCCGGCGCCGTCTTCTCTGCTGCCTCTTTGCCATTCCTCTCGCCATCATGAGCTTCCAGATCACCCTGAAACCTTCACAACGCGTCTTCACGGTCGATGCCGACGAGGCCATCCTGCCCGCCGCCATCCGCCAGGGCGTGGGCCTGCCCTACGGCTGCCGCGACGGCGCCTGCGGCACGTGCAAGAGCCGGCTGCTGGAGGGCCGCGTGGTGCACGGGGCGCACCAGAGCAAGGCGCTGTCGACTGAGGAGGAAGAGCAGGGCTACATCCTCACATGCTGCGCCCAGCCGCAGACCGACTGCGTGGTCGAGGCGCGCAGCGTGCCCGGCGCGGGCGAGTACCCGGTGCTGAAGTTACCGTCGCGCGTGCTGAGCATCGCCCGGCCCAGCGCCGACGTGGCAGTGCTGAAGCTGCAGTTGCCGGCCAACCAGAACCTCCAGTACCGCGCCGGCCAGTATGTCGAATTCATCCTGCGCGACGGCGCGCGCCGCAGCTACAGCATGGCCAATGCGCCGCACCTGCTGGGCAGCCCGCCGGCCATCGAGCTGCACCTGCGCCACATGCCCGGCGGCAAGTTCACGGACCATGTCTTCGCTGCCATGAAAGAGAAGGACATCCTGCGCATGGAAGGACCCTACGGCACCTTCTTCCTGCGCGATGCGTCGTCCAAGCCCATGGTGCTGGTGGCCAGCGGCACCGGCTTCGCGCCCATCAAGGCGCTGATCCAGCAGCTGCAATACAAGGCGAGCACGCGCCCGGCAGTGCTGTACTGGGGCGGCCGCCGCCCGGCCGACCTCTACGAAAACGCCTGGTGTGAACAGGCGGCGGCCGAGTTGCCCTGGCTGCGCTACGTGCCCGTGGTGAGCAACGCGCTGCCTGAAGACGGCTGGGCCGGCCGCACGGGTTTCGTGCACCACGCCGTGATGCAGGACTTTCCTGATCTGTCGGGCCACCAGGTGTATGCCTGCGGCTCGCCCGTCGTCGTCGAATCTGCCGAGCGCGATTTCAAGGCCCTGTGCGGGCTGCCGGCCGATGAGTTCTACGCCGACAGCTTCACTTCAGAAGCCGACAAGCAGACCGCAGACATTCAGTCACCCAGGTAGGCGGCGCAAGTCACTCGCCGAGGTACGCTGCGCGTGAGTCACTCGCCAAGGTACGCTGCGCGTAAGTCATTCACCAAGGTACGCTGCGCGTACCCGAGGGTCGGACAGCAAGTCCTTGGCGTCGCCGGTCATGGTGATTTCGCCCGAGTCCATGACGTAGCCGCGGTTGGCCAGGCCCAGGGCTCGGCTGGCGTTCTGCTCCACCAGCAGCACGGTCGTGCCGCGCTTGTGGATGTCGGCCACCACCTCGAAGATCTTGTCGACCATGATGGGGCTCAGGCCCATGCTGGGTTCGTCCAGCAGCAGCACCTTGGGGCGCGCCATCAGCGCGCGGCCCATGGCCAGCATCTGCTGTTCGCCGCCACTCATGGTGCCGGCCAGCTGGTTGCGGCGTTCCTTCAGGCGCGGAAAGATCGCGAAGACCTTGTCGATGTCGGCATCGATCTCCTTGTCGTTGCGAACGAAGGCGCCCATCTGCAGGTTCTCGGTGATGGTCATTCGCGCGAAAGTGCCGCGCCCTTCCGGCACCATCACGAGGCCTTGCTTCACGAGGTCCCAGGGGCCCTGGCCCTTGATGTCGCGGCCGAGAAATTCAATGCTGCCCTCGGCCACCGGCTGCGTGCCGGTGATGGCTTTCAGCGTGGTGGTCTTGCCGGCGCCGTTGGCACCGATGAGGCTGACCAGTTCACCCTGCAGCACCTCGAAACTGACACCCTTGACCGCCTGAATGCCGCCGTAAGACACCTTCAGGCCGGTCACCGTCAACATGGATTGAGTCATCGCCTGCCGCCCGCTTCTTGTCGTTAGTGCGCACCGGTGCCGAGGTAGGCCTCGATCACCTTCGCGTTCTTCTGCACCTCGGCGGGGTTGCCTTCGGCGATCTGCTTGCCGTAATCAAGCACCGTCACACGGTCGCACAGACCCATCACCAGCTTCACGTCATGCTCGATCAACAAGATGGTGCGGCCGTCCTTGCGGATGCGATCGATGAGCTCACGCAGCACCACCTTCTCGGTGGCGTTCATGCCGGCCGCGGGTTCGTCCAGCGCAATCAACTTGGGGTCGGTGGCCAGCGCACGTGCAATCTCCAGCCGCCGCTGGTCGCCGTAGCTGAGGGTGCGCGCCCTGAAATCGGCGTACTTGCCGATGCCCACGTAGTCAAGCAATTCCTGCGAGCGCGCAGCAATGGCAGCTTCTTCGGCCTTGAAGCCCGCTGTGCGAAAGATGGCGCCGCCGAGGCCTGAAACGGTGCGCACGTGGCGGCCCACCATCACATTCTCGAGCGCCGTCATCTCGGCAAATAGCCGGATGTTCTGGAAGGTGCGCGCAATGCCCGCCTTGGCTACTTCGTGCACGGCGCTGGGCTTGTAGGGCGCGCCGCCGAGTTCGAAAGTGCCGCCGTCGGGCGTGTACAGGCCGGTGATGACGTTGAAGAAGGTGGTCTTGCCAGCGCCGTTGGGGCCGATCAGGCCGTAGACCTGCCCCGGCATGATGGTGACGCCGACATCCGACAAGGCCTGCAGGCCGCCGAAGCGCTTGCTGACGCCTTGCACGTTCAGCACTGGCGTGGTGGTCGCTGCTGCCGTGCTTGCGAAGGTGTTCGCTGCGGAGGTGTTCATGGGAAGTGGTGTGCTCATGCTGCGACCGGCCATCAATTCGTCACGGGCTGCGGCGCAGCCTTGCCATGTTCACGGGCAGGCCACAAGCCGCGTGGCCGCGCCAGCATGATGCCGATCATGGCCAGCGCAATGAGCAGCTGGCGCAGGATGGAAGCGTCCAGACGCCCGCCCGTCATCTGCTGCAGCGGCCCGGCCACGTAGCGCAGCACCTCGGGCAGCGCGGCCAGCATCACCGCGCCCAGGATCACGCCCGGCAGATGACCCATGCCGCCCAGAACCACCATGGCCACGATCAACACGCTTTCCTGCAGGCTGAAGCTCTCGGGCGAGACGAAGCCCTGGAACGAAGCGAACATCGAACCCGACACACCCCCGAAGGTGGCGCCCATGCCGAAGGCCAGCAGCTTCATGTTGCGGGTGTTGATGCCCATCGCCTTGGCCGCAATTTCGTCTTCGCGTATGGCCATCCAGGCGCGGCCGATGCGGCTTCTTTCCAGCCGGTGGCAGATGACCACGCTGACAACCACCAGGAAGAGGAAGAGGTAGTAGTACAGCACCACCGAGCTGATGCGGTAGCTGCCGATCTCGATGGCCTTGCCGAAGCTGAAGCCGAAGAGGTTCATCGAGTCGATGCGGTCCAGCCCGCGCGGCCCGTTGGTGATGTTCACCGGGTGCTCGAGGTTGTTCAGGAACACGCGGATGATTTCGCCGAAGCCCAGCGTCACGATGGCGAGATAGTCGCCACGCAGCTTCAACACCGGCGTGCCCAGCAGCACGCCCGCTATGGCCGCCAGCCCCGCCGCCAGCGGCACCACCGCCCACACCGGCGTGTGCAGGCCGTCAGGGAACATGGCAGCCACCCAGGGGAAGTTTTCCCACAGATGCGGGCTGGCCAGCAGCGCGTACATGTAGGCGCCAACAGCGTAGAACGCGACATAGCCCAGGTCGAGCAGCCCGGCGTAACCCACCACGATGTTCAGCCCCAGCGCCAGCAGCACATACAAGAGCGAGAGCGCCATGATGCGCACCCAGCCCTGGCCGAAGTACTGCGCCACCAGCGGCAGCGCCAGCAGGGCCAGCGCGCAGATGAAGAAGACGAAGATCTTGTGTTTCATCGCGGCCGCTCCTTCAGGCCCGGTCGGCGACGCGTTCGCCGAGCAGGCCTTGAGGGCGCAGCGTCAGCACCAGGATCAGCGCGACGAAGGCGAAGATGTCGGCGTAATGGCTGCCCAGCAGGCCGCCGGTGAGTGCCCCGAGGTAACCCGCGCCCAGCGCCTCCACCAGGCCCAGCAACAGCCCGCCCACCACGGCGCCCGCCAGGTTGCCGATGCCGCCCAGCACCGCAGCCGTGAAGGCCTTCAGCCCAGGCAGGAAGCCCATGCTGTGCTGCACGGTGCCGTAGTTGGCGGCCCACATCACGCCGGCCACGGCGGCCAGCGCGGCGCCGATGATGAAGGTGGCGCTGATCACCATGTCGGGCTTGACGCCCATCAGCGCGGCCACACGAGGGTTCTCGGCCGTGGCACGCATCGCGCGGCCCAGCTTGGTGCGGTTCACCAGGTACATCAGTGCGGCCAGCAGTACGGTGGTCAGGCCCAGGATCAGGCATTGCGTGACCGTGATGACGGGCCCACCCAGGTTGATGGGCTCAGTGGGCAGCAGCAGCGGGTAGGGCTTGGGGTTGGGCTTCCAGATGATCATCGCCAGCGTCTGCAGCAGCAGACTCACGCCCATAGCGGTGATCAGCGGTGCCAGCCTGGGCGCCGAGCGCAGCGGCCGGTAGGCCAGCTTCTCGATGCTGAAGTTCAGCGCGGCGCAGATGGCGATGGAACACAAGAGCGACAAGCCCATGATCACGTAGCCCGGCATGCCCGAATCGGCGAGCATGGACACCACCGTCCAGCTGACCAGCGCGCCCACCATCAGCACTTCACCGTGGGCGAAGTTGATGAGGTTGATGATGCCGTAGACCATGGTGTAGCCCAGCGCCACCAGTGCATACATGCTGCCCAGCACCAGCCCGTTGATGATTTGCTGGAAGAAGGTTTCCATCGAGAGAACTCCGGTTGCCGCTGCCGTTTCGGGCCCACGCGGGGTGCATGCAAGAAAGCGGCCATGCTGGGCCCGGCAAGGCTGCAGGGCTTGCAGTGGGGCGGGATTCTAGATTCGCCAGTTGAGGCACCCGAGCGGGGCTTACCCCGTCGACAGCGCCCAGTTTCTTGACAGCGTGACGCAGGTCAACGAGATGTCTTCGCGGCTTCGTCCAGAGCACGCAGTTCGGCCAGGCGTTCGGCAATGCGGCCTTCAAGGCCACGGCCCACCGGCTTGTAGAAATGCTGCTGCGGCAAACCTTCGGGCAGGTAGCGCTCGCCTGCGGCATAGCCGCCTTCCTCGTCGTGCGCGTAGCGATAGCCGGCGCCGTGGCCCAGGCCCTTCATCAACTGGGTGGGCGCATTGCGCAGGTGCATGGGCACTGGGCGGCTGCCATCGCTGCGCACCAGCTCGCGCACGACGTTCCATCCTTTGTAGACGGCATTCGATTTGGGCGCCACCGCCAGGTACACCACCGCCTGCGCCAGCGCCAGCTCTCCTTCGGGCGAACCCAGGCGCTCATAGACCTCGGCGGCGTCCAGCGCCAGGCGCAGCGCGCGCGGGTCGGCCAGACCCACTTCCTCGGACGCCATGCGGACGATGCGGCGAGCCGCGTATCGCGGGTCCATGCCGGCGTCGAGCAGACGCGCCAGCCAGTACAGCGCGGCGTCGGGGTCGCTGCCGCGCACACTCTTGTGCAGGGCAGAGATGGTGTCGTAGAAGACATCGCCGCCCTTGTCGCCACGGCGCAGTAACTCGCCCAGCGTGGCTTCCAGCTGCACTTCGCCCAGCTCGGGCGCGCCAGCGTTTGCAGCCACCAGGTTGTCGAAAGCGTTCAGAAGGCGGCGTGCGTCGCCATCGGCATGCGCCACCAGCTGCTGTTGCGCTGCAGGCGTGAGCGGCGGCGCCGCCAGCACGGCAGACGCTCGGGTGATCAGCTCGGACAGCTCGGCCTCGTCCAGCGCTTTCAGCACGTGAACGGTGGCACGCGAGAGCAAAGCCGAGTTGACCTCGAAGGAAGGGTTCTCGGTCGTCGCGCCGATGAAGCTGAAGAGGCCAGCCTCCACATGCGGCAGGAAGGCGTCCTGCTGCGCCTTGTTGAAGCGGTGCACCTCATCGACAAACACCACCGTGGCCTTGCCGCCGCGGCGCACGGCGCCGGCCTGTTCCACGGCTTCTCGAATGTCCTTCACGCCGGCCAGAACCGCCGAGAGCACGATGAAATGCGCCCCGGTGGCACCTGCCAGCAGCCGCGCCAGTGTCGTCTTGCCGACACCAGGCGGGCCCCACAGGATCATCGACGGCAGCCGGCCCGTCTCGAAGGCCACGCGCAGCGGCCGGCCCTGCGCCAGCAAATGCCGCTGGCCAACCACCTCGTCCAGATGACGCGGCCGCAGGCGTTCGGCCAGCGGCACGGTGGAGGTTGCTGGCATCGACGCGTGTGTGGCACTCGTCGGGCGCTCCAGCGAGCCCGCGTCGTCGATGAAAAGTCCGTCCTGAGCGGGCATGGGCCGATTGTCGCTGCGCTGTGGGGCCGAGCCCGGCCTCATGCACCGCGAAGAATCTATTGCTCGATGACGTCGGCGCCGGCCGGCGGCGTGAAGCGAAAGCGTGCAGCGTCCATGGCCACATTCGCCTGGTAGCCGCTGAATTGCAACAGCGAGCGCTGGCCGAAGCTGTCGGTGATCTCGACCGCCGCCAGTTCCTTGCCGCGGAAACCCATGCGCAGGAACTGGAACGGGCCGTCTTTCACCTTGGGCGTGGCCAGTGCCCAGGCCAGGCCGTCGCGTGGGGCCTCGGCCTTCAACACGAAGTCCTTGTCCACGTCACCGCCCACCAGCAGCGTGGCCGGGCTGGCCCCCAGCGCCTGCGCCACGGGCCGTGAGCTGGCCTGGTTGAGGTCGGCGTCGTAGATCCAGACCTTCACGCCGTCAGCCACGATGGTCTGCTCGAAGGGCTTGGTGTAGGTGAAACGAAAACGATTGGGGCGCTGGAACTCGAACTGCCCGCTGCTCGTCTTCTTGCGCGCGCCATCGGCAGAGGTCACGATCTGCGTGAAGTCTGCGCGGCCGCTCTTCACTTGACTGACGAATTCGCGCAGCGTGTCCACCGCGTCGGCGCGCGCACTGCCCGATGCGAAGAACGCCAGCGTGGCCAGTAAAACGCTCAGCCGCCGCATCAGTCGTCCCTTCTGGGGACGATGAGGTCCCGGTTGCCGTTGTGTCCCATGGCAGATACGAGCCCGGATTGCTCCATTTGTTCCAGCAATCGTGCGGCGCGGTTGT
>Ga0209181_10004844_pt1 | contig 19747 bp, 24 predicted proteins | sample MAT05_FD_187208 | JGI IMG/M metagenome (GOLD analysis project Ga0209181, IMG submission 187208) | Freshwater microbial communities from Lake Fryxell liftoff mats and glacier meltwater in Antarctica - MAT-05 (SPAdes) (version 2) | ecosystem: Environmental > Aquatic > Freshwater > Ice > Liftoff... | reverse complement strand
CGCACTTCAACGCGGTCGCCGGGCAGACGCCATTCGAGCACAACCGCACGGTCAGCGCGGGCGGCACGCCGGATGTGGTGGTCGATGCGGATTGGTTCCGCGTGGCGACACCCTCCACCGCGCTGACCCCCGCGGTGCTCGCGGCGCTGCCGGTCACGGGGCAATTCGGCCCCGTGCAGCCGCTGGCCGGCACGCCCGCGAGTGGCGACCTCGGCGCGGCGCCCTCCGCGCCGCCGGTCGTCATCGATGGCCAGAGCTTCGCCGCGTGGCTGTCCGCCAACCGCACTCTCGCCGAACTCGCCAACCCCGCCGCCACCGATCCGCTCGGCGATCACGACCGCAACGGCCGCGCGAACCTGCTCGATTACCTCGCCCCCGGCGCGTTCGCCTTTTCGCTGCCCACGCCCACCAGCGCCCGACTGCAATTCACCCGCAACGCCGACGCCCGCGGCGCCACGCTCTTCATCGAAGCCAGCCCCGATCTCGTGATCTGGACACCGCTCGCCACCTCGGCAAACGGCCTCGCTCCCACCGGAACCGCGACCGTCGCCGAAGGCGCTGGAACCCTGCGCAGCGTCACCATCGAATCGCCCGCCCCGCCGGACCGTGGCTACTACCGCCTCCGCGCCACGCTGCAAAATCCCGCGCCGTGACCGTCGCCGATCGTGGCCCCGCGCGAGGACCACGGCGCGCCTCGCCTTAGGACCGTCGCCGACGCCACCGCAGGAGCGCGGAAAGCGCGGCACCGCACGCCGCCAGCGAGGCCGCGCCCGGCTCGGGGATCAGCGCGGTCAGCGTCACGTCGTTGCCGCTGCCGCCGAAGTAGCTGATGGCGAAGCGGGCCGCGCCGAGGTCGAAGACGCCGCCCTCGGGCAGGTCGGTGAATCTCCCCGAAATGGGGTCGGCGGAGCGATTGTCGAGGTTCGTGAATTGCTGCCCGAGGAAACTCGCGCCGGGGCCGAGCAATTGACCGGTGAGCGAGACCCCGGTGCCGATGGTCACATTCACCGCGCTCACCCGATCCGCAGTGCCCGCGCCAGCGTCGATCTCCAGGCCATAAACCGAAGCGGTGCCGAAGGTGAGCGCGCCATTCGTCAGCAGCTCGCCAATACTTTCTCCCGGCGCGACCATCCCGCCCGGGCCGACCACGATGCCGCCGTTGAACTGCCCATTCCCGCCGAGGATGCCGCCCTGCACCTCCATGATGCCGGAGATCGCGCCGCTCACCACGAGCTTGCCATCCATCACCACCGTCGGGCCGGTGAAGGTGTTGTTGCCGCTTAGCTTTAGCGTGCCCGTGCCCACCTTCGTCAATGAGCCGCGATGCCGGGGAAGAGGCCGCCGTCGCGAATCACGCCGGAGAATTCTGTGCTCAGGTTGTTCCCGCCGACCGCGAGGTTTTTGCTCCCGAGGCTGATCAAGCCGCCGCCTTCGATCGATCCGAGCGTCGTGCCCGCCGTGCTTAGCGGGCTGATGTCGAGCAGGCCCCTGTCGCCGCCGACGCCCGCCGCAAGGATCGCCCGCGCCGTGCTGCCGCTGTTCGCTTCGGAGAAAAAGATGCGCCCGCCCGCACCTCCGCCGGTGCCGCTTTCCGCCCGCGGCGTCGCGGTGTCGGCGAGGGAATTTTGCTGGGAGAAAAAATAACCGCCGAGCCCGATCCAGCGGGCAGAGCGGCGCCGTTGAAGAACATCGCCGCACCGGCGTTCGCGGCATCGCGAAATTCCGTGAAGCCGGCGCCGCCGTTCTGCGCGCCTTCATTGGTGATCGTCGCGCTGCCGGCGTGAGCGGTGTTCGAGAAGACGGTCGTGCCCGCTCCGCCGCCCGCTGCCGCGCCGCGCGCATTGCGAATCCTTCTCGCACCGGCCGTGGCGTTGCCTTGCAGCACCGTCGTCCCGGCGCGCGCGCCGCTCGCTGTCGATCCGAGGTTTTCGACCGTCGCGCTGCCGAGACTCGGCCCGTTCGCGCCAAAGAAACCCAGCACTCTCAGGTCGCCGCCGAACGCGCCCGGAACCGTGCCGGGGAAGTTCCGGAACGTCGCGTTGCCGCCATCGCCGAGATAGAAGTAAACCCCGCCGCCCATCCCGCCACTCACCGCCGCGCCTTGATTCAGAAAGGTCGCCGTGCCCGCGGTCAGCCCCGAAAACTCCACGCCGCCAGACGTGGCGGCACCGACCGTCGCCCCGCGGTTGGTGATCGTCGCATTCCCCGCACTCGATCCCGTGAAGAACGTCGTGAGCCCGCCCCCACCTACCCGCCCGCTGTTGGTCACGGTCGAGGCGAGCGCCGAGGTGCTGTCGAAGAGCTGGAACTCCGCGCCAAAGGTCACCCCGATCGGCAGGGTGCTCTCCAGCGCGCTCGCATCCTCGAGCACGGCGGATCGGCGCCCAGACGCGGCTCGCTTCGCTGGAGATCGGGTGCGAAGGCGGGAGCCTCGCGGGGGATTGCGACTCCGGTTACGCCTGCGTCTACAGCTCCACGCTTTCCTGGAAATCGCCCACGCAACCGCTGCCGAAGGAGATCAACCCGCGGCTGATTTTTGATCGGATGTTTGGCGGGCAAGGCGCGGCCGAACGCGCGCACCGGCACGCCGCGCGCAAGAGCGTGCTCGATTTCATCCGCGAAGACTCGAAGTCGCTCACCGCGGAAGTGGGCTACGGCGACAAACAAAAGCTCGACGGGCGGCATGCGCGGCTCGGTGGTGAGACGCCGGTGGCGAATCTGTGGACCTCGATGCTGGAGCGCATGGACGTGCGCGTGCCGTTCGTCGGCGACAGCACGGGCGCGCTCAGGGCGATCGGTTAGTCGTTGCGCTTGCTCGGCCTGACGGCGGGCCGCTAGCGTCCGGCATGGAAGAAAATCCTCCCCAGAAAAAAGGCCTCGGTCCGCTCGCCTGGATCGGCATCGGCTGCGGCGGCATCATCGCGCTCACCGTCATCGGCATCGTGATCTTCAGCCTGACGTTCGGCAGCAAGATCAAACAATTCGCCGAAGACGCGCAAAAGAATCCGACCCGCACGGCCGCCAGCATGATGGTGACCGTGAGCGCCGGGCAGATCGAGATGGTGGAAGAAGACGACGCCAACAAACGTTACACCGTGCGCGAAAAGCAGAGCGGCAAGCTCACGACGATTTACTGGAACGCGAAGAAAAACGTGCCCGAAGTGATTCAGGGCGACTTTTCGGCCATCCCCGCGGAGCCGTCCGCGGAAGCCCCTGTGCCGACTCCGCGGTAAACGGCGATCCGCCGGGCGCGGCGACTTCGCGGCGCTTCACGATTCCGCTTCAACTCGCCCGCGCGCTGCCTAATCTCTGCGCCCCAATGCGCGCGATTTTAGCACTCGAAGACGGCCGGGTTTTCCTCGGCGAATCCTTTGGCGCCACCGGCACCGTGGTCGGCGAAGCCTGCTTCAATACTTCGATGACGGGGTATCAGGAAGTGGTCACCGATCCCTCGTATCGCGGCCAGATCGTGGCGATGACGGCGCCGCAAATCGGCAACACCGGCGTGAACGATCTCGATAACGAAAGCGCGCAGCCGCACGTGCGCGGCTTCGTCATCGAGGAACTCAGCCCGGTGGCCAGCAACTGGCGCTCGCGCGGCAGCTTCGACGATTATCTGAAAAAGTGGAACATCCCCGGCATCCAGGGCATCGACACTCGCGCGCTGACGAAACACCTGCGTTCGCTCGGCGCGATGCAGGCGTGCCTTACCACGGAAGACCTCACGCCCGAGCAGGCAGTCGCGCGGGCGAAAAGCGCGCCGCCGATGGCGGGCTCGGATTTTGTGAAAGAGGTCACGCCCGCCGCGGCTTACGAATGGGATCCCGGCGACACGCTGAGCCGCGCGTGGACGATCGTGAAAGGCGACGGCGTGCAGGTGACCGAAAACGGCGAGGCGTTTGCAAAACTCGCGCCGATCAAACATCGCATCGTGGCCTACGACTACGGCATGAAGACGAACATCCTGCGGCGGTTGCGGCAGGAGGGTTTCAAGGTGCAGGTCGTGCCGGCACAAACTTCCGCAGCGGACGTGCTCGCGATGAAGCCCGACGGCGTCTTTTTGTCCAACGGCCCGGGCGATCCCGCGGCGCTGACCTACGTCCACGAAAGCTTGCGCGGCCTAATGGGCAAGACGCCGATTTTCGGGATTTGTCTCGGCCACCAGATGCTCGGCTACGCGCTCGGCGGAAAGACGTTCAAGCTGAAGTTCGGCCATCGCGGCGGCAACCAGCCGGTGCAGGATTTGCGCACGGGTAAGGTGACGATCACCTCGCAAAATCACGGCTTTGCGGTCGATCCCGATTCGCTGCCGAGCAACGTGGAAGTGACGCACATTAACCTCAACGATCAGACCGTCGAAGGCCTGGCGCACAAGGAACTGCCGATCTTCAGCGTGCAGTACCACCCGGAAGCTGCCCCCGGTCCGAATGACGCGAGTTACTTCTTCCAGAAGTTTGCGCAGATGATCGAGCGCGGGGCTTGAGGCACGCGTTTCGCGTTCGGGGCGCGACGGTTTTTCATTCGGCGTCGCTGGCTCGTGATCCGACGCGACCACACCACTCCACGGCGCAGGGAGTGCGCGGAGGCGGGACGCCTTCGCCAACACGCGGGACGTGGGTGTTCCCCGGAGTCGTTCGCGCGCGCTGCCGTTATTTTGCGAGGTCCGCGGGCTTCACGCCTTTGGTAAAGCTACCGAAGCCGTAGAAGGTCGGCTTAAATTCACCGACGAACGCCACGTCTGCGGCGGGCGGCACGTCGAGACCGGTGAGCGAGTAGACGGCGTTGACGAGGAGCCGGCGCAGGCCTTCGTTTTGCAGGTCGGTCGCGGAACCCATCGTGGTGCAAACTGTCTTGTTCGTCTTGCCGGCGTCGTTGGGCACGTCGCGCGTCCACACCACCGGCATCGCGGGATCGTTGACGCCCTGCTCGATTTTATCGCTCGCCCGTTTTTTGGCGTAGTCGGCCGGCGCGTCGTCGATCTTCATTCCTTTCAGCACCAGACCGCGGACGAGAATCTTCGAGTCGGCGGGCGGGTAGGCTTCGTAGACATCGGTGTCGCCGAAGATGCCGGCCACGCCGCGCAGGATCGGATGGCTCTCGGCGCCGGGCTCGATCACACCGCGGGTCGCCTCGATTTTGTGTTTACCCCAGTGGCTTACCCAGCCTTCGCCGAGCACGTTTTTTCCGAAGCCGTTGAACGTCGCATACGGCCCCTTCAGCCCGGAAAACGCGTGCGTGCTGGTGCGCAGCCCGATCACCGGTTTGCCCGCGGCCACGAAGTCGGCGAAGTGCTTCATCTGCGCATCCGGCCAGGCGCGGAAGCGCAGCGACGTGATCGCGAGGTCGGCCGTATCGAGCGCCTCGAGGCCGGGTTGGTGGTCCTTGGTGTTCGGGTCGATTTCACCGGTCTGCTTGTTGATGGAAAAAACCACGGTCGTCTTGAAGCCGTGCCGTTCGCTGAGGATGCGTGCGAGTTGCGGCAGCGCCTCTTCGCTGCGGTACTCTTCGTCGCCGGCCAGCAGGACGACGTGCTTGCCTTTGCCCGGTCCCGATTTCCCCTCGAAGCTAAGGGTGTCGGCCGCGAGGGACGTGGCGGCGGCGAGGGCGAAGGCGAGCAGGGTGGGGGAGATTTTCATGGCGCAGAGGGTTGGGTGAAAACGAATACCCGGCCAAGCACAAACCTTAGCCGCGCGGCTTGCTCGCTCCGCGCACGAGCGGCACAACAAGGGCGCCGCCTCCGGGTATTCCCAGCGCACTCCTCCCATGAAAATCTCCTATCTCCTCGCCGCGTTCGTCCTTAGCGCACGTCTCGTTTTCGCTGCGGAGCCGCCGTCCGCGATTCTCGCTTCCGAGTTCATCTACGAAAGCGCGCCATTTCCCAGTTGCCATGCGACGACGATCGCGGAGTCGAAGACGGGGCTCGTCGCCGCGTGGTTCGGCGGCACGGCTGAGGGCAAGCCGGATGTGGGCATCTGGGTCGCGCAGCACGATGGGGCGAAGTGGAGCGCGCCCGCCGAAGTCGCCAAAGGCGTGCAACCGGATGGCGCCCGGCATCCTTGCTGGAATCCGGTCCTCTTTCAGCCCAAAGCCGGCCCGCTGCTGCTTTTTTACAAGGTCGGCCCATCGCCGAGCACCTGGTGGGGAATGCTCCGCACGAGCGCGGATAGCGGGCGAAGCTGGAGCGACGCGGCGCGGCTTCCCGACGGCATCCTCGGCCCGATCAAAAACAAGCCGGTCGAACTCGCCGACGGCACGATCCTTTGCCCCACGAGCACGGAGACGCACGCCAAGCCGGGCGCGTGGCGCATTCATTTCGAGGCGACGAAAGACCTCGGCAAAACGTGGACGACCGTGCAGCCCCCGGCAGGCGAACCGCCGATCGACGGAATCCAACCGTGCGTGCTGCGGCTCGGCGGGGAGCGTTTGCTCGCGCTCGGGCGGAGCAAGCAGTCGAAGATTTTTCGCACCACTTCCGACGATGGCGGCAAGACGTGGAGCCCCGTCTCGCTCACCGCGCTGCCGAATCCAAACTCCGGCACCGACGCCGTGACGCTGAAAGATGGCCGCCACCTGCTCATCTACAATCACACCGCGAAAGGCCGCTCGCCGCTGAACCTCGCGGTTTCGCGCGATGGCGAAAAATGGGACGCCGCGCTCGTGCTGGAATCCGAGAAGGGCGAGTTCAGCTACCCGGCGATCATCCAGACCGGCGACGGCCTCGTCCACATCACCTACACGTGGAAACGGCAGCGCGTGCGGCACGTCGTCATCGATCCGACGAAGCTGCGTCCGCAACCGATCGTGAACGGCGCGTGGCCACCCGGTATCTTCGATCCCGCGGCGCCTGGCACGGCGATCAACCGATCACCGGCGCCGCGCTGATGATTCTCGTGGATGAGGGCGAGGTGAACGTGGCGACGATCCGGTGGAAACCAACACGCGGGACGCGTGTGCTCCCCGGACCGACCCCTTCCCGCAGAGTCGCGGCGCGCGACTCGCTGGCCCCCGTCCCCACGGTAGCCGGAGCCGCGCGCCGCTGTTCTGCTGCAGAATTTTTCTCGTGAACCGCTAAGCCACTCCGCCGAAAGACTCGGCGGCTTCGCTGTGCAAGTTCCCGCTTTTGCCGAAAGTCTCCGCCACGCTCGCCACCTCTTCGGGTAGGCTCGAGCTGAGCACGTCCCGGCCTTCGCCTTCGTCGGTACGGTGGCTGAATTTTACGCCGACCAGCTTGCTCACGCCGTGCTCTTCCATGGTCACGCCGTAGAGCGCGTCGGCGCGGGCGATGGTGCGTTTGTGATGCGAAATCACGATGAACTGCGACTGCCCCACGAACCGATCGAGGATCTTGATGAAGCGGTTGATGTTCGACTCGTCGAGCGGCGCGTCCATTTCATCGAGCACGCAGAAGGGCGACGGCTTCACCATGTAGATCGAGAAGAGCAGCGCCACCGCGGTCATGGTACGTTCGCCGCCGGAGAGCAGGGTGATGCTGGTAAGCTGTTTGCCGGGCGGCTTGGCGATGATGTCGATGCCGCTTTCGAGCGGATCGCTTTCGTCGGTCAGGACCAGGTTCGCCTTCCCGCCGCCGAAGAGTTCCACGAACATCTCCGAGAAATTGACCCGGATTTTTTCGAAGGTCTCGGCGAACAGCGTGCGGGTCGTGAGGTTGATCTTCGTGATCGTGTCCAGCAGCTCGGTCTTGGCGTTGATCAAATCGTTGTTCTGGTTTTCGAGGAAGGTGTGGCGCTGTTCGAGTTCGTCGTATTCCTGGATGGCGTCGAGGTTCACCGGCCCCATCGAGTCGATGCGGGAATCGAGTTCGCGGACCATCGCGTCGATGCGGTCCCAATCGAGCGCGAAGGCTTCATCCGGCGCGATCGGCTCGTCGGTCGTGGGCGCTTCGTCGGAAGCGGCCGGTGCCGCGGAATCACTCATCTGCTCGACTTCCCCGCTGGCTGCGCGCTGCTGGCGCTGCGCGTGATCGCGCACGGCGACGCGCAGGCCGTGGAGGTCGCGCTCGAACGTCGCGAGGTCGATCTGGTAGCGCTTTTGAATGTGCTCGGTCAGCGCGGTGAGCTTCATCTCGATGTGCGCCTGGCGGACTTCGATTTTGCTCCGCTGGTCGTGCGTCTCGGTGAGCTGATGCCGCAGGACGCGCAGGGTGTTGGCCAGTTCCTCGACCGTGGAAGCCATGCCGGCGCGTTCTTCCTGCAACGCGGCGACGGTGGATTCGCCTTCGCCGATCTGGCCGCGAAGATTTTCCAGGTTCGCTTCGATCTCGCCGTTCTCGGCGGTCATCGCCTCGGCGCGTTCTTGATACGAAACGATGTCCTGTTGCCGCGCCGCGATCAGCTCGCCGAGTTCGGAGATACGAGCCTCCATCGGCTCACGCTGATGGTGGAGTGAAGAATGGCGCTGGCGTTCGGTGGCGACTTTGACGCGGAGTTCGTTCAGCTCCGCACCGAGTTCACCTTCGCGCGAACGCAACACTTCGAGCTCGTTCTGCGACTCGGCGCGGCGCTGCTGGAGCGCTTCGAGTTCCGCGAGCTGCGCGCTGATCTCCGCTTCGAGTCCGCCTACGCGGTCGGCTGCTTCGCGGTGCCGGGCTTCGCTGCTCGCCTTTTCGCCTTCGAGGTTCTGCTGCTTGCGTTCGGTTTCCTTCGTCTCGCGCTCCACCATCGTGAGCTGATTGCGCAACGTGGAGAGATGCAGCGTGGCGTTCTGCTTTTCCTCGCGGCCTTCGTCCAGACGGGCCTGCGCGGTTTCGATCTCGGTCTGAAGGTCTTGCCGGCGCTGAGTCACGCCGCCGATCACGGCCAGGATTTGCGCCTCCTCGGCTTCCAGCGCGTGAATCTGATTCTTCCGCTGCAGCACCGAGTTGATGGCTTCGCCGGTGGTGCCACCATTCAGGATGCCGTCGCGGGTGAGCACTTCGCCATGGAGTGTGACGAACCAATGCGGAGTGCGGAGTGTGGAATGCGGGGTGGCCGCGAGCCGCAATGCCGCTTCGAGATCGGGAACGAGCAAGCAGCCGCCGAGCAGGGTCGTGACGAGCTGGGCAACTCGGGCATCGGCGCGAACCCGCTCGTGCAACCAGCCGAGCGCACCTGCGGGAGCGGGCTCCGCATTTCCGACTTCCGCATTCCGCATTCCGCATTCGTCCGGTAGCACCAGCGAGGCTTTGCCTAGCTTCTGCGCGGTCAGCGTCTTGATGATCGACTCGGCGATCATCGTGTCTTTCATCACGACCGCCTGCAGATTCGCGCCGAGCGCGGCTTCCACGGCGGTGACGTATTCCGGGTCCACCTCGATGAATTGCGCCAGCGCGCCGAGCACACTCGGCCGGAAAAACTCCGGATTATCCAGCCCCTTCAGAACAGCCTGCGTGCCTTCGGAGAAACCTTCGCCGCCTTCGTTCAGGTGGCGCAGCACTTCCAGCTTCGACTCCTTTTCCGCCAGCGTGCGCTGGGCGTCGCGGAGTTCGCCGTCCACGCCGGTGAGGTTGACCTGCGCGCCGCGGAGTTGCTGCTCGGCCTCGCTCAAGGCAGCGGTGCGCTGTTCGAGTTCGCCGGTGGCGCGCTCGATCTCCGCCTGCGTGTCGCGGAGACGGTCGGTGAATTCGGCGAAGGCAAAAGTAAGCTGCTCCAACTCGACGGTGAGAATGTTCAGCCGGGCTTCGGCGCCGTCGCGCTGCTGCATCACGCCGGAAATCTGGCCGCGCAGCCCGCTGACGCGGCTCTCGATCCGCGCCGAGTCATTGGCGATCTGCGAGATCGTGCGCTCGGCTTCCTGCCGCTGATTCGTGAGCGCGGCGGTAGCGGCCTGCGTTTCCTCCATCACGCGCAGCTCGCTGGCGAGCATCGCTGTGATCTGCTCCAGCTCGGTGTCCGTGTCGCGCAGCTGCGTCTCGGCGACGCGAAATTTCTCCTCCGCCGCGGCTACGTCGCCGCGATAACGCTCGACGAGCCCGGTAAATTCCGACGCGCGCTCTTCGTTGAAAAGGATGCGGTTTTCGTGGTTGGAGATGCGCGTGCGCAGGTCGGCGAGAGTCTGGCGCGCCTGATTCAGCCGCTGCTCCATCTCCTCCAGCGCCGCCCGCTGCACGCTGACCTGCGATTCCTGGCTCTCGATTTCCTGCTCGGTCTCGATGTGGCGATCGCCGAGGCGCGCCAGCTCGGCAGCGCAGCTTTCACGCGCTTCGGTCACGGTGTCGAACTGCCGCTTCGCCGCATGCGTCTCGAGCATTTTCAGATCGCCGATGAGCGACTGGTAACGCCGCGCCTTCCCCGCCTGCCGCTGCAGCGAACCGATCTGCCGTTTGACCTCTTTGATGATGTCGGCGAGGCGCAACAAGTTCGCGTCCGTGGCTTCGAGCTTCCGGAGCGCTTCCTTCTTCTGCGACTTGTATTTCGTGATGCCCGCCGCTTCCTCGAAAATGGCGCGGCGGTCCTCGGGGCGCGACGACAGGATCATGTCGATCTTGCCCTGCTCCATGATGGAATAAGCAGAGCGGCCGATCCCCGTATCCATGAACATCTGGTGGATGTCCTTGAGCCGGCAGGGCGTTTTGTTCAGCAGATATTCCGAGCCGCCGTCGCGGAAAACGCGGCGCGTGATCGTGACCTCATGCCAGTCCAGCCCGAGCGCCTCTTCGCATTCGGAAAAGGTCATCGACACCTCGGCCATGCCTACCGCAGCGCGGGAGTCGGTGCCGGAAAAAATGACATCGGCCATCTCGCCGCCACGCAGCGCCTTGGCCGACTGCTCGCCGAGCACCCAGCGCATGGCGTCGAGCACGTTGGACTTGCCGCAGCCATTCGGGCCGACCACGGCGGTCACGCCGCGGTGGAAGTTCATGACGGTTTTCGGGGCAAAGGACTTGAAGCCGAAGAGTTCGAGAGACTTGAGGTACATGGGACGGGTTTGGGTGAAAACGCGTGGGGACGCGGACCCAAGGTTGCCGGGCCGTTCCGGGAGGGCAAGCACAATATGTGGTGGTTTCCGAGTTCCGTCAGGCGCAACAGGGAGTGGTCCTCGGTCGGAAGCGGAAAAACGCGAGGCGACCCGGCGGCTTCATCTCGTGGAGGCGCGGCGCGGGCCGAACCTTCGTGCCGAACACCAGCGATGGCCGGGCAATCCTCCTCCTCGACCGGACCCTCCGGGGCCAACCAAATTAGGTCTGGGCCGGCGATATCACCTTCATCCCGCCGTCGCCGGGTCGCGTGATCTGGCCGTGGTCATCGACCTCCACGCCCGCCGGATTTTGGTCGACCGCTTGCCCGCGCCGCTGTCATCGACGCCCTCATGCAAGCCTTGGGCTCGCGCCCCGCCGCGCGAGGTTTCCTCCAAATCGGCTGCTTTCTCAACGTGGCCTCCGCCCAGACTGCGACCTTCGCCGTCATCGAATCCTCCGACAACAGCTCCCACAATCACTCGGCTCTCGGCGACCGCATCCCGGCCCAATGCGAAACCGCCAGCTTCTCTCTCAACTCACCAAAAATGGCCCAAAAATCCATGGCATCTTGCCGGCGCCCTTGCGCCCCACCCGGCATCCGCGCTCGTCATTGCCTACGCGTCGGGTTTGGTCTTGCGGAGGCCCATCACCTTGTCGCCCAGCTTGAACTGGCCGCGCTTCTTGAGGATCTCTACGCGTTCGAAACGCTTCAGGACGTTGCGCTTGGCGGCGATGGTGCTTTGGCCTTTGAGGCTACGATGTTGAGACATAAATTGGGTTTTGTATTGGTGGAAAAGGGCGCGCACTATACCGGCTGACCGCGCGGCGGCAACGCCTTTTTCCGCCGGGATTCCGAACGCAAAACAATCGCCACCGTAACCTCACGCGAACAATTGCGGGCGACATTGCCCGAGCAATTTCGGTTGTCATCAAACCCCTCGCCGATACCTTCCCCCACCACCCAATCCCATGAATTCGTCCTCCCAGTCGCGGTCTTTCGCACCGGCCTTCACCCTCGTCGAACTGCTCACCGTCATCGCGATCATCGCCATCCTGATGGGGCTGCTCTTTCCCGCCATCGGCGTCATCAAGGAACAGGCACGCAAGGTCCAGGCCAAGAACGACGTCACCAACATTGTGGCCGCCGTAAAGCAATACTACACGGAGTACGGCAAGTATCCGACCCTTGAGGCTGCCGCCGCAACGGTAGAGACCGACGCTTTCGCGGGCGACACCGAGTCGGGGGCAAAAATCCACAACAACGCTCTTTTCGACACCCTGCGGTCGATCTCCCGCGGGTTGAACGCCGACTACAAATACAACCCCCGCCGCATCGTGTTTTTTGAAGGCCGCGCCGTCACGGATAACCTCGCACCCCGCGCAGGGTTTGCCGACAACGCCGCCGACGCCACGACCAAAGGGAGCTACTTCGATCCCTGGGGGAAGGAATACAACATCGTCCTCGATTCGAACTACGACAACATCCTGACGCTCGAGGAACAATACAACGACTTCAAAGCCGACACCGCACCCCGCGTCGGCGTGGGAGTTTTTTCCCTCGGCAAAGATAACAAGCTTGGCAACGCCGGAGACAAGACCTACAAAAAAGGCAACACGTCTTCCGACGATGTGATCTCCTGGCAGTAATCGCGACCTCCGCGAATTCGACCATGCGGGTGTAGTTCAATGGTAGAACGGCAGCTTCCCAAGCTGCATACGAGGGTTCGATTCCCTTCACCCGCTCCCACTTTTCCTCTGTTGAGAGACGGAGGCGAGAGGTCCACAGGGTTGTAGAAACTTGCCAGAATCGGGAAAGTGTGACAGCCTATCCGTGACAATGAATCCCGGAAAAGTTGATCTTTCCTCGAAAAAGCGGTTTGGACTGTTGGTAGGTTGTTGAGGTTAGTTGGTTTTGTTTGGGGGGAACATTTGTTTCTCGAAGTCGAGCGGCGAGCGTTGACCGAGGCTGCTGGGACGACGGCGGCGGTTGTAGAAGGTTTCGATGTAGTCGAAAGTCAGGAGTTCAGCCGCGGCGCGGGTGGGCGGGGTGACTTCGCCGAAGCATTCGGTTTTCAGCGTGGCGACGAAGCTTTCTGCCAAGGCGTTGTCGTAAGGATTGGCCGTGCGACTCATGTTCAGAGTGATGCGGTGGGTGTTGGCGAGTCGGGCGAAGTCCGCGGCGGCGTATTGGACGCCGCGATCGCTATGGTGGAGCATCGAGCCGCACCCGCAGACAGCCGTAGGTGTGCCGGCTCTGCTCGAAGCTCTCCCGGATGAGCAGGCGCAGTTGTTCGTCGTGCTGCCGACGCGGGCGCTGGGCTTTGCGACGATGCGCGGCAAAGCCGCTCTCGCTGACTTCCAGCGCTGCGGCCAGGGCGTCGGTGGGATATTCGGGCGTGAGCTTTTCCATCAGCGTGAAGTGTGCGGCGGCATTTGCCAGCGCCCTCCGGCGCTGCCCTGCGGGCAAAGGCTCCGCCCTTTGGCGATCTCGCTCCGCTCGGTTCCGCTGACAAGAGACCGCAGGCTTTTTTTAAGATGTCGCGCTGGCGGCTGACGTATTCTTTGTTCCTGCCGGAGCCGGCGCAGCTCGCACTGGTCGGCGGTCTCGACGCTCAAGGTCTTCGGCTCGCTGAGGGCCTGTCCGGCTTTGGCCTGCTCGATCCAGCGGCCGAGCGACCATTTGGAGACGCCCAGATCGCGGGCCACCTCCGTGACGGTGCGACCGCTGCGCACCAGCGCGACGGCGTTGTTCTTAAACTCCCGATCGTCTCTGCGACCGGTTCTGCGGTTGCTGTTCATGGCTGTCACGGTGTTCGTCGCAGTCCAGCCCTCAAAATCGAGGACACTCTAAACCTCATCTTGACTTTCTTCGGTCCGGGCTTCGTGACGGCATTCCTCGTCGTCTCGAAACCACTGCCTCGGCCAAGCGGGAACTTGATCGCGATGACCGTCGTAATACTCATTGGTGCCGGGTGGTTCGCGATACAGGTTTGGAGGATGATCGGACTGATTCACCGGCGGAGAAATTATCGACTCGGATCCGCGGGCGAACGAGCGGTTGCGGAAGAATTGAACCAACTGATGCTCGACGGCTGCCGCATCTTTCACGACGTGCCGATGGAGCCTTACGGGAACGTCGATCATGTCATCGTCGCGCCGAGCGGGATCTACGCGGTGGAAACCAAAGCGCGTCGAAAGCGGAAAGCACCGCCCGGCAAGAAAGACCACGAAGTGATACGACGGCGACTGCCTGCGCTTTCCAGCGACCACCGAAACGAAAGCGCTCCAGCAGGCGAAGCAGCAGGCCGACCAGTTGCGCGGCTTTCTGACCAAGGCCATCGGCGAGGCGGTGCCGGTGCGCGCGATCCTGACCTTCCCCGGCTGGTTCGTGACGACTCGCAGTAAGTCGGAGATGAAGGTGCTGAACCCGAAGAACATTCGGTCTGCGGTGCTGGACGCGCGGCTGCCCGTGCTGCCGGAGCAGCTTCGCCAGCGCATCATTCACCAGCTCGGTCAAAAGTGCCGCGACGTGGAATTTTGATCGTCGTCCACGTCTTATTCGGCGGCTTCGCGCTTCTTGGCGCGGGCCATTTCTAAAATCATCTTGAGGCGGTCGTAGCGCAGATAGACGGCGTATTGCCCGAGACGGTAGATGGCATCCGCGTCGCCCGGCAGCTCGTTGCTCCGCTTCAGAAAGCGCCGCCCCACGAGCGCGGAAAGTGGCGAGTTCAGCCGTCGCACGCGAGGGCTGCGGACGAATGGCGAGCACGGTCTCAAGCAGGCCATTTTGCTCTAGCATGTCCGCCAGCGACCACAGTGGAAGCGCAGTGCGGCGACCGCGTTCGCGGGCGGCAGAGGCATTCTCGCCGCCCAGCATTTCTATGTCCGGCAGATCGCCGAGATACGCGGGGCTGAAGCCATACACGAATACGTCGTCCGCCTCGTCGCGGACGGTGGCGAAGCGCAGTCTCTCTTCTTCTCGCACGGCATGAAGACCGGTCGCTATGTCGAGGACTCGACCGAGGCCCGGCGTTCCCTTCTCGACGCGCGAATCGAGCATTTGCCCTCCATTGGAGAACAGCGCAAGATCGAGTCACCACTCGGGCGACAGATCGCGGAAGCCGCTGCCAAAGTTCAGTTTCGTCCGCTGGAAAGCCTCCGCAGCACCTGTCACCTTCCCCGGTGGCAGACGCATCCCGCGGGCGATGCCGGGGCCATCCGTCGCCAATTTTCCATGCAGATGCGCCACGAGTAGCAGGCGCAGGCCGAGGTTTTCGATCACCCCACCGTCCGCCAGCGATAGCTCGATCTCTGGATCTTGTTCCGGCTGAATGCGGGCCACATTCACGGAGATGCCGATATAGACGGGTGCCTGAGCCATTGCGTTCGGAAGGGCGGGGAGAACTGTGAGGCGCGAGGTCAAAGGTTACGTCCGTAAGCGCCATTATTTCGCCTTCACCATCCACGCCAGCGACGCGCTGTGGCTGGTGATGGCGAAGGGCATGCCGTGAAAATAGCCGGGGGAATCCTCCGAGTAGCGGGCGACGGCGAGGAGATACGGGCCGGGTTTTGAGGCGTCGGCAATCCGCACAAAAGCATCGGCATCCGACTTCATCTTTTGCTCGTCGAAGTTAGGGGTGAAGAGCAGGACTTCGACGCCGGCGAGCGGCTTGCCGCGGAATCGAGAACGCGTTGAGCGCGCCTGCTATCTCATTGAGCGGGATCTGGAAAATCCCCCGTCACTCGAAATGCTCGGCGCTCAAGTCGGCTGCAGCCCGTTTTACCTCAGCCGCATCTTCACGCAGGAGACCCGCGCGAGCATCCCAAAATTCATCCGCATGAAGCGGATCGAAAAAGCGTGCGAGCTGTTGCGAACCGGAAAAATGAACGTGACCGAAGCCGCGATGGCCGTCGGCTATTCGAGCCTGAGCGCGTTCAATAAAGCCTTCGTCGAGCAAGTCGGCTGCTGCCCCGGCCTGTATCCGAACGTCGCCATCGCCGGCCGGAATGCAGCGAACGCCCACTGCGCAGTCGGTCAGCTGAGCGCCCGCGGAATCTGCGCGGACTGATGGTGGACGATGGGATGCGGCGCCGCGGCCTCGATGACGAAGGTGAAGCGCGCCTCGAAACTCAGCAGCTCGCCATCCACCTCGAAACGAAAGCAGTAGATGCCGCTGGCGACCGAGCAGCCGCCCGAGAGGGCGCGGAAATGCAGCGTCTTGTCGTGCAAGGTGACGCTCAGGCCGGGGCGCGCGGCGAGGCGCTCGAAGTATTCGCGAATCGTTTTCGTGCCGAAGAGGATCGGCGCGGAGAAGGTGGAGAGCAGCACCGCGTCCTCGGCGTAAAGCGCCACGACTTGCTCCACACTCCCGTCGTTGACAGCGCTGATCCAAGCGCGCAGCACGCCTTCTGGCGAGGTGTTGGAATTGAAGGATGGGGCGGGAGGCGTGGTCATGGTGGAGGTTGGAAATGGCCCGCCTCGGATGCGGAGGGCGCGGTGGCAAAGCGGGCGTTGAACTCGGGATTGAGCGTGGCGCATTCGTCAGCGAGGACGCCCGCGGTCACGCTCACGCCGGCGCGGCGGAGGATTTCGTAGGCGCGTCCGCGGTGCTGCGGATGCGGGTCGGTCGCGCCGACGACGACACGGGCGAGGCGCTCGCGCAAGAGGAGATCGGTGCAGGGCGGCGTGCGGCCCCAAGTGCTGCACGGCTCCAGCGTGACGTAGATCGTCGCGCCCGCGACGGTACGGCCGAGCGCCTGCGCTCTTCGGATCGCATTCGACTCCGCGTGCGGCTGCCCGGCGCGCTCGTGGAAACCTTCGCCGAGCCGCACACCGTCGCGCACCACGACTGCGCCGACGGCGGGATTTGGCGCGGTCTGGCCGAGCGCGCGGCGGGCGAGCGTGAGCGCGTGGCGCATCCACTTTTCATCCTCGGCGATACGGGCCAGCGCAGCGACGCGCACCTCCTCCCAAGTCGCGCCCGGCGCGGCAGCGATGGCTTCGAGCGCGCTCTGGCACAGGCACCGCGGTTCGAGTTCATTTTCCAGCAGCCGGTTCAGCGCGACCTGCGGCAGCGTCACGGCATCGCACCAGCACGGGCCTTTGTAGGCTTCGCCGGTGTCGAGCCGGCAGCCATTGGGCACGCCCGCGATGGGGCAAAATCCGGGGCGACGTTCGAGGTTCATGCGGCGGCGCGCTCGCGCAGCGCGATGGCGGCGCTGCGGGCGAAGTAGGTGAGGATGAAATCCGCGCTCGCGCGGCGGATGGCCGTGAGCGATTCGTCGCGGGCGCGGGCGAGATCGCGCCAGCCCGCGCAGGCGGCGGCGTGGATCTGCGCGTATTCGCCGGAGACCTGATACGCGGCGAGCGGCAGTGTGGTGCGCTCGCGCAGCCGGGCGACGATGTCGAGGTAGGCACCGGCCGGTTTCACCATGAGCGCGTCGGCTCCTTCTTCCACATCGAGCAGCGCGTCACGCGCGGCTTCGCGGGCGTTCGCCGGGTCGAGCTGGTAGGTGCTCTTGTCGAGATGCGCGGCCTGCGCGGAGCCGACGGCCTCGCGGAATGGGCCGTAAAACGCGGACGCAAACTTAGCGGCGTAACTGAGGATGGCGGTGCCCGTGCAGCCCGCGGAGTCGAGCGCTGAGCGGAGGGCGCGCACGCGGCCATCCATCATGTCGCTCGGCGCGACGACCGCCGCACCGGCTTGCGCGAGGAGCACGGCGAGGTTGGCGAGGCGGGCGACGGTCGCGTCGTTGTCCACGCCGCCGCGCGGGTCGAGCAGACCGTCGTGGCCGTGCGTGGTGTAGGGATCAAGCGCCACGTCGGCGATGAGCGTGAGCTGGGGCAGCACCGTTTTCACCGCGCGCAGGATGCGCGGGAAAAGCCCGTCCTACGCCGCGCGTAACTGCCCGCGTCGTCCTTGTGCGTGCTCGCGATGACGGGGAAAAGCGCGACGGCGCGGATGCCGAGCGCAGCCAGCGCTTCGCACTCGCGGAGCGTGTCGGCGAGATTCAGCCGCCGCACGCCGGGCATCGAGGAGATGTCCACCGGCGGGCCGTCGCCAGCCATGACGAAAAGCGGCGCGACGAGACTCGCTGCCGTCAACGCTGGCTCGTGGACGAGCGCGCGGAGGACGGCCTCGCGTTGCGCGATGGGCGCGAGAACGGTCACGCTTTGCGCCCGAGCACTTCGGAGATGGTCACGAGCTGAAAGCCGCGCGCTTGCAAGTCGTCGAGCACGCCGGGCAGCGCGTCGAGTGTCTGTGCGTGCAGTTCGTGCAGGAGCACGATGCCGCCGGGTTTCGTCTCTGCTTTCACAATGCCCTGGATTTTCTCCACGCCGGGCCGCGCCCAATCGCGCGGGTCCACGCTCCACATCAGGATGTCGAGCTTCTCGGCCACGGCGAGCGCGGCCTGCGCGCGGCGGAACGCTCCGTACGGCGGGCGGAAAAGATTCGGCACCACGCCCGTCGCGGCGTGCAGCGTGTCTTGGCCGCGGCGCAATTCATCGGCCACCGCCGCATCGCTGAGCTTGCTCAGCGTGGGATGCGTGAAGGTGTGATTGGCGACCTCGTGCCCCTGCTCGACCATCGCCTTCGCCAGCGCGGGCCACGTCTTCACGTTGCGCCCGATGAGGAAAAACGTGGAGCGGATTTTGCGCTTCTCCAGCTCGGCGAGAATCTGCGGCGTCATCTTCGGATTCGGCCCGTCGTCGAAAGTGATTGCGACTTTCATCCCCTCCGCGAGGCCGTGGGAAATGAACACCCCGGACGCGGGCGGTACTGGCACCGAGGGCACCGAGGGCACCGGTATCGCTACGGGAACCGGCGCGGATGTTTGTGCGAGTAGCCGCGGCGCGAGGCCGGCGGTGAGGACGGATGCGCCGAGGCGGCGCAGGAATTCGAGGCGGGTGGTGTTGATCATAGTTGCGTCGGATTGGGCGCGTCGCCATAGACGGTTTTGGGGTCGAAGGACTTTTCGGTTTCGGTGAAAATGAGCTGGCCGCTTTGCGCCGCGCCGACCGGCACGCGCCGATAGAAGCACGAGCGGTAGCCGACGTGGCAGCTCGCCCCGCCGCCCTCCACGCGCACGCGCAGCCACACGCAATCCTGGTCGTCGTCGATCCGCATTTCCTCGACGTCCTGCACCAGCCCGCTCGTCGCGCCTTTGCGCCAGAGCACCGCTCGGCTGCGGCTCCAGTAGTGCGCTTCGCCGGTCGTGATGGTCCGCGCGAGCGCCTCGCGATTCATGGAGGCGTGCATCAGCAGTTCACCGCTGGCGTGGTCGGTGGTCACGCACGGGAGGAGGCCGTGCTCGTCAAATTTCGGCGCGAGCGTGTCGCCCTCCTCGACTTGCTCGATGGAAGTGCGTGCGGCGAATGGCGTAGGTTCGTTCATGGTGTTTCGATGGTGAAAAGTGTCACGCGCCCATCGCGCGTGCCGGCGGCTAGGTGGCGGCCGTCGCGCGACCAGACGAGCTGGGTGACGGGTGCCGAGAGAGGGTGGAAAACGACTGGCAGGATTTCCTCCTGCGGACGCCAGAGCAGCAACCGCGCATCGCTGTCGCCGCTGGCCAGGAGTGCGCCACCGGGCTGCCAGGCGAGCGCAGCGATGGGCGTGGTGTGGCCTTCCAGCGGGAGGGCGAGCTGGTTGTATTCCGCCTTCGCTTTCAAATCCCACACCGAGATGACGCCGCCGCCCGCGCCAGCCAGCGCTCGGCTCTCCGGCTCCCATGCGAGGTGCGCGACCTTCCCGCCGAACCCGCCGAGACGCAGGCATTTCATCGTCGCGACAT
>Ga0209181_10004842_pt1 | contig 19750 bp, 20 predicted proteins | sample MAT05_FD_187208 | JGI IMG/M metagenome (GOLD analysis project Ga0209181, IMG submission 187208) | Freshwater microbial communities from Lake Fryxell liftoff mats and glacier meltwater in Antarctica - MAT-05 (SPAdes) (version 2) | ecosystem: Environmental > Aquatic > Freshwater > Ice > Liftoff... | reverse complement strand
GCGGCTGATCGATATCGGCCAGGCCGGCAGGATCAACGTAAAACGACTGCCACCGCCCGGCCGCGCCCGGCAGCGCACGCTGCCGGCGTGGCGCTGCGCGATCTGCCGCACAAGAGCCAGGCCGAGGCCGACGCCGCCCACGTGCTCGGCGTGGCCGGGCAGGCGGAAAAAGGGCTCGAAGATGCGCTCGCGCCACGCCTCGGGCACGCCGGGGCCGCGGTCGCAGACATGCAATTCCACCTCGCCGCCCTGACCGCGGCCGACCTGCACTTCGACCTCGTCGCCGCCATAACGGCGGCCGTTTTCCAGCAGGTTGCGCAGCGCCCGGCGCAGCAGGCGCTCATCGCCCGCCACGGCCAGCGCGTCATCTGCCAGCAGGCCCGTCGGCAACGCCTGCAACTCGGCGCCCACACGCGCTGCTTCTTCCGCCGCCAGCGGCAGCAGTTCGACATGTTCGAGCGGCTGCAGTTGCTGCGCGCCGTCGAGCCGGCTGGCCAGCAGCACTTCCTCGACCAGCGCGTCGAGCTCGGCGATGTTGGCGTCGACCTCGCGCTGCAGCGCCGGGCGCTGCGCCGGCGGCGTGTCGTCCATCATCGCCACGGCCATCTTCAGGCGCGCCAGCGGCGAACGCAACTCGTGGCTGGCGTTGGCCAGCAGGCTCTGGTGCGTGCGCAGAAGGGCTTCGATGCGGGCCGCGGCACGGTTGAAGCTGGCACCCAGCGCGGCCACCTCGTCGCGGCCGTCCTCGGCCACGCGCTGGTGCAGCGCGCCGCCGCCGAAGGCCTCGACACCCTGCTTCAGCGCTTCCAGCCGGCGTGTCAGCCCGCGCACCACCGGCAGCGCGCCACCGGCGACAGCGGCGAACAGCACCAGCAGCAACGCGGCCAGCCCCACGCTCCCGGACAGGCCGCGCGGCCACAGGCGCGGCTCGGCGCTGCCCGGCCGGCTGGGCACGACGAGGCCGCGCGACTGCAACGGCCGTATCACCCAGAGCGTGCGGCCGTCGTCGAGGCGGATGGCCTGGGTGCGCGTGATGCCTGACGCGCGGTCGCCGACGCCATTGCTCGACGGCGCCGGGCTCTCGCCCAGCACGGCGCCGGCCGCCGGCCAGCGATCACTGGCGTCGGCGCCGGGCGGCGGCGCATGTTCACCGAAGACCGGTCCGGGCACCAGCGGGCGCTCACCCAGGATCGCGCCCGCCGGCGGCGAACGCTCGCCCTGCTGACGCAGAAAGGCGTCCGAAGCCGCGATGCGGCGGCCGTCGGCGTCGTCCAGCGCCAGCGGCAGGCGCAGCCGCCGCGACCAGTCACGCAGCGCGTCGGCCTGCTCGGCGGCGGACGCGCCGGCACCCGGCAGCGAGCGCTGCAGCAGTTCACCCCAGGCGGTGGCGCGCTCTTCCATCACCACTTCGACGCGCAGACGCTCCTCGTCCATGTGGCGTTGCACCAGCCAGCCCGACACCAGCGCAAACAGCGCCAGCGCGGCCACCACCGTCAGGTAGATGCGCAGGTAGAGCGAACGCATGCGGGCGAAGTCGAAGCTACTCGCCGTCCTGCTTGCGGGCGAACACGTAGCCCGCGCCACGCACCGTGAGCACACGCTTGGGGTTCTTCACGTCGTCCTCGATCAGCGCGCGAATGCGCGATATGTGGACGTCGATGCTGCGGTCGTAGGCGTCGAGCGGGTGGCCCTTCAGCGCGTCCATGATCTGGTCACGCGTGAGCACTCGGCCGGGGCTCTGCGCCAGCACCACCAGCAGGTCGAACTGGTGACCGGTGAGGTCGCAGGCCGTGCCGCCGAGGCGTGCCTGGCGGGCGCCGAGATCGATCTCCAGGCGGCCGAAGGTCAGCACCTCGTCGCCCACCGCCTCGGGCGCCGCGCGGCGCAGCAGTGCCTTCACGCGGGCCAGCAGTTCACGCGGCTCGAAGGGCTTGGGCAGATAGTCGTCGGCGCCGATCTCCAGGCCGACGATCCGGTCCATCGGCTCACCGCGCGCCGTCAGCATGAGCAGCGGCAGGCGCCGGGTGCGGGCGTCGGCACGCAATTCACGCGTCAGGTCGAGGCCGTCTCCGTCGGGCAGCATCAGGTCGAGCAGCAAGGCGTCGAAGTGGCCCAGCCTCAGCCATTCACGGCCGGCGGCCAGCGAACCCGCGGCCTCCACTTCGTAGCCGTTGCGGCGCAGGTAGTCGCCGACCATCGTGGTCAGCCGGCTGTCATCGTCGATCAGCAGCAGGCGTGCGCTCACCGGGCGGACACGTCCAGGTGGTCACCCTCGGTGTGTCGCCGCTGGCCAGCGGCAGGCGCAGCGGAGTCCGGTCGGGTCGGCGCAAGGCGGCGCAAGACGGCTTTCATCGGCTGGTTCTCATCGGGCAATGGACACACCATCATGGCCAGCCCCCGTATCGCCGCCGTGGCAGCCGCGTAAAGAAACATGTCGGCGGCGATGTCGCAAGGGCCATGCGGAAAAGTCGACCCGGCCAAGGGTGCGGTGCAACGCACGCGGCTGCTGGCCGGCCACTAGCGCTGCGCGGCCTCGACCCGCAGGAGCCGCCGCTGCAAGGTGAAGTTGGTGTCGGCGCTGCGCAGGTCGAGCCGAAGCAGCACGCCGCTGCTGCGGTCGACGACGGCGGATCCATCCAGACGGGTGCTGTCGTCACCGCGCTGGGCGTCGCCGAACAACTCGATGACCACGGCATCGAAACGGCGCTCACCTACCATCTGCGGGCCGACGGCCACCACCTGCCCACGCAGGCGGGCACGCAACTGCGGGTCACCAGCCACCAGCATTTCGCCCGCCAGCACCTGGCCGAGTTCAAGGTCACGGCGCATCAGCCGGGGCCACATCAGGGCACCTTGCGGCGCGGAGGTGACGTTGCCGGCGAGGTCCTGCCGCCAGATGCCCGTGCCACCACCGAGTCGGAACTCGATTTCGTCCCGGCGCAGCGCGACGATCAGCAGACTCCATTCCACCGCCGGCCCGCGCAGGCCGGCACGATCTTCATAGACCAGGCGGTCACCCAGGCCCACCGGCAGCGCGGCGGCGCGGGCGGCTGGCAGGTCGGTGCTGAAAGGCGGGCAGGCCTTGAAGGCCGAAGCCACCTTCAGCGCTTCATAGCGACCCTTCAGCCGGCCCAGTTCGGCGGCGTCGAGGCCGTCCGGCCGCATGGCGAAAAGCGCGGGCCAGAACACGGTGGCACCGAGACCGAGCGCCACGATGTTGTTGCCGGCACGTTCGTCCACCGTGTAGGCGACGTCGACGGCACGCTGCTGCACGCGGTCTTGCTCGTCGTCGATGCGAGAGCAGTCCCAAGTGGCGAAGTCCACCGGGTTGGCGGGGAGCGGCTTGACGTCAACCGCGCGCGTCACGCAGCCTGCCAGCAACAAGGCCAGCAACGAACTGAAAAGGGCGGGTGAAAACCACATCAGGCGCGCATTGTGACGCGCCTGCGGGCACGGCCCGCCATGCCATGCACCACGCCCTGGCCGCCGCGAAGGCCGGCCCGGGCAGGCAAGCTCACTTGGGCGCGGCTTCGGCTTCCTTCTTCTTGGCCATCGCGTCAGCTCCCTTCGGGTGGTTTTCCGCGAAACGCTTCTTTGCCGCGGCCTGCTGCTCGGGTGTCATGGCGTCGTATTTGGCCTTGGCGGCGGCCTTCTTTTCCGCCTTTTGTTCGGGCGTCAGATTCTTCCACTCTTCCTTCGTCATCTTCTGTTGACCGTCAGCGGCCGCAAAGGCGGAAGGCAGGGCCAGCATGCCGGCGGACAGGGCGACGAGAGTGCCGAGAATGAGTTTCTTCATGTCGATTTTCCTTTTGGGGTTGGGCGGTCAACGACAAATCAGCCCGTTTGGCCGGTAAGTTTTCCGCCTCGTACCTTAATGCAGTCCAGGTGTCGCCGGTTGACCGGCGCAGCAACACCGGCAGGTGGCCGAGATGCAAAGCTTTGTTGCCAAAGTACATGGCGGCGTAGATGCGCCCGCCTCCAGACCAGCGGTCAGTCGAAAAGAGTTGCAAATGCGGAGCAAACCAAATTTCAGTCCTGGCCGCGCGGTGCCGACAACCAAGGTGAGCCCGACCCATAGGAGACACACCATGAACGCGCCCGACCGAAGCGTCAGCTTCGTCACCGCCAACCCGCATGCGCTGGCCACCATCCTGGAAGCCAGCCAGACGAAAAACATCATCGCCTCGAGCGACATCTTCGACAACACGGGCATCAAGCTGTGGGCCCGCGACATGCCTGTGTCGGGTGCGCTGCAACGCAAGCTGCTCGACCGCCAATTGCGCAACCCGCTGGAAAGCTGTCTGGTGGCCAAAGACGGCGTCACCGCGCAGACGCTGGCGCTGGCGACACAGAAGCTGGTCGAGGCCGACACGCCCTTGAGCGCGCTGCTGCGCCCGCAGGCGGCCCGCATCGCCCAGGAAGTGCCGCATCTGCCCCTGCATTCGGTGGTTCAACTGCTGCTGACGGCGGGCCAGGCATCGCGGCCCGAGTCGTTCGACCATGCCGTGCAGGCGATGGCGCTGGCCGGCGCGCTGATGGCCACGCAAGGCGGCAGCACCGCCGAGCTTCGCCTGGCCATGCTGGCCGGCCTGATGCACGACCTGGGCGAGATGTACATCGATCCGCGCTACGGCGAGGCCGATGCCGACCGCACGCTCGACATCGTCAGCTACCAGCAACTGGTGGTGCACCCGCACGTCGGTCAATTGCTGATCACCCAGCTCACCAACTACCCGGCCGCACTGGCACGCGCGGTGGCCGAACATCATGAGCGGCTGGACGGCTCGGGTTACCCGCACAGCCTGCAGCGCGAGGGCATTTCGTCGCTGGGCCGCCTGCTGGCGGTGACCGAAGGCGCGCTCGGCGTGCTGCGCGGTGAACGGCCCTACCTGTCGCGCGTCAGCGTGGCGCTGCGCGTAGTGCCCGGCGAGTACGACCTCAGCTGGACCGGGCGCATCGCCGACGCCGCCCGCAACCAGCCCGCACTGCAGGCCATTCTGGGTACCGAAGAAGTGCAGGCCAGGCTGGCGCGGCTCGACGGCGCGTTGCGCGTGGCGCAGGAAAGCGCCGACGCACTGGCCGCCGCCGCCACGTCACCGGCCCTCAAGGACGCCACCGTGCTGGCACAGCACCTGCTGGGTCGCCTGCGCACCGGCTGGTACGCCAGCGGGTTGTGGAGCAGCGACGCCGTGACTGCGCAGGACGCGGCCGAGGTGGAGTCGGTCGAAGACGAACTGTTCTTCCGCCTGCGTTCGATCGAACGGGCCACCCGGCTGCGCGCCGGCGAGTTGCCGGCCGCCGAAGCGCAGCAGTTGCAGGCGCTTTGCGACACCTTGAGCAGCACCGCCCTCTGATCGCCCGCGAGGGCCGGGCTGTGCCCGAACGGCGCGGTCGGAGGGTCGGGCGAAGGGCTGGTGCAGGGGTCGATCGGGGTTCGCGGCGATTCGCCGTCGACCTGAAGCCCGGCAATGTCTACACACCGGGGTTGCGGGTGATCTTCGACTGGCGGAGGTACTTCTGAAAGCACCCGGGGCCGACGCCACGCTCAGGCCGATTCAACCCCGTTGAAAGCTGCTGCTGCTCAGGGCCTGTGAATTGCCGGGCACGTGACGCAACTCCTGCGAGCCGGGCACGCGCTCCGCGTTCGGGTCTAGATCGAGTGCGTCGGTCTCGTTCAGCCGGTGCCGGGTGACGTAACGACGCCGGCTCACCGGATCGGTGACGCGCCAAAGCCAAAGTTCGATGGTGTGATGCATGTAAAGGATCGTCAGGGCCGGGTGGCTCAAGGAGCGAGCCTGCCGCAACGGCCATTGTGTCGATCTTCGCGCAGCACACGCGAAATCAGATTGCGCAACGGCAGGCCCGCCGAGCAGTTGTGCACGCACATCGGGAATGGCAGATGTTGTCGGGAAAAACGTCGAGCCCTGCGCTTCCTGGATCGACGGGCCGATGATCAGGGAGGGAAAAAGACGGGCCCAAGATGGGCCGCATCGGCCCGCTTTGCTTGGTCACTGGCGGAAAGGGAGGGATTCGAACCCTCGGTACTACGTAGTAGTACACCGGATTTCGAGTCCGGCGCATTCGACCACTCTGCCACCTTTCCTGGGTGCTGCGCCGCGTAGGGTCTCGCCTTTGCGCAGCCTGAAATTCTAGCCCATCAGGCGCGCAGCACCTCCAGGCCGCCGATGTAAGGCCGAAGCGCGGCCGGCACGCTGATCGAACCGTCGGCCTGCTGGTGGTTTTCCAGCACTGCCACCAGCGCGCGGCCCACGGCCAGGCCGGAACCGTTCAGCGTGTGCACCAGTTCGGTCTTGCCCTGTTCGTTGCGATAGCGTGCCTGCATGCGGCGCGCCTGGAAAGCCTCGCAGTTGCTGCAGGAGCTGATCTCGCGATAGGTGTTCTGCGCTGGCAGCCAGACCTCCAGATCGTAGGTTTTGGTGGACCCGAAACCGAGGTCGCCGCCGCAAAGTGTTACCACGCGGTACGGAAGCTCCAGCTTGCGCAGCACGGCCTCGGCGTGGCCGACCATCAGCTCCAGCGTGGCATAGCTGTCTTCCGGGCGCACCACCTGCACCATCTCGACCTTGTCGAACTGGTGCTGGCGGATCATGCCGCGCGTGTCGCGGCCAGCGCTGCCGGCCTCGCTGCGGAAGCACGGGCTGTGCGCCGTCAGCTTCACGGGCAGCGTGGCGGCTTCGAGGATCTGCTCGCGCACGCTGTTGGTCAGCGAGATCTCGCTGGTCGAGATCAGGTACTGCTCGGCCTGCTGCTCGCTGCCACCCCTGAGCACCCAGAACATGTCCTCCTTGAACTTCGGCAGCTGCCCCGTGCCTTCCAGAATCTCGCGGTTGACGATGTAGGGCGTGTAGCACTCGGTGTAGCCATGCTCCAGCGTCTGCACGTCCAGCATGAACTGGGCGAGCGCGCGGTGCAGCCGCGCCACCGGTCCGCGCAGGAACGTGAAACGCGCTCCGCTGAGCCGGGCGCCGGTGTCGAAGTCCAGCCCGAGCGGCTCACCGAGGTCGACATGGTCCCTGGGCGTGAAATGGAAGGCGCGAGGAACGCCCCAACGGCGCACTTCGACGTTGTCGGTTTCGTCAGCGCCCGCGGGCACGCTGTCGTGCGGCAGGTTGGGCAAGGCCATCAGCAGACCCTGGAGTTCGGCCTGCAGCGCCTCCAGGCGTTCGGCGCCGGCCTTCAGCTGCTCACCGACGCCGGTCACCTCGGCCAGCACTTCGCTGGCGTCGCCGCCCTTGCCCTTCAGCTGGCCGATCTGCTTGCTGAGCGCGTTGCGCCGGGCCTGCAGTTCCTCGGTGGCGGTCTGCAATTCTTTGCGTTCGGCTTCCAGCGCGCTGTAACGCGCCACATCGAGGAAGGGCTGCGGCTGCTTGCGCAGTTCGAGCCGGTGGATCACCGCGGCCAGGTCACGGCGCAGCAGGTTGATGTCGAGCATGAAAGTCCCCGGAGCAATTGAGTGATGGGGCGGCGCCGGCGGGCGCCAGATCGAAGCGAACAGCAGCGGCGTTCAGGATCGCTGCGCGGCGCTCTCGCTCATGCTGCGGTCGCTCAGCCCGCGCGGCAAAGGGAAGTGCACCGCCTCCTGCACGCCGTGCAACTTGCGGATGCTCAGCGCACCCAGCTCGCGCAGGCGCTCGATGACCTGCTGCACCAGGATGTCGGGCGCCGAGGCGCCGGCCGTCAGGCCGACACGGCGCCGGCCTTCGAACCACTCGGCTTGCAGGTCGCCGGCGCAGTCGACCATGTAGGCCGCAGTGCCCAGCCGCTCGGCGAGTTCACGCAGGCGGTTGCTGTTGGAACTGGTAGGACTGCCGACGACGACGACGACGTCGACACCCGGCGCCATCACCTTGACGGCGTCCTGCCGGTTCTGCGTGGCGTAGCAGATGTCCTGCTTCTTGGGCTCGCGCACATGCGGAAAGCAGCGCTTGACCTCGGCCAGGATCATCGCGGCATCGTCCACCGACAGGGTGGTCTGCGTGACCACCGCGAGCTTGCCGCCGCGCGGCCGCACCAGCACCACGTCGGCTGCATCCTCCACGAGGTAGATGCCGTCGCTGAGCTGGCCCATCGTGCCTTCCACCTCGGGGTGCCCCTTGTGGCCGATCATGATGAACTCATAGCCTTCCTTGGACAGCTTGGCCACCTCCACGTGCACCTTGGTGACGAGCGGACAGGTGGCGTCGAAGACCTGGAAGCCGCGCTGCGAGGCTTCCGTCCGCACCGCCTTGCTGACGCCGTGGGCACTGAAGACCAGCGTGGCGCCGGGCGGCACATCCGCCAGATCTTCGATGAAGATCGCACCCTTCGCCTTCAGGTCGTTCACCACGTAGGTGTTGTGGACGATCTCGTGGCGCACGTAGATCGGCGCGCCGAACCGGGTCAGCGCACGCTCGACGATCTCGATCGCGCGGTCGACGCCGGCGCAGAAACCGCGCGGCTCGGCCAGTACCACTTCTTCGAGTCTGACGTTCATTCCATCACTCCCAGCACTTGCACCTCGAACCGCACCGGCTGGCCGGCAAGAGGATGATTGAAATCGAACAGCAGCCAGCCGTCGCCCACTTCACGCACCACGCCGGCATAGACACTCTGGCCGTCGGGCGTGGGGAACTGCACCGCGTCACCGACGCCGTAAGCGGCGTCGGGGTCGCCCAGCTCGTGCAGCAGCGACAGTTTCACTCGCTGCAGCATGTCGGGGTTGCGGTCGCCGAAGGCGGCGCCGGCGGGAAGATCAAAACTCTCGTGCGCTCCTTCGGCCAGGCCGAACAGGCGCTGCTCTATCGCCGGCGACAGCTGACCCACACCCAGCGACAGCGTGGCCGGCGGGCCGCCGAAAGTGTTCACCACGTCGGCGTCGCCGGGGCCGCTGAGGCGGTAATGCAGCGTCAGAAAGGAGCCAGGTCGGATAAGGTTCACGGGTCGTTCAGTGGTGGTTCGCGGTGACGCGGCACGCAGCGCCGCAGGTCGAATAGACTGACCCGATTCTAGAGGCGGGGCCCGCGGCCTCGCGTTGTACCCATGCCGATGAAGGACCTGCCCGCCGACCAGCGCCCGCGCGAGAAGCTGCTAGCCCGTGGCCCCGCCGCGCTGGCCGACACCGAACTGCTGGCCCTGCTGCTGCGCACCGGGCTGAAGGGCCAGGGCGTGTTCGCGCTGGCCGAACACGTACTGAACACTTTCGGCGGTTTCGCCGGCCTGCTGCAGGCTGACGCCGCCGAACTCGGCCGCATCAAGGGCCTGGGTCCGGCCAAGCGCGCCGAACTGTTGGCCGTGGTCGAGATGGCGCGCCGGGCGCTGGCCCAGCAGATGCAGGTGCTGCCGGTGTTCGACACGCCGCAGAAGGTCAAGGACTACATGGGCTTGCAGCTCGGTGGCCGGATGCAGGAGGTGTTCGCGGTGCTCTTCCTCGACGGCCAGCACCGCATGCTGAAGATGGAAGAGATGTTCCACGGCACGCTGACGCAGACCAGCGTCTACCCGCGCGAAGTGGTGCGGCGCGCACTGGCGCTGAACGCCGGTGCGGTGATCCTGGCGCACAACCACCCCTCCGGCGTGGCCGAGCCTTCGCGAGCCGACGAGTTCCTGACCACCACGCTGAAGAGCGCGCTGGCACTGGTCGACGTGCGTGTGCTCGACCATCTGGTGGTCGGCCGCGGTGTCGTGGTGTCGATGGCCGAACGGGGATTGATTTGACCCTCCCCCGAAGCGCCTTCGCCGATCCCCCTCGAGGGGGCGACGCTGGCGGCCGGGTCAAGCCCGTCCGCTGTGCCAGTTTCATCGCGCACAGCCTGCACGACCTGGGCGCGCTGCGCGATGCGCTGACGCGCGCCGCGCGCGAGGCTGCCGAGGCCGAGGCGCGCGCGCTGGCCGAAAGGCAGGCCACCGAGCGACAGCGCCTGCAATTCGCCATTGCCGTCGGCCCGGTGACGATGTTGCTGGCCGAAGCGCGCGCCGAACTGGCGCCGCCACCACCGCCGCCAGTGGCGCGCCAGCGCGAACTCGACGAGCAGGCGGCGCTGCGCGAGACCTGGTCCGACGAGGTCGACGTCGAATCTCTGCTGCTGACCGACGACGGCCTCAGCTTCCGCCGGCCCGGCGTCAACGCCGACGTGGTGATCCGGCTGCGCCGCGGCCACTGGGCGATTCAGGGCCAGACCGACCTGCACGGCCTGCGCCGCGACGAGGCGCGCGAGCATCTCGCCGGTTTCGTGCGCGACGCCCTGCGACGCGGGCAGCGCTGCGTGCGCGTGGTGCACGGCAAGGGCCACGGCTCGCCAGGCCGCACGCCCGTGTTGAAGGCCAGGGTGCAGCGCTGGCTGGCGCAGTGCGACGAGGTGATCGCCTTCGCCCAGGCCAGCGGGCCGGAAGGTGGCGCCGGCGCGCTGATCGTGCTGCTGGTGGGCAACAGCAGGCGAGCGCGCGGCCCGCGCCGCGACGAGGCCGCCCAGCCGCCGCCCGGCGGCGGGCCTACTTGACGAGCTGGTTCAGCCGCTCGGCGTCGAACCGCTCGGTGGTGTGGGCGTCCACCGGCACGCAGTCGTCGGCCGGCAACTCGCGTGCCCGCGCCGAGAGCTTCTCTATGGCGCCCCAGAGCAAAGCGATCTGATGCTCGTGGCCCGAGGCGTTGTCGATCAGGCCCTTCATGGCCTGTGAGACGGGGTCGTCGCCCAGCGTCACGCCGTAGGCCGAAAAACCCATCTTGGCGGCGGCGGCTTCGCGTGCGGCATCGGCCTCGCGCTGGATGATGCGCGCCGGGTTGCCGACCGCCGTGGCACCGGCGGGCACCGGCTTGACGACCACCGCGCTGGACCCGATGCGCGCGCCATCACCGACCATGAAGCCGCCCAGCACCTGCGAGTTGGCGCCGACGATGACGCCACGGCCCAGCGTCGGGTGGCGTTTGGCGCCCTTCGTCAGCGAGGTGCCGCCCAGCGTGACGCCCTGGTAGATGGTGCATTCGTCGCCGATCTCGGCTGTCTCGCCAACCACCACGCCCATGCCGTGGTCGATGAAGACGCGCTGGCCGATGGTGGCGCCGGGATGAATCTCGATGCCGGTGAAAAAACGCCCCAGATGCGAGATGAAGCGCCCGGTGACCCGCCAGCCGCGCAGCCAGAACCAGCGGGCGCGGCGGTGCAGCACCAGCGCGTGCAGGCCCGGGTAACAGGTGAGCACCTCCCACGTCGAACGAGCGGCGGGGTCGCGCTCGAGGATGCAGGCGATGTCTTCACGCAGGCGACTGAACATGTTGGGTCCGGTTCGTTGGAAATTCAGTGTAGCGGTCTGGCGCATGTCGTGCTGCCGGCGCGCAGCGGGCCACCATGCCACGCCGCCCTCAGCGCCTGCGCTGCACGGCGCGCGCCACGCCGCGCAGGATGTGCACTTCCTCGTTCGTCAGCTGGGTGCGGTTCAGCACCTGGCGCAACCGCGGCATCAGCTTGCGCGGCGCGGTGGGGTCGAGGAAGTCGATGTCGACCAGCACGCCGGCCCAGTGGTCGAGCAGGCCCTGCAGCGCCGGGCCGTCGGCCAGCGTGACGTCCTCCGTGCGCGGTTCGACCTGGAAACCGCCGAGCGCCATTCGCCATTCATAGGCCAGCAACTGAACCGCCTGCGCCAGGTTCAGCGAGCCATAGGCAGGGCTGCTCGGGATGCTCAGGCAGGCGTGGCACTGGTAGACGTCGTCGTTCAGCATGCCGGTGCGCTCCGGGCCGAAGACGAAGGCCACGCGGTGCGGACCCGCCGCCAGCGCGGGGAAATGTTCACGCGGCGTGTGGGTGGGCGGGCCGAAGTCGCGCGGCGTCATCGCCGTGGCGCAGGCCCAGCTGATGCCCTCCAGCGCCTCGGCCAGGGTGTCGACGATGCGCGCTCGCACCAGGATGTCGGCCGCGCCGCTGGCCATCGCCACGGTTTCCTCGCGTGACAGGACGTCGGCAAAACGCGGCCGCACCAGCACCAGCTCGGAAAAACCCATCACCTTCATGGCGCGCGCGGCGGCACCCACGTTGCCCGCGTGGCTGGTGTTCATCAGCACGAAACGGGTCGGGTCGTCGGCGGTGGCGTTGGTTGGGGTCATCGGATGAAGAAGCTGCGGGTAAACTCGGAGCCCCGTCGCTGGCATCGATTGTCACCGGGCCGCTCTTTATCTCGCCCAATCGTCCCCTTCAACCGCCCGTCGTCCGCAGGCCAGCCCATGTCGCAAGCGCTTCACCCGATGCTCAACATCGCCATCAAGGCGGCCCGTGCGGCGGGGTCGATCATCAACCGCGCGGCGCTCGACCTCGACATCATCAAGGTCGGCAGCAAGGGGCCGAACGACTTCGTCTCGGAAGTGGACCAGGCGGCCGAGCGAATCATCATCGAGATCCTTCTCGAGGCCTATCCGGGTCACGGCATCCTGGCCGAAGAGTCGGGCCGGGAGCACGGTGCCAAACACAGCGAATACGTCTGGATCATCGACCCGCTGGACGGCACCACCAACTTCCTGCACGGCTTCCCGGTGTACGCGGTGTCGATCGCGCTGGCATACCGCGGCGTGGTGCAGCAGGCCGTTGTCTACGACCCCACACGCAACGACATGTTCTTCGCGTCGCGCGGCCGCGGCGCATTCCTGAACGACCGCCGGCTGCGCGTCTCCAAGCGCACACGCATCGCCGATTCACTCATCGGCACCGGTTTCCCGTTCCGCAAGGGCGACAACTTCAAGCGCTACGTGAAGATGTTCGAAGAAGTGATGCAGAGCTGTGCCGGCCTGCGCCGGCCGGGTGCCGCGGCACTCGACCTCTGCTACGTGGCCGCCGGCTATTACGACGGCTTCTTCGAAACCGGCCTGAACCCCTGGGACATCGCCGCGGGCTCGTTGATCATCAGCGAGGCCGGCGGCCTGATCGGCAACTTCACCGGCGAGTCCGACTTCCTCTACCAGCGCGAAGTGGTGGCCGGCAACCCGAAGGTCTACGGCCAGCTGGTGCAGATCCTGGCGCCGTACACACGCGTGATCAAGGAGCCCGAGGCGGCATCGACCGAGACCGCGCCGGCAACCGCGGCGGATGTGCCCGACGCCACCCAGGCTTTCGTCGAAGCCACGGCGCCAGCCGCCGCGCCTGCCGCGAAAAAGGCCCCGCTGCGCATCCGCAAGGCCGACATGGTCAAGGGCGGCGACGCTCCGTTCTGAATTGACCCGGCGCATCGCCGTGCGCACCGCCCTGCGCACCACGCTGGGCGCTACCCTGGGAACTACGCGGTCAGCTTCCCGGGCCGCGGCGCCAGCGCCAGGCCAGCCAGCGTGAGGGCGCAGAACACCGCGCCGGCGTAGAACGTGGCGGGCGCACCGAAGGCGTCCCAGAGCAGCCCGGCCAGCCCGCTCGCCACCAGCATGGCGATGCCGCTGACCAGGCTGAAGAAGCCGTAGGCCGTGCCTCGCAGTTCGGCCGGCGCCACGTCGGCCACCATGGTGGCGAGCAGGCCCTGTGTCATGCCCATGTGGACGCCCCAGAGCGCCACGCCCAGCAGCAACATGCCCCAGCCGTCGGCCCGCGCCAGCACCAGGTCGGCCGCCAGCAATACCAGCAGACCCGCCACCAGCAGCTTGCGGTGGCTGATCCGATCGGACAGCTTGCCGAACGGATAGGCCGAGGCCGCGTAGACCGCGTTCATCGCCACCATCACCAGCGGTACCAGCGCCATCGCCACGCCCGTCTGCTGCGCGCGCAGCACCAGGAAAGCCTCGCTGAAGCGCGCCAGCGTGAACACCGCGCCCAGCCCTACCACCCACCAGTAGGCCGGGCCCAGCCGGGCCAGCGCTGCGCGGCGGATCGGGTTGACACGCCGCGGGCCGGCCGGCCGTTCGGGTTCCTTGATGCCGAAGGCCAGCAGCGCCACGCACACGGCCGCCGGCAGGCAGGCAGCCCAGAAGACGGCGCGGAAATCGTTGGCCCAGAGGAGCATCAGACCAGTGGCGAGCAGCGGCCCCAGGAACGCGCCGACCGAGTCGAGAGACTGCCGCAGCCCGAACGCCGCGCCGCGCAAGTGGGCCGGAGCGATGTCGGCCACCAGCGCGTCACGCGGGGCGCCGCGTATGCCCTTGCCGACACGGTCGAGGAAACGCGCCGTCACGATCAGGCCGATGCCCGAGGCCAGCGCGAACAGCGGCTTGGTGGCCGCGCCCAGGCCGTAGCCCAGCAGGGCCAGCCGCTTGCGCTGGCCGAAGTAGTCGCTCAGCGCGCCCGAGAACACCTTGACGATCAGCGCCGTGGCTTCGGCCACGCCTTCGATCAGCCCGACGGCCAGCACGCTGACGCCGAGCGTGCCGACCATGAACATCGGCAGCAGGCTGTGCACCATCTCCGAAGAAATGTCCATGAACAGACTGACGAAGCCCAGCACCCAGATGGCGGGCGGCAGGCGCTGAAGCGGCTCGACGGCGGGTGGCTGCGGTGCGGACATGCGTCGTGTCTGTCAGCGTGTCTGTCAGCAACTGGAAATGACGACATCGTCGTCGCGGAACGGACAGTCGTGCAGGGAACGGGTTTTGGTCATCGGCAGTTCGGATAAGTCGTTTCGCACGAATGGTACGGCGTGCGCTGAGGGCAGGGATGCGGAGGTCAGCGCCGTCCGCCGCCGTGAACTGCACCACGCACGGCCCGAAAGACTGGCGGCTCGTCCTTCGGATGCGGGGTGCACAGGGCGCAGGGGCATCGAAAGAATCCGTTCCTGACACGAAACCGACCCTGCACACTGAGGAAACGAAGTGAAAAAAGCCCTCGAGACCTTCGCCCTCGTCGTCGCCATCGGCACCGCTTTGCCGGCCTCGGCCGCCACGACCCTGTTCGACTTCAGCAACCTCGCGCTGAGCGGCAACGTGAACGTCGGCTTCCTGCCCGCCGACGGCGTGGCTTGCTCCGTTGGCGATCTCTGCAGTTCCGACATCACGACGGTCCTGAACGGCGACCTCACCTTTCTGAAGGACGGCATCACCGTCTTAGCCACTGCAAGCTTCAACGGTGGCGTGGCCGCCGTCGTTCAAGACCACGAAAACGGCCGCAACTTCGCCGCCGGTCTGGGTGCCGGCCTGGGCGTCTACCACCAGAAGAACAACAACAGCGACGACAACATCACCCTGGGCGAAAGCCTGTCGATCCGCTTCGACCAAGACGTCACGCTGGCCAACGTCTACCTGCGTTCGGAAGGCCACAACACCTCGTGGATCCGCAGCGCGACCTTACTGCTCAACGGGCAGCAGACCGCACTGAACGGGACGCTCGACACCCACAACCTTTTCGTCCAGAAGGGCACAGCAGTGACCTTCGCCTTCAACGGCAACCCGAGCGACGGCATGTCGGCCGATCAGTTCTATCTGGGCGGCATGTCGGTGACGGCGGTGCCCGAACCCGGCACCTATGCATTGATGCTGGTCGGCCTGGCCGTCACGGGCGCCATGGCCCGCCACAAGCCGGTCTGAAAGACTGGGCAACACCTGTCGACAAAAAAAACGCGGCCTTCGGGCCGCTTTTTCTTGACCGGCCGGCACCTGCGGCGCGTGACCTTACGCGGCCTCGTTCGGCGCGCGACTGACTTCGTTGTTGGCCGTCACCAGCACGCCCAGCATGCGCAGGAACTCGGCGCGCTCGGCCTTGGGCAAGGGCCGCAGCATGCGCTACTGCGCCCGCAGCATCGCCGGCAGGGCAGCCGCCAGCGGTTCGTGCCCGGCGCCGGTGGGTGTCGGCGAGAGGCCCCGCGCCCACGCCGTCTATACCGACTGCGTGGTGATGCACGACGCGCTGGACGAAAATGAGGTCGCCCGCATTACCACCGGCGAGGCCTTTCGCCAGCGCTTCGGCAACCCCTACGCGGTGATCCACCGCGTCGACGTGCACCTGTCGCTGCTGGAAGATGCGCAGGAAACCGGCCGCGTCGGGTTCCTCACCCGGGCTCGCGTTGAACGCGTCGAGCAAGACGACGGCGGCGTGACGGTGCACTGCAGCGGCGGCCAGAGCCACCGCGGGCAGGCGTTGATCGAAGCCGACGGCGGCAAATCGGCGGTGCGGGCGCAATACGTGGGCGCCGCACCGCGCGTCACCGGCCACGTCGTCTACCGGGCGGTGGTCGACAAGCAGGACCTCCCCGAAAACCTGCGCTGGAACGTCGCCAGCATCTGGGTCGGCCCGAACTGCCACCTCGTGCACTGCCCGCTGCGCGGCCGAGAGCGGTACAACGTGGTCGTCACCTTCCACAGCCGAGGTCAGGAAGAATGGGGCGTCACCGAGGGCAGCAAGGCATCCCGGCCACGGCCTGGAGAAGATGCAGGCCAGCCCCGCGATGTACCTGGGCATGCAGTGGCTGATACCCGACGAATGGGCGCCGGCCCATCGCCACACGCCGAACGCGGTGCGCGTCATCGTGGAGGGCGAAAGCGCCCACACCACGGTGGGCGGCGATAAGTGCATGATGAGCCGGGGCGACCTGATCCTCATGCCCACCGGCCTGTGGCACGAACACGGGCATGACGGCGACCGGCCGGTGGTCTGGCTCGATGTGCTCGACCTGCCGCTGGTCTAGTACATGGAGGCCAGCTACCACATCAACGGTGCGCGCCAGGCCGTCAAGCCGGAGCGCGGTGAACAGTTGTATGGGCGCGGCAGCATGGTGCCCAGCGTCGACTTCGAGCGGGCCGACAAGCCCTATGCGATGCTGCGCTGCCCGTGGGCCGAGGCACGCGCTGCGCTCCCCGCGCTGGCCGGCAACAGGCCCGACCAGGCCAGCGTGCAGATCACCTGCACCAACCCCGAGACCGGCCGCGACGCGCAGAACATCCTCGGCTACTGCGCGCAGATGCTGCGGCCGGGGCACACCGTGCAACTCCCGGTGCGCTCACCGGCGATGGTCTTCCACCTCATCGAAGGCGCGGCTGAAGTGCGGATCGCAGACCAGCAGTTCGTGCTCACCGAGGCCGACACCTTCTGCGCGCCCGGCTACAACGCCATCACGCTGATCAACCGATCGGCCACGGCGCCGGCCTTTTTCTTCATCGCGGATGAATCGCCGCTGCACGGAAAGCTGGGCGTCTTCGAAGTCCGGGTCTGACGTGCCGCAATCCGGATCATTCAGGACGACCTGCGTCTGAAACCCTTCGCCGACCGCCTCACTGCCAGTGAGCGGTGTGGCCGAACGGCAAACGTACAAGCGCCGCTCCATTTCACCCAGGCGCCGCAGAACGACCACCCCGAGATGGAACCCGCACTGGGGACAGCAGCATGGAGGGTGTCGGCGGCACCCGCCTTCAAGTCGGGCTGGCGAAGTGAGGCACGGGGCCCAGGAAAGACGCATCAAGCTGAGTTTGGCGGAACGAGAGTGGGCGGCCGGCCCCATGCCAGCAACTGGCGCTTCAAGAAGTTACCCGTCGCAGTGCCGGCGCCAAGCGCCCTGCCCGCCTCGCCTGATATCCCCGACTCCATGAACGAACCGACTCCAGCCGTGGCGCAGCGGCAGCCTGACCTCTCGGCCCACACCCCGATGATGGCCCATCATCGACGTGACCCATAGTTTCCGAGGAATATCTGTCGCTGCAGCACGATTTGGCGGCGGTTTGGCGGCGATTTCAGACCTTCATTTTCACGGATCGACCTGACGGGACCCTTGGGCTTACGTTGATTGCTGAAACAGGTACAGCAGAGCCGCCTGCATGCGGGTCACTGGACCGAAAAGTCCGCCAAAGCGACGAAGAGAATGCCGGGCCCTTTGAACTCGATTTCGAATTGAACCGGCATGTCGGCCAAGAAGGCCACCCCAACCTGGAGCGCCGTCAAGACCAAGTTGTCGAACTTCGACCATGCAGGCTTGATCTGTCTTGTGCAGGACCTCTATGCAGCCAGCACGGACACGCGAACCTCTCTGCACGCCCGGCTCCGCCTTGGCGGCGACGCGCTCGCGCCCTACAAGGCCACCACAGACCGCGGGCTGTGGCCGGACGTGCTGCAGCAGCAGGGCACCTCGGTGGCCAAGGCCAAGAAAGCCATCGCAGACTGCAAAATGGGCGTTGTGCACGGCCGATGGGCTGGCTGAGCTGATGGTGTTCTATTGCGAACAGGCCGCAGGGTTTAGCAGAGATGTCAGCATGGGCGATGAAGGCTACTTCGAAATGCTGGTACGGATGTTTGGCCAGGCACTGAAGGCCATCGACACCCTGCCGCAGACGCAGCGCCCGGCACTGCCGGCGCGCGTGAATGCGGCTCGCCAGGTCGGCCACGACTTCGGCTACGGCGTGGGTGAGGACATGGACAGCTTGCTGGAAGAGCATGGCGGCTATGGCTGAGTCCAATGCGGTCGCGGCGCTGCAAACTGAGAACGCTCGGCTGGCTGCGCTGCTAGATGCGCAAGGGATCGAATGGCGCCTGCCGCCATCTTTGGCGTCGCAGCTTGTTCCGGCGCTTCCATCATGCAAGCAGGATCCCGAATCGCCGCGTTCCAGCCTGTCCACCGTCGAGAAGGTGGCGTTGTTTCGACGGCTGTTCCGGGGCCGCACGGATGTCTATCCCGTGCGCTGGGAAGGCAAGACCTCGGGCAAGTCGGGCTACGCCCCAGCCTGCGCCAACGAGTGGCGGGCCGGCGTCTGCGAGAAGCCGCGCCTCAAGTGCGGCGATTGCAGCCATAGGCTGCTGGTCCCGCTATCGGATGCGGTGATCTACAACCACTTGGCTGGCGAGCACACCGTGGGGGTCTATCCGCTGCTCGAGGATGACACCTGCCACTTCCTGGCGGTCGATTTTGACGAAGCCGAGTGGCAACAGGACGCCCAGGCGTTCATGCAGTCGTGCACCGAGTTGGGCGTGCCGGCGGCGTTGGAGATTTCGCGCTCAGGCCGTGGTGCGCATGTCTGGGTGTTCCTCGCCAGGCGGCTGTCAGCACGGGATGCCCGGCGCCTGGGAACGGCCGTCATCAGCCACACCTGTGCGCGCACTCGCCAGCTCAAACTGGGGTCCTACGACCGCCTGTTTCCCAACCAGGACACGATGCCCAAAGGGGGCTTCGGCAACCTGATCGCCTTGCCCTTACAGAAGTACCGGCGCGAGAACGGCTGCAGTGTCTTCGTCGATGCCGCCCTGATCCCGTACCGCGACCAGTGGGCCTTTCTCGCGTCCATCCAGCCCATGGCGCCGCATGACGTCGAGCCGACCATCCTGCGTGCTACCGGTGGCATCCACCCCTTAGATGTGACCTTCATCGACGATGAAGATTTGGCTACGCCGTGGAAGCGTGCGGCCGTCACCGCCATGAAGCTGCCGGGCCCGATGCCCCAGGCGTTGAACGTGACGCTGGCCAATCTGATCTACTTCGAGAAGAGCGCGCTGCCGCAAGCGCTGGCCAATCGCCTGATCCGGTTGGCGGCTTTCCAGAACCCCGAGTTCTACAAAGCCCAGGCCATGCGGTTGTCGGTGTGGGACAAACCCCGCGCGATCGGCAATGCCGAGAACTACCCGGCGCATATCGCGTTGCCGCGTGGCTGCCTCGACGCCGCACTGGCCTTGCTAAAGGACAACGGCATTCGCTGTGAACTGCAGGACGAGCGCTATGAAGGCGAGACCGTTGATGTGGGATTCGTCGGCACCCTGCGGACTGATCAGGCGTTGGCGGTCTCGGCCATGTTGCAACACGAAGCAGGCGTGCTGTGCGCCCCAACCGCATTCGGTAAGACAGTCGTGGCAGCGGCCATCATCGCGCGGCGTGGCGTGAACAC
>Ga0209181_10004841_pt1 | contig 19754 bp, 22 predicted proteins | sample MAT05_FD_187208 | JGI IMG/M metagenome (GOLD analysis project Ga0209181, IMG submission 187208) | Freshwater microbial communities from Lake Fryxell liftoff mats and glacier meltwater in Antarctica - MAT-05 (SPAdes) (version 2) | ecosystem: Environmental > Aquatic > Freshwater > Ice > Liftoff... | reverse complement strand
TGGTGGGCCCTGAGTGACTCGAACACTCGACCTACGGATTAAGAGTCCGCTGCTCTACCAACTGAGCTAAGAGCCCGCAAGGGGGACACAGGCATGACCTGTGTGGTGGGTCGTGCGTGACTCGAACACGCGACCTACGGATTAAAAGTCCGCTGCTCTACCGACTGAGCTAACGACCCGACAGAGCTAACGGCGCCACTCGAATAGAGCAGATGATTCTAGCACGGGAGTTTTGAGCTTGTCACGGGCCACAGCCGGAGCTCTGCCAGGGAAGACCTCAAACAACAAAAAGAATCTCCGACCTTTGCGGGCTGCGGGGCCTGTCGTCGGTGGCTTGGCGGCGCCGTCACATGTGGTTGATCATCACCTGACCAAAACCAGAGCACGACACCTGGGTGGCGCCCTCCATCAGGCGGGCAAAGTCGTATGTCACCTTCTTGCTGGCAATGGCACGCTCCATCGACAGAAGAATCAGGTCAGCGGCAGCCGCCCAGCCCATGTGACGCAACATCATCTCGGCCGACAGGATCTCGGACCCCGGGTTGACGTAGTCCTTGCCCGCGTACTTGGGCGCCGTGCCGTGGGTGGCCTCGAAGCAGGCAATCGAGTCCGACAGGTTGGCACCCGGCGCAATGCCGATGCCGCCGACCTGTGCTGCCAGGGCGTCGCTGATGTAGTCACCGTTGAGGTTGAGCGTGGCGATCACCGAGTACTCGGCCGGGCGCAGCAGGATCTGCTGCAGGAAGGCATCCGCGATCGAGTCTTTGACCGTGATCATCTTGCCGGTCTTGGGGTTCTTGAACTGGCACCACGGGCCGCCGTCGATCGGCTCGGCGCCAAATTCCTGCTGCGCCAGGTGGTAGGCCCAATCCCTGAAGGCACCCTCGGTGTATTTCATGATGTTGCCCTTGTGCACGATCGTCACGCTGGGCTTGCCGTTGTCCACTGCGTATTGCAGCGCCTTGCGCACCAGGCGCTCGGTGCCCTCGCGCGATACCGGCTTGATGCCGATGCCCGAAGTGTCGGGGAAGCGGATCTTCTTGACGCCCATCTCGTCGATCAGGAACTTGATCAGCTTCTTGGCCTTGTCGCTCTCGGCCTCGTACTCGATGCCGGCATAGATGTCTTCGCTGTTTTCGCGAAAGATCACCATGTCGATCTTCTCGGGGTGCTTCACCGGCGACGGCACACCCTTGAAGTACTGCACCGGGCGCAGACAGACGTACAGATCCAGCTCTTGACGCAGCGCGACGTTGAGCGAGCGGATGCCACCCCCTACCGGCGTGGTCAGCGGGCCCTTGATCGAGACCACATACTCGCGCAGCGCGGCGAGCGATTCTTCGGGCAGCCAGACATCGGGGCCATAAACCTTGGTGGATTTTTCGCCGGCGTAGATCTCCATCCAGGCGATCTTCCTGGCGCCACCGTAGGCCTTGGCCACTGCCGCATCGACCACCTTGATCATGACCGGCGTGATGTCCAGGCCGGTGCCGTCACCCTCGATGAACGGGATGATCGGCTGGTCAGGCACATTCAAGGAGAAGTCGGCATTGACCGTGATCTTCTGCCCAAGCTCGGGCACTTTGATGTGCTGGTACATGGGGGATGGCTCCGCGCGCTGCGCTTGGGTTGCATGACCAAAGAAGTTTATGTCACAGGCGCTGTCAACCGACTGACAGTGGCCGGCGTTTCACGGGTGCCCTCCCAATGCAGGAGGGCGACTTCAATCTATCCTTTAGGACTCTCACCATGAACAAGCTCCTGGCCACCCTGATCGCCGCCACCTTCGCCACCGCCGGCGCTTTTGCTGCCGACGCCAAGAAGGAAGAAAAAGCTGCTGCGCCCGCCGCCGCTGCTTCCAAGGCCGACGTCAAGGCTGCCGACAAGAAGGCCCCGGCTGCGCCCGCCGCCGCCGCTTCGGCCAAGAAGTAAATTGGTTTTGGACAGGCAGCCGTTCGCGGTTGCCTGAAAAACGCCAAACGCCCGGCTCGACCGGGCGTTTTTTATGGGACTTCGGGTCTGCCCGGATTCAAGCGGCCTGAGCCTGCCCAATGCGGGCAGATCAACTGAAGCACCAGGCGGCCAGTCGCATCCACAGGCCGTGTCCCAGCGCCCAGGCCGAAGCTGCTGCCAATGCTGCGCCGGCCCAGCGTACCGCAGAGGTCGCGGCTAGCGCCGCAGAGCCCGCCGGACCCGCCGGGGCGCCGGCCACCGCGCCGCGGCGCTTGCCACCCGTCAGCCGCCACCACAGCGCTGGCCCCAGCACCAGACCGGCCGCCGACGCGCCGGCAAAACCAGCCATCACCGCCGCGCCGGACCAGGCCGAGTTGGCCAACGACGCCACCAGCAGGGCTGACTGCAACAGTCCGCAAGGCCATGCCACCCAGGCCAGCCCCAGGCCGGCACTGCGCGTCGGGCCTCGGACCGCCTGCCAGCGTTCGCCGGGCCGGTGCAGCACAGCCGTCGACCGGGTGCGGCCCAGGCGCTCCATCCAGGCCGGCTGCCGGCCCTGCCAGACCAGGTACAGGCCCAGCGCCAGCGCAGCCATGTGCACCATCGTCCACAGCGGTCGCAGGGCCGTGACAGCCTGGCCCAAAGTGGCCAGGCTGCCCACGCTGGCGGCGGCCACAGCGCCAGCACCGGCATACGCCAGCAGCCGGCCGACATGGAAGGGCAGCAGATCGCGTGGCCGGCCACCGCCGGACGCCGCCGTGCAGGCCGCACCGCACATCGCCAGGCAATGCGGCGTGCCCGCCAGCCCCATCAGCACTGCGCTGAGGAACAGCGCCTGGTCCACCGCCGCTTGTGCCTCAAATGATGCGAGAGAAGCGCTCTCGCATCGGGTCGGTGCGCAGGAAGCGGTCGAAGACCATGGCCACCGCGCGCACGAAGTACCAGCCGGTGGACGTCACCTGCACGGCATCGGGGGTCAGTGTGCACAGGCCGAGCTTTTGAAGCTCCGCCAGTTCTTCGAGTTCGGGTTTGAAGTAGTCGGCCATGCGGATCAGGTGCGCCAGTTCGATCGATTCGAACTCTAGCCGACCCTGGCACATCAAGGCCATCACCACTGCACGGCGCACCAGGTCGTCGCGGGTCAGCGACAAGCCCCGCACCACGGCAAACTGCCCTTGGCGGATGGCGTCGTAGTATTCGTCCAGGGTCTTCGCGTTCTGGCTGTAACTTGCGCCCATGCTGCCGATGGCCGAGACACCGAGCGCGATCAGGTCGCAATCGGGCTGGGTGCTGTAACCCTGAAAATTGCGGTGCAGCCGGCCCTGGCGCTTGGCCACCGCCAGCGAGTCACCCGGCAGCGCGAAGTGGTCCATGCCGATGTAGGTGTAGCCCTGGGCGATGAAGCCCGAAATGGCACCGCCCAGCATCTGCACCCGGTGCTCGGGCGGCGGCAATTGCTCGACGATGATGCGGCGCTGCGGCTTGAAGCGGGTTGGCAGGTGCGCATAGGCGTACAGCGCAATCCGGTCGGGCCGCAGACCGGCCACCTGATCGACGGTGCGCGCGAACGATTCGGGCGTCTGCCGGGGCAGACCGTAGATCAGATCGGCATTGATCGAATCAAAACCGATCTCACGCGCCGCTGCAATCAGGTCGCGCACCGACTCATACGGCTGCACCCGGTGCACCGCCTGCTGCACGTCGGCATCGAAATCCTGCACGCCGAAGCTCAGCCGGTTGAAGCCCAGCGAGGCCAGGTGGCGCAGGCGATCCGGCGAGGCGGTGCGCGGATCGACTTCAATCGAAATCTCGGCGCCCGGGGCCAGCAGGAACGAGCGCTGCAGCATGGCCATCAGCCCGCTGAGTTCAGCGTCGCTCAAGAAGGTGGGCGTGCCGCCGCCCAGGTGCAGTTGAGACACGGCCTGACCGCTGCCCAGCACGGCCACGTTGAGCGCCACCTCTTGCGCCAGCACTTCCAGGTACTCGGCTGCGCGTTCGTGGTGGCGGGTAATGACCTTGTTGCAGGCGCAGTAGTAACACACCGATTCGCAGAACGGGATATGCACGTAGATCGACAGCGGAGGCCTGCCGCCGACAGTGGCGCCGCTGGCGCGCCGGGCCAGGGCCTGGGCGTAGTTGGCCGGGCCAAAGGCTTCGACAAACCGGTCGGCCGTGGGGTAGGACGTGTAGCGGGGTCCCGGCCGGTCCAGGCGACGCAGCATTGCCTCGGTCAATACGGGCACGGACTCAGCAGCAATATTCGGCATGCGGGCCACTGTGCCAAAGCGACAGGATTGCGTCTTGATTTGCCTCAATTCCGGCCCAGGCGGCTGCGGGACAATCGTCATGGTGATCGTTGCCGAACAAAAAAGTGCCGTCGCCGTCGGTCGGGGCCGGAAAGCCCAGCCGTGCGGCGCCGTCCTGCCAACTCCGGGCGCAGCACGCCCATAATGCGACATGAACAGCCCCGCTGACACCGCCAAGCTTCGCCTTGAGACCTTTAAAGTGGCTTGTTCAAGCTGCAATCTGCGTGAGCTTTGCTTGCCGGTGGGGCTGTCGCGCGACAACCTGGACCGGCTCGACACCCTGGTCGGCGCCCGCCGCACCGTGGCCCGGGGTGAGTCGCTGTTCCGGGCCGGTGAGGAATTTCTGTCGCTCTACGCTGTGCGCACGGGTTTTTTCAAGACCTGCGTATCGTCAGAAGACGGGCGCGACCAAGTGACCGGGTTCCAGATGGCGGGCGAACTGTTGGGTCTGGACGGCATCAGCACCGACAGCCATACCTGCGATGCCGTGGCCCTCGAGGACTCGCAGGTCTGCGTGATCCCCTATGCCCAGCTCGAGTCGCTGGCGCGGGAGTTCTCCGAGCTGCAGCACCAGTTCCACAAGATCATGAGCCGCGAGATCGTGCGTGACCACGGGGTGATGCTGCTGCTCGGCAGCATGCGGGCCGAGGAACGGCTGGCGGCGTTTTTGCTGAACCTGACGCAGCGGCTGCAAGCGCGGGGGTTTTCGGCGTCGTCGCTGATCCTGCGCATGACCCGCGAGGAGATCGGCAGCTACCTGGGCCTGAAGCTGGAGACGGTCAGCCGCACCTTCAGCAAGTTCCAGGACGACGGCATGCTGGAGGTCAAGCAGCGCCAGATTCGCATCCTCGACCAGGACAAGCTGCAAAGCCTGGTCAACGGCGCCAATTGCTGACCTGCCTGGGCTGAATCACGGCTGCGCCGCCAGCCCTCAGCGGGGCGTCGGCCCGGGCACTGGCAGATGGTTGACATCGTCGGCCGTCATCTCCAGCAGCCGGGTCAGTGCACTGGCGGTCGAGATCACGCCCCAGAACACAAAAAACGCCAAGGTATAGACCGCCGAGGCAGACAACTCGACCGGCGTCCCGCCGAACCAGTGCAGGTCGTGCGGGTCGATCAGCGCAAAGATCAGCACCTCCAACACCCCGGCCATCAGGAAGGCGGGCCACAGAATGGCCATCGCCCGACTGCGGAAACTTGGCACAGACATCGCCTGGGGCCCGCGCTCAGCGGTCGGCCGCGGCTGTGGCGGCGGTTGCGGCGGTTGCCGCATGGTTGCGCGCCGTCATTGCGGGGGTTTCGGAGGTGGGCTGCACCGGCAGCACCCGGGCTGACGGTGTGTTGATTAGCACCTCGTCGGCACCGCGATAAGCCACCACCGCCGTAGCCAGGCTGGCCACGACCACGACAGCCGGGCCGCCAACCACCAGCCAGACCATGCCAAAACGCCACCAGGGGCGCGCTGGCGCTTGGGGCTGCGCGTCGTCGCTGCCAGGCGCTAGTCTGGCTTCGGGACGCCACGTTGGGTTGGACGCGCCGGTCGATCGAGCAGAGGTGGGGTGGGTCATGGTCAAGCTCTCCTGGGCTGCGCTCAGCGCGGCACGACAAACGTTGATTTTTCACTCGCCACAGATCCGGCGGTGTCCTTGCTGGCGTCGCCTTCGGCGCGCAGGGCGATGTCGAAATGAATGGTGTGAGCGCCAGGCCCCGCCTGCTGTGCCGATTCCGGCGGCACCCGCACATTGACCGTTACCCAGGTTGCCTCGGCAGGCCCGATGCGGATGTCGGGCTGCGTCGCCAGACGGATGCCGGGCAAACCTTGCACCGACACTTGGTAGCGATGCGGCTGCTCGGTCGCGTTCATGATCTGCAAACGGTAGACGTTCTCGATCTGGCCGTCGTCGACCAGCCGTGCCAGTGATGCCCGGTCGCGCACCACGTCCACCTTGAACGGGTGGCGCATCGCCAGGCTGATGAAAAAACCCGCGACGATGGCCCCGAGGATGACGGAATAGACCAGCACCCGGGGCCGGAAAATGCGCGCCAGGCGCTGGCTGCGCGTCAGGTGCTGGGCCAGGCCGTTCTGGGTGTCGTAGCGGATCAGCCCCTTGGGGTAGTTCATCTTGTCCATCACGCTGTCGCAGACATCGATGCAGGCGGCGCAGCCAATGCATTCGTACTGCAGGCCGTTTCGGATGTCGATGCCGGTGGGACAGACCTGCACACACAGGCCGCAGTTGATGCAGTCGCCCAGCCCGATCTTGGCCGGATCGGCCTTGCGCGAGCGCGAGCCGCGTGGCTCGCCACGCTCGACGTCGTAGCTGATGATCAGCGTGTCCTTGTCGAACATCGCACTCTGGAACCGTGCATACGGGCACATGTACTTGCACACCTGCTCGCGCAGGAAGCCGGCGTTGCCGTAGGTGGCCAGGCCGTAGAACAACACCCAGAACCACTCCCAGGGTCCAAAACCGAAGGACACCGCCGCGGCTGCCAGCGACTTGATCGGGGTGAAGTAGCCGACGAAGGTGAAGCCGGTCCACAGGCCGATGAGCAGCCAGACCCCCTGCTTGGCCGTCTTGCGCCACAGCTTGTTGAGCGTCCAGTCGCCCGAGTCCAGTTTCATGCGGGCGATGCGGTCGCCTTCGATCTTCTTCTCGACCCACATGAAGATCTCGGTGTAGACCGTCTGCGGGCAGGCAAAACCGCACCAGACACGCCCGGCCACGGCCGTGAACAAGAACAGCGCGTAGGCCGCGATGATCAGGATGCCGGTCAGAAAAATGAAGTCCTGCGGGTACAGCACCAGCGGGCCGATATAAAAGCGCCGGGTGTCGAGGTCGAACAGCACAGCCTGGCGCTGGTTCCACTCCAGCCAGGGCAGGCCGTAGAACAGCAGCTGGGTGGCCCAGACCAGCGACCAGCGCCAGGTCGAGAACAGCCCGCTCACCGCCCGGGCATAGATCTTCTGCTGCTTCTGGAACAGCGAGACCATCGCGACGGCCGCGTCGTCGCCGACCAGCCCTTTGGCGTCGGGCAGCAACGCCGAGGGCAAGGCGGTTGTGGACGAGGCGGCCGGCTTGACCGTCGGCTCTTGGGATTCACTCATCGGAGGCGGACGAAACCGCGGCTCACTTGGCGGCAACCGCCACGGTCTGGGACAAGTTCCAGACATAGGCCGCCAGCACGTGGATCTGCTCCGGGCTCAGGCGACCATCGAAGGCGGGCATGACATTGGTCTTGCCGCCATTGACCATCGCGACGATTGCACTCTCGCCCCAGCCGTGCAGCCAGACCTTGTCGGTCAGGTTGGGTGCACCCAGCGCCTGGTTGCCCTTGCCGTCGGCGCCGTGGCAGGCACCGCAAGTGGCAAACTTGGGCTTGCCCAACTCGGCCGCCAGATTGTTGTGCGCACTGCCCGACAGGCTCAGCACGTAATTGGCAACGTTCTTGACATCCTCGGGCGTGCCCACCGCCGCGGCCATCGGCGGCATCACGCCCATGCGGCCACCGGTGATGGTCTTGGCGATGTACTCAGGCCCGCTGCCACCCTGCCAATCGCTGTCGGTCAAGTTGGGGAACCCCTTGCTGCCGCGGGCGTCCGAGCCGTGGCACTGCGCGCAGTTGTTGATGAACAACCGCTCGCCGATGCCCATGGCTTGTGCGTCCTTGGCCAGCGCGGCCGCCGGCATGGCGGTGAACTTGGCGTAGACCGGGGCCATCGTCGCATGTGCCTTGTCCTGCTCGGCCTGCCACTGGCCGGTGCTGGTCCACTTCAGCGTGCCGGGGTTGGTGCCCAGACCCGGGTACAACGCCAGGTAGATCGCGGCAAAGACCACGGTGATCACAAACAACCACATCCACCAGCGTGGCAGCGGGTTGTTCATCTCTTTCAGGTCCTCGTCCCAGATGTGGCCGGTGGTGTTGTCGCTGGCCATCACCTGGCGTTTGCTGGCCACCACCAGGATGAAGACACAAAACAGCAGCCCGGCGATCGTAATGCCGGCCACATACAGCGCCCAGCCGCTGTTGACAAAATCACTCATTGTTTCTCTCCAGATTTTCCGCCAGGCCCGCCTGCAGCAGGCAGGTCGGATACGGCTGATTCGGTGGGCACCGCCTCCAGGAAGGGCAGTTGCGCCGCGGCATCAAAGTCAGCCCGACGGCGGCCCGCCATGGCCCAGAACACGATGCCGATGAAGACCAGGAACATGAACAGCGTGGTCACGCTGCGCAGCACGTTGACATCCATGAGGGTCTCCTGGGGCGTCACTTGCGTGACGTGCCCATCACCTGCAGGTAGGCGACCACGGCGTCCATCTCGCTACGCCCGTTGACCTCGTCGCCGGCCTTGGCGATCTCGTCGTCGGTGTAGGGCACGCCCACCAAACGCAGTGCCTTCAATTTGGGCGCCATGTCGGCGGGATCGAGCATGCCCTTATTGAGCCAGGCATAAGCCGGCATGTTGCTCTCGGGCACCAGGTCGCGCGGGTTGTTCAGGTGGATGCGGTGCCACTCGTCGCTGTACTTGCCGCCCACACGGTGCAGGTCGGGCCCGGTGCGCTTGCTGCCCCACTGGAACGGGTGGTCGTAGACAAACTCACCCGCTACCGAGAAGCTGCCGTAGCGCAGCGTTTCGGCCCGGAACGGCCGGATCATCTGCGAGTGGCAGTTGTAGCAGCCCTCGCGGATGTAGACGTCACGCCCGGCGAGTTGCAGCGAGGTGTAGGGCTTGAGGCCTTCGACCGGCTGGGTGGTGGACTTCTGGAAGAACAGCGGAACGATCTCGACCAGGCCGCCAAACAAGATGGCCAGCAGGATCAGGACGATCATCAAAAAGTTGCTGGTCTCGATCTTCTCGTGACCAGTGGGTGCAGGGTTTTGTGCCATGGGTTGCTCTCGTTGCGATCAGGCGTGGGCCAGCACCATCGGGACCGGGATCGGGGCTGAAACTGCCTTGCCCGCCATCACCGTCTTGACCACGTTCCAGCCCATGATCAGCATGCCGCCCAGGTACAGCAACCCGCCGCCGAGGCGGATGACGTAGAACGGGTAGGTCGCCTTGACACTCTCGACAAAGCTGTAGACCAGCGTACCGTCGGGGTTGACCGCACGCCACATCAGGCCCTGCATCACGCCGGCAATCCACATCGCGGCGATATAGAGCACGATGCCGATGGTGGCGATCCAGAAGTGCAGTTCGATGGCGCGGGTGGAGTACATCTTCTCGCGGCCGAACATCTTGGGGATCAGGTGGTAGAGCGCGCCCATCGAGATCAGGCCCACCCAGCCCAGCGCACCCGAGTGCACATGGCCCACCGTCCAGTCGGTGTAGTGCGACAGCGCGTTGACCGTCTTGATCGACATCATCGGGCCCTCGAACGTGGACATACCGTAAAACGAGAGTGAGACGATCAGGAACTTCAGGATCGGGTCGTCACGCAGTTTGTGCCAGGCGCCCGACAGCGTCATGATGCCGTTGATCATGCCGCCCCAGCTGGGCGCCAGCAGCACCAGCGAGAAGATCATGCCCACGCTTTGTGCCCAGTCGGGCAAGGCGGTGTAGTGCAGGTGGTGCGGGCCGGCCCACATGTAGGTGAAGATCAGCGCCCAGAAGTGCACGATCGACAGCCGGTAGCTGTAGACCGGGCGGCCGGCCTGCTTGGGGATGTAGTAGTACATGATCCCCAGGAAGCCCGCGGTCAGGAAAAATCCGACCGCGTTGTGGCCGTACCACCACTGCACCATCGCGTCCTGCACCCCGGCGTAGGCCGAATAGGACTTGGTCAGGCTGACGGGGATGGCCGCACTGTTGACGATGTGCAGCAGCGCCACGGCGAGGATGAAGGCGCCGAAAAACCAGTTGGCGACATAGATATGGCGGATCTTGCGGGTGCCTATCGTGCCAAAGAACACGATGGCGTAGCTGACCCAGACCACTGCGATCAGCAGGTCGATCGGCCACTCCAGCTCGGCGTATTCCTTGCCCTGGGTCATGCCCAGCGGCAGGGTGATCACCGCGGCGACGATCACCAGGTTCCAGCCAATGAAGGTGAACATGGCCAGCGCCGGGGCAAACAGCCGGGTCTGGCAGGTGCGCTGCACCACGTGGTAGCTGGTGGCAAACAGCACGCTGCCGCCAAAAGCAAAGATCACCGCGTTGGTGTGCAGCGGCCGCAGCCGGCCGTAGCTCAGCCAGGGGATGCCCATGCTGAGTTCGGGCCACGCCAGTTCGGCGGCGATGATCACCCCGACCAACATGCCCACGATGCCATACAGCACCGCGACAAGGGCAAACCCTCGTACGACGGTATCGCTGTAGACCGGTGTGGTCGTTACGGAACTGCTTGCCATTGAGACGACTCCTTGCAGGATTTCAAGAGGGTTCTTGCTAAATTTTGTGCGATTGTTGGGGCAGACCCGCAGTCGCCGGTTGATCGCGGTCAAACGGCGGGGGGTCATCCTGCAATATTCGTTCGCCCTCGCGCTCGACATCGTCGAACTGACCGCGGTGCAGGGCCCAGCCGAACACGCCCAGGATCAGCAGCACCAGCACGGCTGACATCGGGATCAGCAGGTAGAGGATGTCCATGGGCGGTGGAGGTGCGCGGGCTTGGGATGGGGTGCGGGGCAAGGGTTTGGCGGCGGTTCGGATCAACGCGCCAGCCGCAGCGAATTGAGGATGACCAGCAGCGAACTGCTGGCCATGCCCAGTCCGGCTGCCCAGGGCGGCAGCCAGCCCACCAGGGCCAAGGGGATGCACGCACCGTTGTAGACCGCGGCCCAGACCAGGTTCTGCCGCACCACGGCCATGGCCCGGCGCGCCACGGTGTGCGCCAGCACCAGATCGCCCAGCCGACTGGACGCCACCACCGCGTCGGCCTGGGCGCGGGCAACCAGGGCGCCCTGCCCCATCGCAAACGACACATCGGCGCGCGCCAGCACTGGCGCGTCGTTGATGCCGTCGCCCACCATCGCCACGCACTGGCCCTGGGCCTGGGCTGCTGCCACCTCGGCCAGCTTGCTCTCGGGCGTAGCGCCGCCGATCACCGCCGAGACCTGCAGGCGCTGGCCCATGCGGGCGGCACGGTCGGGGTGGTCGCCGGACAGCAACACCACCTCCAGGCCCCGGGCGCGCAGTGCGGCCACGGCAGCGGCGGCGTCGGGACGCAGCGATTCATCAAAGTCGAAACGGGCCAGCACACGGCCCTCGCAGCCCAGCCAGGTGGCGGCGCGCTCGCCGCCGGCGGCGCTGCGGTCGGTCGCGTCCGTGCCGTACCCCACGAAGCCGGCACTGCCCAGCCGCCAGGTGCGGCCCTGGGCGTCCCGTGCCTGCAAGCCCTGGCCGTGCAACTCCTGCACATCGCGCCAGCCAGCGGCAGCATCGGGTTCGGCGTGCAGCGCAGGTTGGCCTGCGGCCGGTGCTGCGTCGGCTGGCGCTTCGCGCTGCGCCGCTACCAGTGCCAGCGACAAGGGGTGACTGGACCAGCCCGCCAGCGCCGCAGCCTGCCCCAGCAGGTCGGCGTCGGTCAGGGCCGGGGTGTCGGCAACCGCCACGGCCGGCGCACTGTCCTCGATGCCGGCCGGAGAGCCCGGCTGCAGGTCAGGCCCAGCCGGCCGCACCAACCCGGCAAACTGCAGGTGCTCGTCGGTCACGGTGCCGGTCTTGTCGAAATAAAAGCGGCTGACGCGGGTCAGCGCCTCCAGCGCGTCCAGCCGCTGCAGCAGCACGCCGCGCCGGGCCAGCGCGCTGGTGGCCGCCAGCAAGGCCGACGGCGCCGCCAGCGACAAGGCACACGGGCAGGTGACGATCAGCACCGAGACGGCCACCCACACCGCCCGCGACGGGTCGATCACGCTCCACACCGCCGCGGCACCGGCCGCCAGCAGCAGCACCGCCCACAAAAACGGCCCGGCCCAGCGGTCCGCCGCGCGGGCCAGTGCCGGGCGCTGGCTCATCGCATCGCGCATCAGCGCCACGATCGCCTCGATCCGGGTGTCGGCGCCCACCCGCTCGATGCACACGGTCACCGGCGCGCCCAGGTTCAGGCTGCCCGCCACGACAGTGGCGCCACAGGGTTTGCCCACCGGCACGCTCTCCCCCGTCAGCAGCGACTCATCGGCCCGGGTGTCGCCGGCAATCACCCGGCCATCGGCCGGAAACGCACTGCCCACCGGCACCCGCACCCGGTCACCCGCCACCAGGCGCATCACGCTGACGGTCTCGGTGCGGTCGGCCGCATCCAGCCGCTGCGCGGTCTCGGGCAGGCCGTCCAGCGCGTTCTCCAGCACCTGGGCCACGCGGTGGCGGGCGCGGGTCTCCATCAGGCGACCGGCCAGCAAGAAACTGACAAACATGGTCAGCGAGTCGAAGTACACCTCGTGGCCAAACAGGCCGTCGGGCGCAAACGTGGCGCCGCTGCTGGCCACAAAGGTCACCGCGATACCCAGCGCCACCGGCACGTCCATGCCGATGCGCCGTGCCCGCAGACTGCGCCAGGCGCCGCGAAAAAACGGCCCGGCAGAAAACACCATCACCGGCAGCGTCAGCAGCCAGCTGCCCCAATTGAGCAGCTGGCGCAGGTCGGGCGCCAGCTCACCCGGGCCTGCCACGTAGCTGGGCGTGGCCATCATCATCACCTGCATGGCGCAAAACGCCGCGACAAACACCTGCCAGATGGCAGCGCGGTGCTCCAGCTTGCGGGCCTCACGGGCATCGAGCGCCGCGTCGGGCGTGGCGTCGTAGCCAGCAGCCCGGATGGCGGTGACGATCTGGGCCACCCCCGTGCGCTGTGGCGTCCAGCGCACCCGCGCCCGTTCGCCGGCGGCGCTGACGCTGGCCTCCAGCACACCATCGACCCGGCCCAGCGCCTGCTCGATCAACCCCGCGCAGGCCGCGCAGTGCATGCCGCGGATGCGCAGCGATGAATCGGCCAGCATCTGGCCCGACGGTGCGGTGCTGTAGCGGGTGAAGCGCCGCTGCTCGACCGGGTCGTCCAGCACCGCAAGATCGGCGGCCAGATCCAGCCGCACACCCACCGCCACGCCGGCGGCCGACAGCAGCGAGACCGGCGGCAATAAGGGGCTGGGCGGGGACTGCATGGTGAAATGGGAGGGTTCGGGGTCTGGCGCTTTGTCGGCCACCGCGCTGCCTTGTCGCTTTGACACCGCAATACTCTAGGGGTCCTTCCGAGGTTACAACATGATCTATGTCAAGACAGCAGGCCCATCGGCCCACGCCTTGCGTCACGCGCTGGGCAGTCTGGCACTGGTCGCGGCCGCCCTGGCTGGCGCTGCCACCGCGCCCAGGCCCGCCCAGGCCCAGTCGGCGACCCAGCAGCCGCAGCGCCTGCAGGCGATCACGCTGGGCGCGGGCATGCACAACATCCGTGCCGAACTGGCGATCACCCCCGAGCAACGCCAAAAAGGCCTGATGTACCGCCGCGACCTGGCCACCCACGAAGGCATGTTGTTTGTCTTCGAGGAGCCCCAGCCGCAATGCTTCTGGATGCGCAACACGCCCAGCGCGCTGACGATTGCCTTTGTGGCCGACGACGGCGCGATCATCAACCTGGCCGACATGAAGCCGTTCGACGAGGCGTCGCACTGCTCAACGCAGCCGGTGCGCTATGTGCTGGAGATGAACCAGGGCTGGTTTGCCAAGCGTGGCATCAAGCCGGGGTTCAAGCTGACTGGCGCGCCGTTCAAACCCTGAGAACAAAAAAAGGGCCGGATGCTTGCACATCCGGCCCCGATCACGCTGCGTTGCAGCCGGAAGTCAAAGCTCGGTCAGGCGAAATTGGCCGCCGCGAAGTCCCAGTTCACCAGCGCGTTGAGGTAGGTCTCGACAAACTTGGGGCGGGCGTTGCGGTAGTCGATGTAGTAGGCGTGCTCCCAGACATCGATCGTCAGCAAGGCCTTGTCGGCACCGGTCAGCGGCGTAGCCGCATTGCTGGTGTTGGCCAGATCGACCGAGCCATCGGCCTTCTTGACCAGCCAGGTCCAGCCCGAGCCGAAGTTGCCCACAGCGCTCTTGGTGAAGGCCTCTTTGAAGGCGGCGTAGCTGCCCCACTTCGCAACAATGGCCGCGGCCAGCGCGCCGGTGGGCTCGCCGCCGCCGGCGGGCTTCATGCTGTTCCAGAAGAAGGTGTGGTTCCAGACCTGGGCGGCGTTATTGAAGATCGGGCCGGACGACTTCTTGACCACGTCTTCCAGCGGCAGGCCGGCAAACTCGGTGCCGCCAACCAGGTTGTTCAGGTTGGTGACGTAGGCCTGGTGGTGTTTGCCGTAGTGGTACTCGAAGGTCTCGGGCGAGATGTGCGGCACCAGGGCGTCGGTGGCGTACGGCAGGGCGGGCAGGGTGTAGCTCATCGGGTGTGTCCTTGCGGGGTCGACGCGGTCAAACGCCGGGGTTGCGGAAATCAGGGGCCAAACCAGCAGGCATTGTAGGCAGCGCACCCCATTCCTGCAGGGCGGACCGGCTAGCCGGTCAAGCCGGGCGAAACACTGAGCACTTGCACCTCGGCGCTGCCGTCTGCCCATTGCGCAGCCAGTTGCGCACCGGCCTGCAGCCCGGCGGCTTGGGTGACGGGCCGGCCCTTGCCGTCGGTCAGCCAGGCGTAACCGCGGGCCAGCACCTGGTGCGGATCCACCGCCGCCAGCCGCAGCGCCAGGCGCGCCAGCTGATCGGCCTGTTGCTGGCAAGATGCCCCCGACCCGCTGCGCAGCCGATCGGCCAGGCTGTCCAGCCCACGCTGCTGAGCCTCCAGCGCCTGGCGCGCCGCCACACGCTGACGCGCCTGCAGGCCGTCCAGCCGCGCGGCCTGCTGGGCCAGCAGCCGTGTCGGCCGGCCCAGTTGCAAGGCCAGCCGGTCCAGCCTTTGGGCCTGCTGGTCCAGCCGGCGTTCAACGGCACGGCGCAAGCCCTCGTCCAGCACCTGAAGCCGCACCAGCGCTTCGGCGCGCAGCGGCGTGGCCAGTTCGGCCGCGGCGGTCGGGGTGGGCGCCCGCAAGTCGGCGGCCAGTTCGGCCAGCGTGATGTCGGTTTCGTGGCCCACACCACACACTACCGGCACGCTGCAGGCCGCCACCGCACGCACCACCGCCTCGTCGTTGAAGGCCCACAAGTCCTCCAGCGACCCGCCACCCCGGCAGACGATCAGCACATCGACCTCGGCGCGCCGGCCGGCCAGCTCGATGGCGGCCACCAGTTGCGCCGGCGCCTCGGCCCCCTGCACCAGGCTGGGGTAGACGATCACCCGCACCTGCGGCGCACGCCGGTTGATGGCAGTCAACACATCGTGCAGCGCCGCCGCGCCGGTGGAGGTGACCACGCCCACGGTTTGTGGAAACGTCGGCAGTGGCCGCTTGCGGCTGGCGTCGAACAAGCCGGCCGCGTCCAGCCGGCTTTTCAGGCGCAGGAACAACTCGTACAGCGACCCGGCGCCCAAGCGCTGCAGGGCCTCGACCACGCACTGCAGCTCACCGCGGGATTCGTAGACCGTGATGCGCCCGCGCAGTTCAACCTGCTGGCCGTCAGCGGGACGGAAATCGAGCAGGCTGGCGGCGCGGCGGAACATCGCACAGCGCAGCAGCGCGCTCTGGCCCTCGCTGTCCTTGAGCGTGAAGTAGCAGTGGCCGCTGGCTGCCCGGGTAAACCCGGAAATCTCGCCACGCACCGTTACTGCACCCAGCCGCGAGGCCAGCGCGTCGGCCACCGCCAGCAGCAACGCGGCCACACTCCAGGCGCGGGCGGCCGGTGGGGTCGGCGCGCTGGCAAAAGCGTCAGGCAGGGCCATCAGCCACCTGAGATCGATGCGCCGGCCTGCGGCAACCGGGCGGGAATTCCACAAAGCTGCGGGCGCAGCCGCGATGCAGCCTGCGCGCTGTAACCTAACTGTCTCATTCGTGCAAGTACTTGATTTGGAATAAAAAAGGCGTGCCCGAAAAACGGGCAATCCAAGGAAAAGCGCGCAAAAACGGGGCTCTGGCGCGCCTGGAAGGCGCTTACCCACAAACTTATCCACAGATCCGGTGGATTGTTCTGGCAACCGCTGAGGTGCTGTCCGTGGCGCCCGCGCTTGCGCCGCCGCGGGCGCCAGGACCGGTGGCGTCGGGGGTCATAATCCCGCAGCCTTGACGCAGGCTGGGCCGGCAGACCGGGCTGCCCGCCTGCACCTGCGCCAAGCCATCCCGAACACCCCGAACTCCTCCGAGGCTCCCGTTGCTGTCGATCATACAAGCCGCTGGTTGGCCCATCTGGCCGCTGATCCTGTGCTCCGTGGTGGGCCTGGCGCTGGTCATCGAGCGCCTGGTCAGCCTGCGCACCCGCCGCATCGTGCCGCCCACACTGTTGGAAGAAGTGTTGGCGATCAGCCGCAACAGCCTGCCGGCGATGGACGTGGTCAACAAGCTGGCCGACAACTCGGTGCTGGGCCAGGTGCTGGCAGCCGGGCTGCGGGCAGTGATCATCGAGCCCCGCATCAGCGAGCGCAGCCTGCGCAACACCTTCGAGAGCGCCGGCCGCGCCGCGGCGCAACAACTGGAGCGCTACCTCAACGCCCTGGGCACCATCGCCGCCGCCGCGCCGCTGCTGGGCCTGCTGGGCACCGTGGTGGGCATGATCGAGATCTTCGGCTCGCAAGCCCCCACCGGCGCCAACAACCCGGCGGCGCTGGCGCACGGCATCTCGGTGGCGCTCTACAACACCGCGTTCGGGCTGATCATCGCGATCCCGTCGCTGATGTTCTACCGCTACTTCCGCGGCCTGGTCGAGTTGCACCTGCTGGCGCTGGAGCAGGCGGCCGAGCGCCTGGTGCCGCATCTGATGCGCTTTGCCGTGCGTGCGGTGCCGCCGGCCCGTTGAGGCCGGCCTGATGCCCGCAGCCCACGCCCGGACCCGCCCAGCCGCCCACCCGTCCAAGTTCCGCGCATGAAATTCCGCCGCCGCCGCATCGAAGAGCCCGAGATCAACCTGATCCCGTTCATCGACGTGCTGCTGGTGGTGCTGATCTTTTTGATGTTGTCGACCACCTACAGCCGGTACTCCGAGCTGCAGATCAACCTGCCCACGGCCGACGCCGAGCGGCTGAAAGAGCGGCCGGCCGAGATCCTGGTCACCGTGTCGGCCGACGGCCGATACGCGGTCAACCGCCTGCCGCTGGACGGGCGCAGCACCGAGCTGCTCAGTGCCGCGCTGCAGCGTGCCGCCGGCGCTGTCGGTGCCGCAGGTGCCGCAGGTGGCGCTGGTGGCGCTGGTGGCGCAGCCAATGCCCCGGTGGTGATCGTGTCGGCCGACGCGCTGACGCCGCACCAGTCGGTCATCAACGTGCTGGACGCCGCCCGCCGAGCCGGTCTGCCCCGGCTGACCTTTGCCACCCAGCTGCCGGGTGACGCCGCGGCGCGTTGAGGCTGGCCTGATGTCACGCTTGGGCACCGGGATAGGCGCCTGGGTTACCGCGCAATGGGCCGGGCCCCACCCCAGCGCGGGTGCGCGCCTGCTGCAACCGCTGTCGTGGCTGTACGCGCTGCTGGCCGGTGCGCACCAGGCCCTTTACCGTCTGGGTTGGCGTGCGGTGCAGCATGCGCCTGTGCCGCTGCTGGTGGTCGGCAACCTGGTGGCCGGTGGCGCCGGCAAGACCCCCACGGTCATGGCACTGGTCGGGCTGCTCCGCCTGCAAGGCTGGACACCAGGCGTGATCTCGCGCGGCCACGGCCGCCGCGGCGCTGATCGCAACGCCGTGCGCGCGGTGCAGCGCCACAGCAGCGCCGCCGAGGTCGGCGACGAGCCGCTGCTGATCCACCTTCGCACCGGCGCGCCGGTGGTGGTGGGCGCCGACCGCGCTGCGGCGGCGCGCAGGCTGTGTGCGACAAATCCGGGCGTGGACATCCTGCTCGCCGACGACGGCCTGCAACACCACCGCCTGCGGCGCGACCTGGCGGTGCTGGTGTTCGACGAGCGGGGCGCCGGCAACGGCCTGCGCCTGCCGGCCGGCCCGCTGCGCCAGGCACTGCCACTGCAGGTGCCAGCGCATATGCTGGTGCTTTACAACACCGCCCGGCCCAGCACCGCCCTGCCCGGCCTGACCGGCCAGCGCCGGCTGTCTGGCGCGCTGCCGCTGGCCGCCTGGTGGCAGGGTCAGACGGCGGACGCCGTCGATGGCGGCTGGCCCGCGCTGCGTGATCGCCGACTGCTGGCCGTCGCCGGGCTGGCCCGGCCCGAGCCATTTTTTTCGATGCTCGAAGCCCAGGGCCTGCAAATTGATCGCCTGCCGCTGACTGATCACCACGGCTTCGACCCGTTGCCCTGGCCGGCCGGCACACCGGACGTGATCGTCACTGAAAAAGACGCCGTCAAACTGCCGCCCGACGCGGTGGGCGCCACCCGGGTCTGGGTGGCAACGCTAGACTTCCAGCCGGAGCCCGGCTTTGCCGAGGCCTTGCGCACCCTGTGCGCGCCCTTCAAACCGCACCCTGTGCCCGCCCTTCAAACCCCACCATGAGCCTTGACCATCGCCTGATCGACCTGCTGGTGTGCCCGCTGTGCAAAGGCCCGCTGCAGATGGCCCGCGACGAACAGTTGCGCCCGCTGGAACTGATTTGCCAGGCCGACCGGCTGGGCTTCCCGATCCGCGACGGCATCCCGGTGATGCTGGAGCCCGAGGCGCGGGTGCTGGAGGCCTTTCCCGCCCCGCCGCCCAGCCCGCTGGCGCCGCTGTAGTCGCCGGCGGATTGCAGCCGATGCGCTTCACCGTCCTGATCCCGGCGCGCCTGGCCAGCAGCCGCCTGCCCGACAAGCCGCTGGCCGACATCGCGGGCCTGCCGATGGTCGTGCGGGTGGCGCTGGCCGCCGGCCGCAGTGCTGCGGCGCGGGTGGTGGTGGCGGCCGACGCGCAAAGCATCGTCGATGCTTGCCTGGCCCACGGTACCGAGGCGCTATTGACCCGCGCCGACCACCCCAGCGGCAGCGACCGGCTGGCCGAGGCCTGCGAGCAGCTGGGCCTGGACGGCGACGACCTGGTGGTCAATGTGCAGGGCGACGAGCCGTTGATCGCACCCGCGATGATCGACGCCTGCGCCGCGCTGCTGCGCCAGCGGCCCGACTGCGTGATGGCCACCGTCGCCCACACGATCGACGACGTAGCCGAGTTCAACAACCCGAACGTGGTCAAGGTGGTGCTGGATGCAGCGGGCCGGGCGCTGTACTTCTCGCGCGCGCCGATCGCCTGGTGGCGCGACGGCTTTGCCGGCGGCATCACGCAGCTGCCCAGCCACCCGGCGCCGCTGCGCCATGTCGGGCTGTACGCCTACCGGGCGGGGTTCTTGCGGCGTTTTCCCAGCCTGAGCGTGGCGCCGCTGGAAACGCTGGAATCGCTGGAGCAGCTGCGGGTGCTGTGGCACGGTGAGCGTATCGCCGTTCACGTCAGCCCCGACCGGCCCGGCCCCGGCGTGGACACCCCCGAAGACCTGGCACGGGTGCGCGCCCAGTTTGCTTGA
>Ga0209181_10004840_pt1 | contig 19755 bp, 15 predicted proteins | sample MAT05_FD_187208 | JGI IMG/M metagenome (GOLD analysis project Ga0209181, IMG submission 187208) | Freshwater microbial communities from Lake Fryxell liftoff mats and glacier meltwater in Antarctica - MAT-05 (SPAdes) (version 2) | ecosystem: Environmental > Aquatic > Freshwater > Ice > Liftoff... | reverse complement strand
CCCGCATTAGCCTATCTGTGGTTAGTGGCACCCAGATTGCTCGGTCACATTAAGCCGGGGCAGGAAATGCTCGCCGAGCAGGTGTTCACGGCAGAACTCAATATTGAAGAGGGTAGTTGGCTTGACGGCCGTCAGTTACGGGAGGCGATGGCCGCGAGGGGCAACAGACTCTCGCTTCTTAGCCTTCGTCGCAATGGCAAAGCAGTGGCAAGGCTTCCTTCACTTATCTTAAAAGCCAAGGATGTTCTCGTCATTCAAGATACCGCTGCAAATCTTAAAGATATTGAGTCGGGATTTGGCGCGGCTCTTCACACGCTTGATGAAGATCCAGACCCCTCGGCCAACATTGCGAGCAACGAACCCCGACAAATTCAGTCTTCGATCATTGCTCAGCTAATCATTACCCCTGCATCATCGATGGTTGGCCGTTCTGTCAAAACCGAACGATTGGCGGAGCGATACGGCGTGATCGTTGTCGGGCTGCGCGCACAGAAATCGGACGAACAATGGCAGCGGGAGAATCTAATTGAACGCACGATTGGCGCGGGGGACATTTTACTGTTGCAGGGAAATACCGGGGCGATTCAAGCCGTACAGCGGGACGGCGTCGGGCTGTTGCTTGATGCAAGTCTGTCACTTCCGCGCCAGAAAAAAGCCGGCATCGCCCTATTTACGATGGCAGCGGTTGTCATCCTCGCGTCAACAAAAATAATGCCCATTGCTCTTGCGGCGCTCGCTGGCGTTATCGTGTTACTCGCCACGAAGTGTATGTCTTTGCAAGATGCGACACAGTCCTTGTCTGTCAAAGTGGTGCTGTTAGTAGCGTCAAGCTTGGCGCTTGGCGACGCACTCGCTGTCACGGGCGCAACGGACTGGCTGGCGCAACAGATGGCCTTTTTCGCACGCGGTCTCAGCCCTGCTTGGGTGCTGGCGCTATTAATGGGACTCATGGGAATACTCACCAACTTCGTTTCAAACAATGCGTCTGCGGCCATCGGCACCCCGCTTGCCATCGGGCTAGCGCGTGCCTTGGGGGTGCCGCCCGAACCCTTTGTGCTCGCCGTCCTGTTCGGTTGCAATCTTTGCTACCTCACACCGATGGGGTATCAAACCAACCTGTTGGTAATGAATTCGGGCGGCTACCGATTTGGTGATTTTGTGCGGGTGGGTACACCGCTATTCTTGATTATGTGGGCAGGGTTGGCTTATGGATTGGTGGTTCACTACGGGATTTGAGCACCGCTTCGCCCGTCAAGGCGTCTGGCCCCTCAATTCGAACGTTGAGTGCGCCGGAGCGCAGGTGCAGGTCTCGTTGCGGGAACGGAATTTCTATCTTCCGCGCCTTCAATTCATCATCCAGCGCCCACATTAATTTTGCGTGCGTTGATGCCGGATGGGTCGTTAACTGACGGTCTGCCCAAATGATGAGCTCAAAGTTGACCGCGCTATCACCATAGTTAACAAGCCAAACCGTGCTTTTCATGGTGTCGCTCGCGACGACTCCCATGACAACCTTGGCCGCGGCAATCCCCGCCTCAAGTACAAGTTCTTTCGGCGTTCCATACGCGACACCGAACGGAATATGCATTCTCCGAAACGAGTCATCAAGGGTCCAGTTCGTAACGCGGCCGTTAATGAATTCCGAATTTGGCACCAAGATATCCAACGAATCGTTCGTTGTCACACGCGTGTATCGCATGGCGATTTCACGCACATGTCCGCGAACGCCGGACTGGAGGTCGACGAAATCACCGACCTTCAGACTTCGCTCCAGCAGGATAATGATCCCGGACACAAAGTTGCTGAACACATTTTGCAACCCGAAACCAAGGCCGACCGCAAACGCGCTACCAAGCAGCGCGACGCTGGTGAGGTTGATACCTAAATAATTAAGCCCAAGTAAGGTGCCGAGCACCCACACCGCGTAGCGCAGAAATCGGCTAAACATATACATGCGCGCCTGCTTCCACGGCTCATCTACATAGCGAAGCGTCAGTCGTTGAAAGCCGCGCTCGATGAGGCTGGCGACCCACCAAATTGCGACCACGAACACTAGCGCGAGAATCAACTCCCCCGCCTTGATCGTGCTGCCGCCAAACTGGAACAACGGATAATTCATCCAGCTCTTAATCGCCGCTAAAGTCAGGAAGTCCATTAGCCGGCTCTCGCCAGCGCTTCTGGTAACCAAGTATCCAACTGCTGCCGGGCAGTAGTCCAAACCATCGTAGCGGCCGACTTATCTGTAAACATTTTTTCTCCGATGCCAGGCGGCCGTTGTTAAAGCGCTCATTCGGAGGTTACTCTAGGCTACCCGTTCAATCAACGCCGCGCGTTCTGGCACGATGAGAGTAGTGGACGGCAGCAACCGAAGCAACAGCGCTCAGCTGGCTCCCCGGCAGGGTCCGAAGCGTCAAGATTAGATCTTGATCTCCTCAGCCGACGTTTACGACACGTGGGCCCAAGAGGATTTGGCGCCTCGGTGGCAGCGCCTACCGCGCGTCGGCGCGATCAGAGCGGAGCGGTTTGCTGGATTTCAGCGGCAATGCCATATTTTCCTCCGCCGTTACATTTGCAATCGACTGCGCCTTGCAGACAAGAACAGGCTTGGTACTAAGAGTAATCAAACGCGTGACGACGCTTCCATAGATAAGTCGCTGTAGCGCTGTCCGCCCATAGGACCCGACCACAATCAAGTCGCACTTCCGCTTCAAGGCAGCATTGGCAATGCAGTCCGCTTCATCGCCGCCCGTGGAAACGAAATCGGTCGACCGCACGCCCAGGCGTTTAGCCCGCCGTGCGGCATCAGAGATCAACTCGACTGCGCGCTTCTCCACTCGCTTGCGATATCCGTCGATCGCCTCGGCAGGCATAGGGATCGTATCGGGCATCGGCAGCACATAGTTTGCAAGAACATGGAAAAAATATACTTCAGCGCCGTGTGCCTTGGCTACCGCCAACCCCTCATTCACCGCCGCTTTGCCAACTGCGCCCTCAGCGATCACAATCATGATTCGTTTGTACATATTGGCACCTTTCAAATTGGTAGGATCGTCGTGCGCCGGCTGCAAGTCAGCCACAGCATCTGCCGTCGATCGCACGAGCACATAGTCGACCGACTCCAACGGCAGCACAGATTCCTCGATTGGCGGTTCGGGCATCTCTACGTACTTGATCGCCGTGTGCAGCACGCCGTATGCTTCTGCGATTAAGCGAACATGTTGAAGCCGGTGCAAGGACGCGCCAACTTCGAGATTTCCACCATACGCCAACGCAAGTTCAATCTGCCCTGCAGGCTGTCCTTGCAAGCGCAGCCAATGCTTGAACTGCCGTCGCAGCGGCTTGGGAACGCCCTCTGCGGCATTTGCAAACTTCAACACGATCTCGCGTTTAGTCGGCTCGGGGCGGGAAAGTATGTTTGGAATTGGTGCCCCCTCTGAGTTTGCGATGCGCCTGTGTGCGCGAGACCCCCGACACGCTAAACCTATGTACGCTCCGGCCATGGTCGCTTACGCCATTTCACGCAACGGCACGACACTTCCGAGGAAGCCATCACACCAACGTATCGCTGCATACATGAGCCTTTTGTTGTTGTCGGGGTGCAGAACCAGCCTTTCCAAAATTATATATATTTGTACCTATGTTGTCAAGCTCGATGCGCGCTTAACAAGCTGCGGTGGGGTCGCACTGCGCAGCGCGCCGGGTAATCGTCGAGAGACGAAATCTGTTATCGGCTTTCCGCGGAAACGGCTCAAATATGGCGGCACGACGCGCCCGCGTTTTTGCGCTGCCCCTGAACTCAGTTCATAATTATGTGTAGACCACACAAAGGAGCACGGCATGGCAAAACTGAACGTAAACGGCAAAGTATTGGACTATCAAGCGGATGCTGACACGCCCTTGTTGTGGGTGCTTCGAGAACAACTCGGCCTCACTGGAACCAAATATGGCTGCGGTATCGCCCTGTGTGGCGCATGTACTGTGCATATCGATGGCGTCCCCGCCCGCTCTTGCGTAAGACCGGCCAACAGCGTCAAGTCCAGCGAAAAAATTATTACCATTGAGGGCCTGTCGAAAGACGGCTCGCACCCAATTCAAAAGGCTTGGGTCGCGCTCGACGTTCCGCAGTGCGGGTTCTGCCAGTCCGGCATGATCATGGCGGCTGCCGCACTCGTGAAGGCCAAACCAAACCCGACCGACAAAGACATCGATGACACGATGACAAATATCTGTCGCTGCGGCACCTACAACCGCGTGCGCGCCGGCATCCACCTAGCGGTGCAGGAAATGGCTGCGGGCAAGAGCGGTAAGAGCGGTAAGGGCGCTAAAGACACCAAACCCGCGAAGAAGGCCGCCACTGCAAATAGTGTTGAACATATCGGTCGAGGTGAAGCATGAGTGCCGTGATGAAGATTTCGCGCCGCCAGTTCATCAAGGGTGGCGCCGCCGTCACCGGCAGCCTGGTAGTGGGCTTTCATGTGCCGTTCCTGAAGAACGCGGACGCCCAAGACGCCGCCACCGCTGAAATCAACGCTTGGGTGGTGGTGCAACCCAACGACACGGTCGTCGTGCGCATCGCTCGTTCCGAAATGGGGCAGGGAACGTTGACCGGGCTGTGCCAACTGGTCGCTGAAGAGCTCGAGTGCGATTGGGCGAAGGTCACGGCCGAATACCCGACGCCGGGGCAAAGCTTGGCGCGCAAACGTCCGTGGGGTAGTTTTGGTACCGGCGGCAGTCAGGGCATTCGCGGCTCGCAGGACTACGTTCGCAAGGGTGGCGCGGCGGCACGCATGATGTTGATCCAAGCTGCGGCTGACGAATGGAAAGTACCGGCAGCTGAATGCAGCGTCGACAAAGGCGTCATCACGCATGCCCAATCCAAGCGCTCGACGACTTACGGCAAGGTAGCGGCTATAGCCGCCAAATTAACACCGCCGACGGACATCAAGCTCAAAGACGCGAAAGATTGGAAGCTTGCCGGCAGACGTCTGGCACGCCTCGATACGATCGAAAAAACTAATGGTCGACAAATCTACGGTATGGATTTGACCATGCCCGGCATGCTCAACGCCGCCGTCAAGGACTGCCCGGTGTTTGGCGGCAAGGTGAAGAGCGTTGACGATAGCGCGGTTCTCAAGCGCCCCGGCGTGAAGAAAGTGCTGCGTTTGGGTGACAGTGCGGTGGTGGTGGTAGCGGACACGTGGTGGCGCGCCAAGACGGCACTCGATGCGCTAAAAATCGAGTGGGACGAAGGTCCGAACGCCAAGGCGTCCAGCGCATCGTTTGCCGAAATCCTCAAGGCTGGGCTGGAGGCAAAAGAAGCGGCGATTGGTACCAAGCAAGGCGACGCGGCGGGCGCGATTGCCTCTGCTGCCCGCAAGATCGAGGCAGTGTATTCCTATCCGCACCAGAACCACGCCTGTATGGAAACCATGAACGCCACTGCCAAGTGGACGCCGGAAAAGTGCGAAGTGTGGGCGCCAACCCAAAATGGCGAGGCCGCGCACGCAGCGGCCGCCGAAGCCGCCGGTCTGCCGCCGGCCAAGGTCGAGGTTTACAAGATTCATCTGGGTGGCGGCTTCGGCCGGCGCGGCCAATCTGACTACGTTCGACAGGCTGTGGCAATCGCCAAGCAGATGCCGGGCACGCCGATCAAGCTGATTTGGTCGCGTGAAGAAGACATGGCGCGCGGTGCTTACCATCCGATTACGCAATGCAAGATGACGGCGGGTCTCGACGAAAAAGGCGAGATCACCGGCTTGCATATGCGCATTTCCGGGCAATCGATTCTCGCCGGACTGCGCCCGGAAGCCATTCGCGACGGCAAAGACCCGGTGGTGTTTCAGGGTCTCAATGAAAGCGGCCCCGAGGCCGCAATCGGTTACACCTTCCCGAATCTGCTGATCGACCACGCGATGCGCAATCCGCATGTGCCGCCGGGCTTTTGGCGCGGCGTGAACCTGAACCAAAACGCGGTTTATCTGGAGTCCTTCATTGACGAAATTGCCGCTGCCACCAAGCAAGACCCGTTGGCACTGCGTCGCAAGCTGATGGCCAAACACCCGAAGCACCTCGCGGTTTTGGAAGCGGTCGCAAAACATGTCGAGTGGGACAAACCGGCACCGAAAGGCGTCTTTCGTGGGCTGGCGCAGACGATGGGCTTTGGCAGCTACGTGGCGGCCTGCGCGGAAGTGTCGGTCAGTAAAGATGGCGTGATGAAAATCCATCGCATTGTTGCGGCAACTGATTGCGGCCACGCCGTCAATCCACAACAAATCGAAGCGCAAGTCGAGGGTTCTTTCGTTTATGGTCTTGGCGCGGCGCTGTACCAAGAGTGCACGGTCAAGAATGGGCGCATCGAACAATCCAACTTCCATGACTACCCAAGCTTGACGCTGGCCGACATGCCGAAAGTGGAAACGCTGATCTTGACGTCCGGTGGGTTTTGGGGCGGCGTGGGTGAACCCACCATCGGGGTCGCGGCACCGGCCGTGCTCAATGCGATTTTTGCGGCGACCGGTAAGCGCATCCGCGACCTGCCATTGAAAAATCACAGCCTGAAGACGTGACACGAAGGCGCAGTTCGCGACGGTTTGCTGCCGCGTGTGTCTTTGCGGCGGGGGCACATCTGAACGCCGCTGCGCTTGCGCAGGACGCAAGCGGCGGCCTTAGTGCCGTTAGCGACGGCATTATCAAGCCGCTGACCGCAGTGCCCGGCGATGCAATACGCGGCCGTGCCATTGTCGCCAACCGACAACTCGGGCTATGCCTGCTGTGTCACTCCGCGCCAATTGCCGAGGAAAAATTTCAGGGCGATCTCGCGCCGAGTATTGCCGGTGCGGGCAGCCGTTGGTCTGCCGCGCAGTTGCGCCTTCGTATCGTCAATAGTCGTCGTGTGACTCCCGACAGCATCATGCCCGCCTACTATCACGCCGACGGCCTTACTCGCGTTGGCCGCACATGGGCTGGCAAGACTATTCTTGACGCACAGCAGGTTGAGGATGTCGTCGCGTATTTGCTGACGTTGAAGTAAATGCAGAAGCCTTCCAACCGTCGAACTTTTCTGGCCACCACCGCGGCACTCGCGGCAACTATCGTCGTGCGACCAACCATGCTGCACGCGCAGGACGACTCCCTGGCGGCACTGGTTCGCGCCTACGCCAACGGCGCACCGATTCGCGAAGGACGCGTCAAGCTGGATATCGCGCCGCTGGTGGACAACGGCAACAGTGTGCCGATCGAGGTTGTCGTGCAGAGTCCGATGACGGCACGCGACTACGTGGCCGGTATCGTCGTGTTCAATGAAAAAAACCCGCAGCGAGAAGTTGCTGAGTTTGTATTGACGCCGATGAGTGGCCGCGCGCGGGTCGCAGCCCGCATCCGTTTAGCCATGACCCAGAAGATTGTTGCCGTCGCGCGCATGAGCGACGGCAGTTGCTGGACGCACACCGTGGAAGTGCTGGTCACGCTCGCCGCGTGCATCGAAGACTGATCGACTTCAATCCTATGGCACGCACACTCATCACCGTTCCCACCGCCGCCGGAGAGGGCGAGATCATCGAGGTACGGGCGTTGATCCAACATCCGATGGAGACCGGCTACCGGCGCTCCGGCGACGGCGACATGCTGGCGCGTGATTTGATCCGGCGCTTTAGTTGTCGTTTTGTGGCGGCCGGCAAAGCGGGGGAAGGCGAATTGGTTTTCGCAGCGACCCTGCACGCGGCGATCGCCGCCAACCCTTCGTTGTTGTTCCATGCGCGAGCAACAGCCAGCGGGACATTCGTGTTTTCGTGGACGGGCGACAATGGGTTTGCACAAACCGAACGCTCAGCGCTGAGCGTCCGATGAATTGGCGCGTCACGTGAACGCATTCAGGATCGGGCTGGCCAGTGTGATGTTGTTGGGCGCCAACCTCTCGATTGCGCAACCAAACGTATTGGATGTGCGCCGCTCCGGGTTTGACTTCATGCAGCCCGCCACCCAAGCATTGCAGCGTGACGACACGCAGAACCCGGCAATGCTGTGGGTGAAAGAAGGAGAGGCGTTGTGGAAGAAAGCCGAGGGCGCCGCCGGCAAATCGTGCGCGAGTTGTCACGCGGAGGCCAAGACGAGTATGAAGGGTGTCGCGGCGCGTTTTCCGGCGTTTTCCGCTCCGCTTAAGCAGATCGTGAACCTTCAGGGCCAGATCAACACCTGTCGAACCACCCGCATGCAAGCGCCGCCCCTCGTCCCCGAACATCAAACACTGTTAAGCCTTGAGAGTTTCGTCGCGATGCAATCGCGCGGCTTACCGATAGCACCGCCTAGTGACGAGCAGATGTCGGCTGCGCGCACGCGCGGTGAAGCGCTCTTTAATCAACGTATCGGGCAAATCGATCTGAGCTGCCGCGACTGCCATGTGTCCAACGCGGGCCGCGCGTTGGCGGGCAACAAGATTCCCGAAGGACATGCGACTGGCTACCCGATTTACCGGCTGGAATGGCAGAACGTTGGCAGCCTGCAGCGGCGGCTGCGTAACTGTATGGTGGGCGTGCGTGCCGAGCCGTATGCGTTTGGTAGCGATGAGTTGGTCGCCCTCGAAGCCTATTTAGCGCAACGCGCGGCCGGAATGCGCTTGGAGTCGCCGGGTGTGCGGCCTTAGCAATGTTCGCGCGGTCCGCGCGGCGCGCGAACCACGCGAACCACGTAAAATCCGCGCTCCTTTTGAATTTCAGAACCACACTTCATGCTGCCCTCGATTCAATCCCGCTTAGCCCTTGAGCTCGCCGCCCAACCCAACCAGGTCGCTGCTGCCATTGCCCTCCTCGACGAAGGCGCCACGGTGCCGTTCATTGCGCGTTACCGCAAAGAAGCCACCGGCGGATTGGATGACATCCAGCTGCGGCTGCTTGAAGAGCGGCTGCGCTATTTGCGTGAGCTGGAAGCGCGCCGCGCCGCGATTCTGGAAAGTATCACGACACAGGAGAAAATGACGCCTGCTTTGGAGGCGGCCATCACCAACGCAGAGGACAAAACCACGCTGGAAGACTTGTACCTGCCGTACAAGCCCAAGCGCCGCACCAAGGCGATGGTCGCGCGCGAAGCTGGCCTTGAGCCATTGGCTGACGCGTTGCTGGCAGACCCGATGCTGACGCCGGAAGCCGAAGCGCAGAAGTATCTTTGTGCCGAAGCAAAGACCGATGAGAAAGATACGGTGGTGGTCGATGTCAAGGCGGCACTTGAGGGTGCCAAGCAAATTCTGATGGAGCGCTTCTCGGAGGACGCCGGTTTGATTGGTCGCGTGCGCGATTACCTGATGGCACACGGCGTCGTCGAATCCCGGCTGATCGAAGGCCAAGACGACAAAGGGGCCAAGTTCTCCGACTACTTCTCGTACTCAGAGACGCTGAGAACAATTCCCTCGCATCGCGCGTTGGCGTTGTTCCGTGGTCGCAACGAAGGTGTGCTGACCGTCGCGCTCAGACTCGATAGCGAAGAACAGAAGCCGACCTGGGCGGCACCATTCAATCCGGTGGAGAACATGGTTGCCGGATTCGCCAAAATCGCCAATAAATCGCGGCCGGCCGACAAATGGCTTAATGAAGTGGTGCGCTGGACGTGGCGCATCAAGCTGTCGATGCATCTTGAAACCGAATTGATGTCGAACCTGCGCGAACGCGCTGAGACCGACGCCATCAACGTCTTCGCGCGCAACCTAAAAGACCTGCTGTTGGCCGCACCGGCGGGTCAGCGCGCCACCATGGGGCTCGACCCTGGCATCCGCACCGGCGTGAAAGTTGCGGTGGTCGATAGCACCGGACAAGTTGTCGATACCGCCACCATTTATCCGCACGAGCCGCGCCGCGATTGGGATGGCTCACTCGCGGTACTCGGTGCGCTGGCGATGAAACACAACGTTGATTTGATCTCGATCGGCAACGGTACCGCGTCGCGCGAAACCGACAAACTCGCAGCGGATCTAATCAAGAACATGGTCAAGGTCGCGCCAACCAAGAAGATCACCAAGATTGTTGTGTCCGAAGCCGGTGCGTCGGTTTATTCGGCGTCTGAGTTTGCTTCCAAGGAATTGCCCGATCTGGACGTCTCGCTGCGCGGTGCGGTGTCGATTGCACGGCGCTTGCAGGATCCGCTGGCCGAACTTGTGAAAATCGACCCAAAATCGATCGGTGTCGGCCAGTATCAGCACGATCTCAATCAATCGCATTTGGCGCGCTCGCTGGACGCGGTGGTGGAAGACTGCGTGAATGCGGTCGGCGTGGACGTCAACACCGCCTCGGCGGCGCTACTGGCGCGCGTGTCCGGGCTTACTTCGTCAGTCGCCGCCAACATCGTCAACCACCGCAATACGCACGGCGCTTTTGTCAGCCGCACGGCACTGAAGAAGGTGCCACGGCTCGGCGACAAAGCGTTCGAACAGGCGGCCGGTTTCTTACGCATCTCGAACGGCGAAAGTCCATTGGATGCTTCGGCCGTGCATCCAGAAGCCTATCCGCTGGTGGAAAAAATTCTCGCTGACATTCAAAAAGACGTGAAGTCACTGATGGGTGACGCCAAGCTATTGAAGAGCTTGCGCGCCGAAAAATACGCGGATGACAAGTTCGGTTTGCCGACCGTCACCGATATTTTGAAAGAGCTGGAAAAACCGGGGCGTGATCCGCGTCCGGAATTCACCACCGCGACGTTTCAAGACGGCGTGGAAAAGCTCACCGATTTGCAGCCGGGCATGATCCTCGAGGGCGTGGTGACCAACGTCGCCGCGTTCGGCGCGTTTGTCGACATTGGCGTGCATCAGGACGGCTTGATTCACATCTCTGCGCTCGCGGAAAAGTTTGTCAAGGACGCGCACGACGTGGTGAAGGCGGGGCAGGTGGTGAAGGTGAAAGTGCTGGAAGTCGATATCAAGCGCCAGCGCGTTGCACTCACCATGCGCCTCAACGATACGCCGGACAAGAACCCAAACCCTAGCAATGGCGGGGGTTTTCAGGCAAAACCGTCCCAAACTGCCCGTCAAATGGCGACCCTTCGTCCCGGCTCTGGGCAGGCTTTGAAATCGGCGTCGCCCGCTGCGGGCAGCGCGATGGCGGCGGCCTTCGACAAACTGGCGGCGCTAAAACAAAAGTCCTAGCGGTTTGTAGACATTCGCACTGCTAAATCCGAGCGAACTCATTGCATTCTATTTCCCCCTTTGAAAAAGGGGGACTAAGGGAGATTTGCAATCGTTGTCGACTTGCAAATACCAAAAATCCCCCTCGATCCCCCTTTTCCAAAGGGGGAAGTGAGACACCGAAATCACCTGTCAAACGAACATCGCAAATTTCAACAAACTACTAGTACGCGTAGCCTGGAAGGAACGCAGCGTATTCCGGACCGGTCACTATTCAACGAAATACCCAGAATGCGCTGCGCTTCTTCCAGGCTGCCGTGAGACGCCTCCATTCGGCACCGCGCGTATATCCGTTGTGCGGTTTCAGATCAGCCCACCGCGTGACGTCGATTCACCCACCACGCAAACACCCCTGCGGTCACAAACATGATCAGCGAGTAAATCGCTGCCGGCACACTCATGGCCGGACTATTCAATACGTTGAGCGCAATGAAAATCGCCAGGGTGCCGTTGTGAATGCCGATCTCCATGGCAATGGCGATCGCCTGTTTCCGGGGTAGCTTGACGGCCAGCGGCACGCCATAGCCCACCGCCATGGAAAGTACATTGAAGGTGAGGCAGGCGAGCCCGACGATTGGGAAATATTTGACGAGCACCTCCCAGCTTTGCACGACCGTCGCCACCACCAGCAGCGCCAGTAGCAGTACCGAAAAAATGCGGATCGGCTTTTCCATCTTTGCGGCAAAGGCTGGTGCGCGATTACGCACCGTCATGCCGATCAGCACCGGCAGCAAGATGATCAACCCGACTTCAATAATTTTTTTGAACGGTGGCGGAACGTACTGGTCGCTGGCCATGAAGTACTGCAACGCAAAGCTGATGATGAAGGGCAAGGTCAGCAACGACAGCGCGCTATTGATGGCGGTGAGTGTGATGTTGAGCGCCACATCGCCGTGGGCCAGATGCGAATAGATGTTGGCTGTTGCACCGCCCGGTGCGGCGGCCAGCAGCATCAATCCCACGGAGAGCTCGGGAGGAAGTTTGAACAAGATGCAAAGCGCAAACGCGGCCGATGTCAGCACCACCATCTGGATGGTGAGTCCGATGATGGCCGCTTTCGGGTAGCGCACCACGCGCGTGAAATCGGCCAGCGTTAGGGACAACCCGAGCCCGAGCATGATGATGCCGAGTGAAATCGGCAGCAGCAGATTGGTGACGATGCTGCTTTCCACCTAGAACTCGCGGATCACATGCTGCTGGCGTCGGCTGACTGGTAATTGTTCCGCCACGCCCTTGACGTTACACACCCACCGCAGCCCGCTATCGGCGTCACTTTCTTCGCCGTCTCCGGCCGCCGCAGCGACGCGCTCGAAGCCGGTGATGGCGCTGGTCGCCACAATTGCGTTGCGGTGGATGCGGGTGAATACGCCGGCAAATTCCTCTTCTACTTTCGTCAAGGACTCTTCGAGCAAATACTCCTTCGCCACGGTCTTGACGGTAAGGTACTTAAGTTCGGCTTTCAAAAATAGGATCTCTTCGATCGGCACCAGCACGACCTTGCCGCGCTCGTGAATGGAGAGATGCCGCCGTTTGTGTTGTGTGGCTTCGGCAATCGCTGCTGCCGCTGGTGGCAACACTGGCCGCGCCTTTTGCAGCGCCGCCAACAATCGTTCCTGTCGTATCGGCTTCAGCAAATAGTCGACCGCATTCAACTCAAACGCCTGCACCGCGTACTGATCGAATGCCGTCACAAAAATGAGTTTGGGGGGCACCACAAGCGACGCTAGGTGCCGCGCAAACTCGATGCCGTCCATGCGGGGCATGCGGATGTCGCAGAGTACGATATCGACGCCACCACGATTGATGGCCTCGATACCTTCGAAACCGTTGGCCGCCTCATCAACGATGGTCAGCGGAAAGGTGGCGCGACAGTCGTCGAGCAGATTTGAGAGCCGCTTTCTGGCGGGCGCCTCGTCGTCGACGATCAAGATGCGGGCAATGCCCGCGTCGGAACTCATTAGTGTCATGGTGCGTCGGGTTTGTGTTTGAGGGAAGCCGATGCAACCTCGGTCACGATCGGCATGTTGATTTTCACGACGTATTGGTGATTGGTCACTGCGGCCGATAAGCCAGCCTCAGCGTCGAAGTGTAGTTGCAATCGCTCTTTGATGTTGGCGATCGCCATCCGGTTGCCCGACACGTGGGTCGAGGCTGAATGGAACGGATTGGTGAGCGTGATGTTGAGTTGTTTTCCCGACGAGATGGCGGGTGAAATTTGAATGGTCAATACGCCGTCGCCTTGTTGCGGCTCAATGCCGTGATACACAGCGTTTTCGATCAGCGGCTGCAGAATCAATGGCGGCACCAGCGCTGAAGCCGGCATGTTGTCGATTTGCCAATCGACCTGCAGTCGATCACCGAGACGGATTTGCTCGATCTCAAGATACTGCCGGCACAGATCGACCTCTTCGGCGAGCGGCCGCAGTTGTCGGTTGTCCGCCATCAGCACGCGGAACAGTTCCGCCATGTTTTCCAGCATGCGCTCGGCGCGGCGCGGTTCATCGCGCATCAGCGACAGCACGGCGTTGATCGAGTTGAACAAGAAGTGCGGGCGAATGCGCGCTTGCAGTGCTTGCAGCCGGGCCTCGGTCAACGCGGGCGCGAGCGAGCGGGCGCGCAAGTCAAAGTAGAACAGCAGCACTGCCGTTGCCAACACAAAAAACAACCCGAATTGCAGAATCGACACCGGTTCTCCCAGCGGCAAGATCGCGACCAGCCTGGTGTGCGCAAACCAAAACACCGCGCCAATGGCGGCTTCCAGGACAAAAATGGCTGAAACCCCCCACCAATAGGTGAGTTTCGAAATTAAGGACTTAAGCCCGCAGCTTGCCACCAGCGAAAAAATGATGGCAGGCTGCGCCACGATCGAGAGCAACAAGAACTGACTGAGGAATCCCGACGTAACGCCGAACGGATCGGCGCGCGGATCGGCGCGTACTAATGCCGCACCGAGCACCAGCAGATTGACCAACAGCACCACGCGCAACATGATGCCAAGATTGCAGAAGTCGGGCAGTCGCGGCTTATAGCCTACCTGCGCGGCGTGCAGTGCAGACGAAGGTAGGTGGTCGTTTATACTCATCTGATGATTTTCGCCTGATTTTCGATACGAATTTCGCCCTTGGCGATGCCTCATTACAACCTGAATACAGGGCTCCATGTCGGTTAACAACTCTCCCCCTCCTGATGATGCGCCATCCAGCACCTCACCCAAGGCTTGGTCGGGACGTTTTTCGGAGCCGGTGACCGAGCTGGTCAAGCGGTTCACCGCGTCAGTCACCTTCGACAAGCGTCTCGCGAACGCCGATATTCAGGGGTCATTGGCACATGCAGCCATGTTGGCCAAGGTTGGTGTGATCACCCCGGCGGACTTGGTCGATATCGGCCGTGGCATGGCGCAGATTACCCAAGAAATTGACGCGGGCACCTTTGATTGGGATATCGCCCGCGAAGATGTGCACATGAATATCGAGGCGCGTCTGATTACGCTGATCGGTGAGGCCGGCAAACGCCTGCATACCGGCCGTTCGCGAAACGATCAGGTGGCCACCGATATCCGGCTTTGGCTGCGCGATGAAATTGACAATCTGATCTCGCTGGTACGCGCGTTGCAGCGCGCACTGGTTGGTATGGCAGGCAAACATGCCGACACCATCATGCCTGGCTTTACCCACCTGCAAGTGGCGCAGCCGGTGACCTTCGGCCACCACCTGATGGCCTACGTCGAGATGCTGTCACGCGATGAGGCGCGGCTCATTGATTGTCGAAAACGCGTCAACCGGCTGCCGCTCGGCGCGGCCGCGCTGGCTGGCACCAGCTACCCGATCGATCGCGAATTTGTCGCCAGGGCACTTGGGTTCGACGGCGTTTGTGAAAACTCGCTGGATGCCGTCAGCGATCGCGACTTCGCGATCGAATTTGTCAGCGCCGCCGCGCTGATCATGACGCATTTGTCGCGATTCTCGGAAGAGCTCATCATCTGGATGAGCCAGAGTGTTGGGTTCATTGATTTGCCCGACCGGTTTTGCTACTCCTCGTCGATCATGCCGCAGAAAAAGAACCCCGACGTGCCGGAACTCATTCGCGGCAAGACCGGGCGCGTGAACGGACATCTGGTGGCGCTACTTACGCTGATGAAGGGCCAGCCGCTCGCTTACAACAAGGACAATCAGGAAGACAAAGAACCGCTTTTCGATAGCGTCGATACCGTGCGCGATTCGCTCACCATCATGGCCGACTTGACCGCCAATATCGTCGTCAACACCGACAACATGCGCGCCGCAGTACTCAAGGGCTTTGCCACCGCAACCGACCTCGCCGACTATCTGGTCAAGAAGGGCATGGCATTTCGCGACGCGCACGAAGTGGTTGCGAGCGCCGTCAAGATCGCCGCGCAGTCGCAGCGCACACTGGAAGCGTTGCCGCTGACAGAACTGCAAACTTTTTCCCCGCTCATCACTGAAGATGTTTACGCCATCTTGGCGCCGGAAGGATCTGCCGCGCTGCGAAATCACATCGGTGGCACCGCGCCTGAACAGGTGCGATTGGCGGTGGCCCGCGCCAGCATTCGCTTGACCGATTGACGTCGGCAATACCTTGTGTTTCGCTGAGCACTGACGCCCTTCCAAACATCGGCAATGATGTCTTTTCGGCGGCGCTGCTTGCCGTTTTCGTTATGATCGCGTAACGTCATATTCGTAATGGCAACCATTGGGACGGGGATGATGTTGATTCTCAAGACTTTGCAAACAGGATTCGCCCGTCCCGCACCGGCCGCAGCGCTGGTCGCCGCATTGCTCGCGACTTGTAGCGCGGCGTTTGCCGAATCTGTCGCGCACAAGCGCGGCGTACCAAGCTCGCTCCCACCGGTCTTGACGAGTAATTCCGTCAACTCAACCGCGTCAACGACCGTCATCCCTTATGCAACCGATCCGCGCGACAGCCTCGCATCTCTCACCGCGTCACCCGTCGACTCCGCGTTCAAGAACGCGCCCAACGCCTGCAGGGCGGACAGCGTTGTTTGCTACGACTATCGCAAGCGACATTCCGTTGTGCCCATCACCAAAACCCTCATGCCGGACGTGCCTGGTCTGAAAAAAGAGGGCCTCGCGATTCGGCGCGACAGAGTCGCGTTCAATTACAGCTTCTAGCCGGACGGGCTTGGCAGGTTGTTGAAATTCGCGAAATTCATTTGATAGGTAATTTCGGTGGCCCACTTCCCCCTTTGGAAAAGAGCCTGCCCGGAGCGTGCCGAAGGGGGGATCGAGGGGGATTTTCGGTATTCGCGAGTGGGCAACGATCGCAAATCCCCCTTCGTCCCCCTTTTCAAAAGGGGGAAATGGCATGCAATGAGTTCACTCGGATTTAGCGGGGCGAACTTCAACAAACTATTGGGTCGCTCAGACTGGCTGCTTAGACAGGCTCACCAAGCTGGTCGCGAAACTTTTGGATGACGGCGGGCTCTGCGCGCAGATTGAAAAATGCCCCGTCGTTGTCTGCGCGCTCACTGATCACCTCGCAGCTGGCGAATATTTCACCGCGCAGTTGTTGTTGAGACCACGGTAGAAAAAGCTCTGCTTCAATCATGTCGGTTCGAAAGACCGCCAAAATACGGTCATGTAACGACGTGACGTCCGTCGCGCGATGGGCGCTCATTACCACACAGCCGGGATATTTCAGGCCAAGCGTGGCCGTATATTCCGCCTGCGCGGCCTCGTCACCAACGTGATCGATTTTATTGAAAACGATCAGCCGCGGCACGCCATCGGCATTGATTTCTTTAAGCACATCAACGGTAACTTGCAATTGACGTTCGAATCCAGGGTCACTCGCATCAATCACGTGTAACAGCAGCGACGCATCGAGCGCCTCGTCGAGCGTGGACTTGAACGACGCCACCAACCCGTGCGGCAGATTTTTGATGAAACCCACTGTGTCGCTGATGAGGATGCGCGGAACCGTTTCGGGATGTAGCACCCGAACAGTGGTGTCGAGGGTCGCGAAGAGTTTGTCGGCAACCAGCACTTCACTGCCGGTCAAGGCGCGCATTAATGTCGATTTGCCGGCGTTGGTGTAGCCAACGATCGCCACATGATGCAGCCCCTGCCGCTCTTGCCGCCGCACCCGCTGTGTTTGCCGCTCGGCGTCCATGGCGACGATTTCAAGTTGTAACTCCGCGATGCGGTCGCGCAGCTTGCGTTTGTCTAATTCGGTGTGGGATTCACCCGCGCCACGACCGCCCGTGCCGCTGCGCTGGCGGCCCTGCGGGCCGACCAGCTTGGCCATTTCGCGCAAGCGCGGTGCCATGTAGCCAAGCCGTGCAATTTCCACCTGCGCGCGTGCTGCTCGCGAGCGCGCGTTGCGGTGAAAAATTCCCAGAATGACCATGGTGCGATCCATTACTTCACAGCCGACCTCATTCTCAAGATTGCGCGCCTGCGAGGGCGAGATGTCATGGTCCACGAGGACCGCATCGACTTGGATGTCGCTGTCCGCTGCGGTGGGCGCAGGTTCGTCGGCGCCGCCTTGGTCCGGCTCGTTGCTCACAAACTGGCGTACCTCGTCGAGCTTACCTTTGCCCAGATACGCGACGGTGTCGAACGACGCCCGTTTCTGCGTAAACGTGCGGACGACCTGATAGCCCAGGGTCTTGGCGAGCTCCCTAAGCTCGGTTAGTGACGACTCAAACTCGGCGTCGCTGACGTCCGGTAACTGTACCGCCGCGATGACGGCGACCTTCGACTTCTGTTCGGGTGGGCTTGGCAATTTGAGTGCGTCAACGTTGAGGAGTACGCATGTTACCGACGAATTGCAGTGTTAGTGCGTTTCTTCCGCTCGCGCGCAACGAACTCGGGCCCCGGTCGGAGCCTGCCCTCGAATGATTGAGTCGGGGGCCGGGGCGACAGTTTTTAGGGTGTCACTTCGAACGGGCTCAGCACTTTGTTGATGATCGCTCCTCCATTTGCGCTCCGCTATGCATGGTGAAGTAAGAGATCCGCACAGCAATAGCCTGTCATCCCGGCGCAGGCCGGGATCCAAGTTTGGCGATATGAATACATCGCGAACTTGGGCCCCGGCCTCCGCCGGAGGCGACAGTTTTTCGGTTGTCACTTAGATAGGGCTGCGCGTTCCTTGCGCGGTTACAGAATAAAACTCCTTATTCCGCGGGCACCTTCAAGCATTTTTGCCTGAAACCGCCCGCCAAATAACGAGTTTCGAGTTTCGGTCTGGGCGGCACAACGTTACCGCGTATCCGCTGCCTCCGCCAAACTCGAGATCGGTGCCAGCAGCGATTCCACGTCCGCAATGGTGATACCGGTCAGCGCACCGGCTTCACCATCGAGCAGCGCCGCCGCCAGCTCACGCTTGCGCGCGATCAGTGTCATCATACTTTCCTCGAGCGTGCCTTGCGCCACCAGCCTAGTCACGAACACCGGCTTCACTTGCCCGATACGATGCGCGCGTGCCGTCGCCTGTGCTTCGACCGCCGGGTTCCACCACGGGTCGTAGTGAATCACGGTGTCGGCGGCGGTGAGATTGAGGCCCACGCCGCCCGCCTTTAAGCTCAGCAGGAACACGCGTACCTCGCCTGATTGAAATTCGCGGATCGGCGTTTCGCGATCGCGCGTGTCGCCGGTTAGCGTGACGTATTTGATGCCCTCGGCGTTCAGCGCCTCACTGATCAGCGCCAACATGCTGGTGAACTGCGAGAAGATGAGAATATGGCGGCCCTCTTCGAGCAACTCCGGCACGTGCGCTTTGAGCCAATCGAGCTTCGCCGAACCCGCTTCGGCAAATCGATTGGCGCCTTGTCCACCTTGCCCTCCTTGCCCTCCATCAGGAAGGCGCACCAGTCGCGGATCACAACACACCTGACGCAGCTTCAGCAGGGCGTCAAGAATGTGGATGGTCGATTGCTTCAACCCTTTTTTCTCGATCACTTTGCGAATGTCGTCATCCATCGCCGTGCGCAAACTTTCGTAGACGTCGACTTGCGCGGGCAGCAACTCGATCAGCCGCGTGTATTCGGTTTTCTCCGGCAGGTCATCGAGTACGTCTTCGCGCGTACGCCGCAGCAAAAACGGCCGCACGCGCTGACGCAGCTTTTGCATTTGTCCGGCGGCGGCGCGTTGCTCGATCGGGTAGCGAAAGATACGATTGAAACTATCAAGGTCCCCCAGCAAACCGGGCAGCAGCAGATTAAACAGCGCCCACAATTCGCCGAGATGGTTTTCCATCGGCGTGCCGGTGAGGGCGAGGCGCATCTGGGCGCGCAGATTCTGTGCCGCCACATAGGTTTTGGCCTTGGCGTTCTTGATCATCTGCGCTTCATCGAACACCACCACGTCCCATTCACACTCGGCAAAGCGCGCATCGTCGCGTTGCAAAATGGGATAGCTGGTGAGCACGAGATCCGCACCGGCCAGCGTCTCGTCGGTCAGGGCGCGCTCAGCACCGTAGTGGGTGACGACCTTTAGCGTTGGTGTGAAACGGCGAATTTCCGCCAGCCAATTCACCGTCACCGAGGTGGGCGCAATGATCAGCGATGGTCGCACCGTTGCGCCCACAGTTGCCACCGAGCTTGCCACACCGGT
>Ga0209181_10004839_pt1 | contig 19756 bp, 19 predicted proteins | sample MAT05_FD_187208 | JGI IMG/M metagenome (GOLD analysis project Ga0209181, IMG submission 187208) | Freshwater microbial communities from Lake Fryxell liftoff mats and glacier meltwater in Antarctica - MAT-05 (SPAdes) (version 2) | ecosystem: Environmental > Aquatic > Freshwater > Ice > Liftoff... | reverse complement strand
TTGAAGTCCCTTGTACGGACCAGCTAACGGATAGTCTCGGCATTGAAGCTGCGGTTTGCGAATAAAGACACCGCTGTCTGCGTTTGGAGTCGCTCGGAATTCGAGTTTTAAGACGAAGTTCGATGGGAATTCTTTCGTTGTCCAAAGCTGTTGAATCCTGCTCCCCTCGGAAGGCGTAGTGACGACCAATCGACCGTGGATGGCAACATACCGACCGTCGGGAGTCGATTTCTTTCCATCAAAACGGATTGGCTCACTATCAGGTGCTTTGGCACGGAATTCCCAACCTGTGAGGTCTTTGCCGTTAAAGAGGCTTATGAAGCCTGGTTCCACCTCGAACTTGTCATCGTCGTTTTCCATAAAACCGAGAGTGGCGAACAAGGGTCGTAAGGCGGCCGCCCATTTATCGTATCCGGCTTTGTTCAAGTGGAGTAAATCAGGAAACTCTCCAACTTTCGCGTCTCCTGCCTCGTTCGCGTACAGTTTGAACGTGTCTAACAATGTGATTTGCGAATCCCCTTTGACTGCTTGCGTTAACAACTTGTTGGTCGCTTGGATTTTTGAAGTTGGCCGTGACTTGGATTCGGAACTTGGAAAGATCAAGCAAAGCACGATGGGCATCTTGCTGTCATGCGATTTCAATTCCTTCAAGATTACGGTTGCGTTATTTGCGATGGTTTCTGGCTCCGCCATTTCCTCAAGATCGTTGGTCCCCATCAACAGAACGACGCCTTTCGGATTGAGTGCCAGCACGTCTTGCTTAAGTCGAATCAACATTCCTCGCGTGGTATCACCGCTGATTCCACGATTAGCAATCTGGACGCCAGGGAAATAGCCGTCGAGCTTGGGCCATCCCTGGGTGATCGAATCACCCAAAAGCACCAACGCTCCTTGGTCTCGATCGATCGATTTGGCCCATTCCTGACGCTTTGAATTCCATAAATTTCGAAACCAGTCGGCTTGCCTGAGTGGTCCCACTCCAGGTTGTCCGTCTACTGACGCAGGAAGTTCGAGTGGCGATTGCGTTGCCGTACGGACTGGTTCCTTTTTTTCTTGACCTAGGCAAGCGTGATACGTGGAAAGGACAATTGCAATGCTTGGAAGAAGCCAGGGAATTCGCATCATGAGTAAAATCGTTCTAAGTCAAGGTGAGGCGGGATCGACTGTAAACCACTAGTTTAAGCTATGGGCGTACCTTTTGCACAGCGATTGTCAGAGCGTGCAACTACCAGTACCATCGCAACCGTTCAAGTTAAACTACTTTTTTCGGCCAATGCCAGAGCAGCACCTTTATTCATGTCCAATCCTTCGGTTTCGTTGTGGAGACTCATGGTCGCCGAATGGTTTGGCACCTTACTACTTGTGTTGATTGGTTGCGGCGCGGTTCACGCGGCGGTGTTGCTTAATGCTCAAAACGGAGTTTGGCAGATAGCTGTCGTCTGGGGAATCGCAATCATGCTTGCTATTTTCGCGGTCGATTCGATAAGTGGCGCGCATATCAATCCAGCCATGACCATCGCGTTTGCCGTATGGGGGCGACATTCCTGGCGACTTGTCCTGCCCTATGTGTTCGCGCAGACGGTTGGTGCCTTCACCGGAGCGGCTATTTTGTTTGGCTTGTTCTCTGGCTTTATCGCAGCCAAGGAACTCGATAAACAAGTGAAACGTGGCGAGCCAGGAAGTGTCGTGACCGCCATGTGCTATGGCGAGTATTTTCCAAATCCCGGGGGACTTGCGGCTGGAGTTTCCGCGTATGATTTGGCCCAGCACGAAAGTCTTCGAATGAAATTCTCACACCAGCAAGCATGGCTGGCTGAGTTTTTGGGAACCGCGATCTTGTCGATTGTTGTATTTTCGCTAACGGATACTCGCAACAACGCCAGGCCGCAAAGCAATCTTGGCCCCGTGTTTATTGGATTGACTGTATCTGCCTTGATCTCCGTTTTGGCTCCGCTTACGCAAGCTGGTTTCAACCCTGCACGAGACTTTGGACCAAGATTGTTTGCCTATTTGGCTGGATGGGGGGAAGTTGCAATCCCGGGATTGTCCGACCCAAGTTGGCTGACGGTGTATATAATCGCCCCCATCACGGGCGCCGTTTTTGGTGGTGGTTTCCATGAACTCGTACTCAGGCCAAAGACTCGATTGCCTTAGTGACACGCCTGGCTTTGCCAGCTTCAGAAATGGGATTTATGGCTATTCATTGGGCGGACGACAATGCTTCACAAGAATCACTCAATGCGTGGACTCATGGCCTAGGATTCCTGATCAGTTTGCCGGCTGGCTATGTCTTGACTCGCCTTGCGTTCGAAACCAATAGGGATCTAGTTGTTTCGTGCATCATCTATAGCGTCAGCCTGGCAGCCATGTATCTATTCTCAACGCTATCGCATGCGATACGCGATCCCAACTGGCGACATCGATGTCGGACACTTGATCAAGGCTTCGTTTACGCGTTAATTGCCGGTACGTTTACTCCATTTATCTGGTCCTACTTAGCTGGCTGGCCTCGCAACCTCCTTATGGCATTCGTTTGGGGCGCCGCTGCAACAGGGTTTTACTCCAAAGTTTTCTCGAGGCACCGCATCAACAATATGACGTCTGTATCCTACATTCTGTTGGGCTGGGTCCCCAGCGTGGTACTCCTTGGCTACGTTTCGATGGAATGCTTCGGTATGATGGCGCTAGGTGGAGTTCTCTACACGCTTGGAGTCGTGTTCTTGCAAAACGACCATCGATCTTTCTTCTACCACGCCATTTGGCATGTGATGGTTATTGTCGCAAGCCTAAGCCACTACCTCGCCATTGTCATCTTTGCCGTTTTGCAATGGGATCGAGGATAGTTGGATTCGTACCTTGGTCTCCGTACGCGACTTAATTATTTCCAGGGGCTTGGGTTCCAGCAAACTCTAGTTTTAGGTTTACAATGCTCGGAACCATCACGCGGAGCGTGATGAGTACGTACCCATCACGCTCCGCGTGATGTAGGGAACCCTAATTCTTGAGCTTGACATACCACTTGGGTTTCAGCAGCAAGGACGCGAGTCGCGGAGCGACTCGCCTACGTTGATTCATCTTCTAGAAGTTCTTCGTCTGGCTCGGTCGCAATGGCTTCGTTAAAGAGATACCGAACCACCATCGTGGCATAAGCGCCCCGTTGCAAAACGAAGCAAAGCTTCAACGACTGAAAATTCGGATTGAGCGAGTCCGGTTCCCATTCAAACGTTAAGTCTTGGGCTGTTAACCAAGCGGCCCGCAACCCCTTTGAAAAGAAGGTATCTCGTGGATACTTCAGTCGCATTTGCCGAACGTCAAGTTGCAGCGGAAGCAGGATCTCCTCCAAGCTTGCCAGCGTACCCGATGGCCAGTCATGCTGTCTGGCCGATGGCAAAGGCAAATCCAAATCGTAGATACTCGTGTTGCCGATCGAACACTCGAATTTCGAGATGGGGATCGCAAGTGGCCCGCATTGCGAATCCAGACGATCGAGGGTGGCTGTCCCCGCATTCTCCTCAATCAACTTGCTGAGCCATTTGTTCCAAACCCAACTTTGAAAGGCTGAGACATAGATTCCGCGAAGATCCTGCCGGATCAACGCAACAGCCCGCTTGAAGTCAGTCGGATGATCACACAGGTAAGTTACGATGCTTCGGCGATGCGAACGATCCAGGAGAGCTTTGCACTTGATCCAATCGCCCCAATAGTCACGCAGGATCTGCTTTTGCTCTTTCTCACGAGGCCGGTCATGAAGGTTGGGTTCGGCCATGGACAGAAACAGGGTTCGTTCGTAATTCGTCAAACACCATGGCACGGCGATCAATTCGCCGCAGAACCCGATCGAACCGAATCGCTGGTCGTCGAAATAGTTGACGACCCCCATTTGCTGGATGAACTTGCAGCGATCGGTGAGCGTTGGCACTTGATCAGCCGTAATGCGACGCAATCGGATTTCGAATCGATTGGCTGCAATGTCTTTGGCATGGTAGGGATGCGTTATTTGACCGAGGTATTCCAACTGAAAAGATTTGTCGGTTAGTCCTGAGTGCGGTCCTCGAAAGATGGTCAAATACTGCGTCGTATCCGCATGCCGATCCTTCAAGCCACCGTAGCTAAGATCCTTGCGCGAAAGTTGCCATTTGTGCAGAATATATTGCATGGCTTCGGGGGTGCCCAATCCACACTTGTCCAAACGGTAGAGCCCGAACGGTCCTTTGGTGGGGCGAACATCGGTGATTTCTTCGACCCGAAAGTCTTCGGGTAAGGTTTTCAGTTTCATCAAAAAGCAATTAGGGGCAGACGGAAAAAGGTTGGTTCTCCCGGAAAGCTTAATCGAATGACGGCCAAATAGCACGGGCGTTGTGGAACGACGGACTTTCAACGAAAGTTATCCTCCCTCCGGGAGGGTCGGCCAACGGCCGGGGAGGGTGAACTGATTTAACCAACTGCTTCTCGCACTTCACCCTCCCCTCGCTTCGCGAGACCCTCCCAGAGGGAGGGTTGCTAAACCGGACAATCTCGAATCGAGAGTGGCTTCATCCTCCCTCCGGGAGGGTCGAGCGAAGCGAGGGGAGGGTATGACTCATTCTGCCGCGCGCCTAATATCCGCCGGGAGTTGAAAAATCACTGTAGGTATTGAATTCTTCGTGACGATTGCCGATCTTGTTTAAAAATCGGGTGAAATCGCTTTCCCAGACCAATTCGACGTCGCCGATTGGGCCATTTCGCTGCTTGGCAATAATGATCTCCGCTTGGCCAGCGTATTGCTCGGCGTCTGGGCCTCGGTGATAGTAGCCTTCACGGTGAACGAACATAACCACGTCGGCATCCTGTTCGATCGCACCCGATTCTCGCAAATGGCTCAGTTTTGGCCGGTGGTCTTTGCCTTCTTCCGATTGCCGATTGAGCTGAGAAAGGCAGAGGATTGGCACATCTTGTTCACGAGCCAGCATCTTCAATCGACGAGCCATTTTGGCGACCTGCTCTTGGCGAGGATCTTTGGGATTGTCTGGATCCAACAGTTGCAGGTAGTCAATGACTATCAACCCGAGTTTGCGACCATTCGGTTTGCGCATTTCCTGCTGGGAAATCCGTCGTGCGACCGCAGCCACTTCGCTTACCGTCCGGCTAGGTGCATCGTCGATATAAAGCGGTGCCTGGCTAATCTTTGCAGCGTTGGCTAAAAGCCTTTTTTGATCATCCTGGGAAATCGTACCTACCTTGAGCCGCTGACCGTTGACCTTGGCAACCGAACACAGCAATCGGTCCACCAATTCAATCGCGTTCATTTCAAGGCTTACGAATAGAGTTGGAGCGTTTTCCTTCATCGCAACCTGTTCCGCAATATTCATGGCAAAGGCGGTTTTTCCCATACTAGGACGGGCAGCGAGAATGATTAGTTCGCCATTGTGGAGACCGCCAGTCATCTGATCGAAATCGGTGAAGTGCGTTAAGACACCGCTTTGCAATTGCTCCCCTTGCATGCGTTGATCGATACGGGTCATCGCGGCTTTGAGCACTTCGGAAACCGAAGCGGCCGTGTTGGCGCTTCGATCGTCTTGGATGCTGAAGATTTTCTGCTCGGCTTGGGAGACCAGTTCCTTGGCGTCGGAACTTTCATCGTAGGCATCGGAGAGAATTGCCGTCGACGCATCGATGAGGCGACGGATGGTGGCTTTACTTCGAACGATCTGTGCGTAGTATTTGGCGTGGGCCGCATTGGGCACGCTGTTAGCGAGCTTGGCGAGATAGCCCGCACCGCCGATGAGTTCGTAATCTCCGGCCGTTTTCAGTTCGCTGACGAGAAGAGTCACGTCCATTTTTCGACCGCTGTCGAACATGTTCATCATCGCCGCGTAAAGCTTGCGATGTGCGTCATCGTAGAAATCATCCGCCCGAATTTCCAAAGCCAGATCGTTGGCTACGTCTGGATTCAAGATCAAGCTGCCGAGAACGCCCATTTCCGCCGACAAATCGAACGGAGGTGATCTATCGAGAATATTGGTCGTCGTTGGCTTTTTGCTTTTGGACGGATCGTCTTTACGAAAACGCTTTTGTTCGGTAACCATGCGTAAACACCGGCTTAGATGAGGACTCCATGTCGCTCCTGCTTGAGCAACGCCGTCGCTCCTGCTTGAGCAACGTCCCGCATTTTAGCGGTTTGAAGTCCAGAAGCGAGCCTCAACTAGATTTAGTGCTAGCCAAAACTAAACCACAAAACTTGCTACTGGCTCTTGACATGTTTCCCCTGAATCTGGACTACCATGCGGCAAGACTTTTCTCTTTACTCGGGTTTGAAAATCAACGTCGCCAAAGGGGGCAAGTTCAATTCAATCGAAGCAAGCCGGCCATGATGCGGGATCGCTGAATCTGCCATCACGCCGGGAAAGTTGCCTACATTGGTGCCCGCGTAATGAACGGAGTCGCTATTGAACACTTCCTTATAAAAGCCTGCTTTTGGAACTCCCATCCGATATTTGCGAACGACAGGCGTGAAGTTGCTGCAGACCACCAAGAAGTCGTTCGGATCCTTGGCCTTGCGAAGGTAACCCAACACGCTGTCTTGAGCGTTCATGCAATCGATCCACTCGAAGCCATTCGACGTGAAATCGAGTTCGTACAAGGCTGGTTCGCGAAGCATTAAATGATTGAGGTCGGATACAAGTCGCTGCATACCTCGATGCGTGTCCCAGTCAAGCAAATCCCATTGAATCGCATTGTCGTAGTTCCACTCGTGCCATTGGGCCAATTCACAACCCATAAACAACAACTTCTTGCCTGGATGCGTCCACATGCTCGCGTAAAGCAATCGCAAGTTAGCAAACTTCTGCCATAGATCGCCGGCCATTTGCGCAATCAATGCGCCCTTGCCGTGGACCACTTCGTCGTGCGACAACGGCAACGTAAAGTTCTCAGTGAATGCATAAATCAAACTGAAGGTGAGTTCGTTGTGATGGAATTGCCGATGAATCGGATCGTTTCGCATGTATCGGAGCGTATCGTTCATCCAACCCATATTCCACTTCAACGAGAATCCAAGTCCGCCAAACTCGGTCGGACGGCTGACTCCTGGCCATGCCGTCGACTCTTCGGCGATCGTCAAAACGCCTGGGTGATGCGTGTGTGCTTGGACATTGAACTCTCGCAGCAAATGGATGGCTTCGAGGTTTTCTCGGCCGCCGTGAACGTTGGGTAACCATTCCCCTTGCTTCCTGGAGTAGTCCAAATAGAGCATGGAAGCCACGGCGTCGACTCGCAACCCGTCGATGTGGTATTTGTCGAGCCAGAACAATGCGTTGGCGACCAAGAAGTTTCGGACTTCATTGCGTCCGAAGTTGAAGATCATGGTTCCCCAGTCTGGATGCTCGCCTTGGCGTGGATCGGCGTGTTCGTACAATGCCGAGCCATCAAATTGGCGTAGTCCGTGTGCATCCTTGGGGAAGTGGGCCGGTACCCAATCGATGATCACGCCGAGGCCATTTTGGTGGCAATGATCAACGAAGTACATGAAGTCCTCGGGAGTACCGTAGCGGCTCGTTGCCGAGAAATAGCCGACGGTTTGATATCCCCACGAGCCTGTAAATGGGTGTTCTGAAACCGGCATCAATTCCAAGTGGGTGAAGCCCATCTCCTTGCAATACTGAACGAGCTGATGCGCGATTTCGCGATAGTTCATCCATCCATGAACTCCTTTTTCGCACTTGCGCCATGAGCCCAAGTGGACTTCGTAGACCGACATCGGCTTTTCGAGCTGGTTCTCGTTTTTGCGTCGCTCAAGCCATTGCGAGTCATTCCATTGATAATGGTCGAGCGAGGTAACGACGGAAGCGGTTCTTGGGGGCAATTCTGCAAAGAAGCCGTACGGATCCGTTTTATCGACAACCTGTCCGTCTTGCATGCGGACTCGGAATTTGTACTTTTGTCCAACTCCGATTTGAGGAACAAACAATTCCCAGATACCCGAGGGAATCTGTTTTTGCATGCAATGCGAACGACCGTCCCAATGATTGAAATCGCCGATAAGCTGAACGCTTTGAGCATTCGGAGCCCAAACGGCAAAATTCACGCCGGAATGGCCATCCACCTCGCGCACATGGGAACCCAGTTTTTCATAGATTTTCCAATGCTGGCCGGCGTTGAACAAATGCCGGTCAAAGTCGCTGATCATGCTCGGTACAGCGTATGGATCTTGCATTTCAATAGTCTTTCCGCTCGAATTCGAAAGTCGAAATCGGTATCGTGGAGGAGTGGAATCAGGCTGGGGCATGAGGCCTTCGTACAACCCGGATGGATGGATACGACGCATCGGTCGAGCCGCCGAATTGCTTTCGTCAAGCAGCCACGCTTGATCAAATCCTGGAAAATAACCTCGCACGGCAACGGCATTTTTGCCGTCAACATGAATGGAATGTGGGCCCAAAACGCTAGCTGGGTCCGCAGTCACTCCGTCGATAATGCTGGTCAAGGATTTCAGGTTGATCTGGGTATGCACAATTTCTCCAATGGTTATACCGAATGATGAGGATTACGTGTATCGCAGCGTTATCGGAAGGGATTGACTAACTAACGACGGGTAGGCTTTTTGCTCGGGTCAAGCAAAAAAAAGCAACGCAGGAAAGATTCAAGCCATTCGTCTATGGCTAAGATCGCGTCCCAAAAGTGGCGGCAAAGCCAAACAGGACCACGGCAGGCGAACCAAAACGGCGACAACAACAGATTGACAAAACCATTTCGTCTCGAAGTCGAGTTTTGGAAAAACATCGGTAATCTTTGACGCGATTTTCTGTTTTCCAGGCGGTTGCCATCAAAAACCGACGTGGACGCCGCTGGCATCAGCCGCAACTGGCCTTCGTTCGCTAGCGGATCCGAGGGACGGGAGAGGACGGGCTGGCAGTCGTTCAGACTGCCGCTAGAAGTAGGTGTATCGACGTAGACTCGTTGAACCTTGTTCGCTGAGATGTTGGTACGGGTGCCATCAACGGTTCGGGACCGTCGGTGGGCGGTTTGCACGCTTGAGGATTTTAAGGTTTCAACACATGCCGCTGACGGGGCGGCGGGACTTTGGGCGGCGGGACTTTGGGCCCCTTTGTTCTCGGAAGGCTCATCTTGCGGTTCCGTTGTTCCCTCTTGAGCCATCCAGCGGCATTGAACTTGGTGGTACGCAAGGGCTCGATCGATGCGTTTCCAAATGTCTGCATTGCGAATCGGTTGGACGGCACCAAAGTGTTCCCAGGAGTAGTCGTTGTCCCGCCACTCCGATAATCCATATTGAAGCCCGCGTGTGACATATCGGCTGGTGGTTACCAACGTGACGCGGCTCGGCTGTTCTAGCGCTTCGAGACCTCGCAAAACGGCAACAAGAGCGGATCGATCTGGTGCGCAAGCGATTTCTTGATCGGTCGCTTCGATCCTTTCGCCGGAGACCAGGTCTTCCAAAACAAACCGCCATCGACCTCTTTGTGATCCCGCGTTCTCGCCGTTAGCTGAGACATTGCCATCGCAGAATAGTAGGTAATGCGGTTTTGGGGCAGTCATAACCAAGTCTCGTAAATCTCAAGGTCCGTTCGTCTGCGTAAGCTTGCGCGGTAACTCGAATCGTGCGAGAGTATCGGTTAGAAAAAAGGTATCATTTCACAATGAGCTTGCGCTTTGCGTTGGAACTGATGTTTATGCCGCCTGCGCAATTTGGAGCAAAGTCGTTGCCGGCATGCCGTGCGCTATTGCATTTCAGCAGCCAACATCAGTAAATACCAACGAGATTTAGTTATTTGAAAGTCCATTAGTTCGAGGTTGAACGATGTTGAAGCTCGGAAAGTCGCCAATAGTTTTTGGCTCGTTCGCCACGGTCTTGAGTTTAGGAATGATGGCGGCCAGGATTGAGAGTGTTCGATTAAGCGTAGAAGTTCCCCGCACGTTAAAGTTTGTAAGTGTTGACGAACTTAAAACAGAAGTTCCAGAATGGACCGAAGTGCATGCGAATCACACCCACGCTGGGGAAGAATCATTCATGTTTATGTGCGTGACTCCTCGGATTATCATTCCGGAAGAAGAGGAAGACTTGATTGATGTTCAATTAAGGCCATAGGAACTGTACCCGGAGGATCCTGACCTTCGGCTCTAGAGATAGGGTAAGCATCCCCCGAGTAAACTCGGGGGCATTGGGATGCCTATTGCTGTTTTGGGTCAATCCCACCGTATTTCGGCACGGTGGGTTCCTTGATATCTTTGAGCAAACGTGTAACAATTTTGTCAGTCGTCATTCCCTCGGCTTGCGCTTGGAAATTCGTGCTCAAACGGTGCCTTAGCACCGGAATCGCAATTTTGCGGATGTCTTCGATGCCGACGCTAAATCGGCCATCCATTGCAGCGATGGCCTTGCCCGCATGAATGAGAAATTGACCCGCTCGCGGTCCTGCACCAAAATCGAGAAGTTCTTTCACAACCTCCGGTGCTTCAGGATCGCTTGGTCGAGTTGCTCGAACCAAAGCGACGACGTACTTCACAATAAATGGACTGACCGCCACGCTCATGACCAGTTTCTGGATATTCATGATCGCCCGGGCCGAAAGGATCTTGCTCACTTCGGGCCGTTCGCTGCGGGTCGTCGAGGTCACAATCCTTTCTTCTTCTTCCGCGCTCGGATACCCAACTTTGATATTGAACATGAATCGGTCCAGTTGTGCCTCAGGCAGTGGGTAAGTTCCTTCCTGTTCGATTGGATTTTGAGTTGCAATCGCAAAAAACGGTTCGGGCAGTTGGTACGTGTTTCTGCCGACTGTGATTTCACGTTCCTGCATGGCTTGCAAAAGTGCGGCTTGTGTTTTCGGCGGCGTTCGGTTGATTTCGTCAGCCAGCAAAATATTGGTGAAGATTGGCCCTTCGACGAAGCGGAATTCCCGTTTTCCCTGAGAATCTTCTTCTAGAACGTTGGTTCCCGTGATGTCCGAGGGCATTAAATCGGGGGTGAATTGAATCCGTTTGAAATTGACGTCGAGAATTTTGGCGAGGGACGAAACCATCAGGGTTTTTGCGAGCCCCGGTACCCCTTCGAGCAAACAATGTCCTTTGGTGAAAATAGCGGCGAAAAGCTGTTCGATGACCTCATCCTGGCCAACGATCATCTTGCCGAGTTCGCTCCGCATCTGATCGCGATGTTCGCGGAACTCTCGCAACAAATCCCCGATGCTTTTTGCCGGTTTTCCTGGAGGCGCGTTGGACACGTTTTTGCAAGACTTTTGGTGCGAGGTCAAGTTCAAGCGAGCAATGCAATGCCCGGAAAGTGGGTGAAGGTGAGTATTGTCACGCTACAAGGCAATCCAAGCAAGTAGCCCAGTGTGGCACGGCATCCAGTGTAGCACGGCACTCCGTGCCGTGAGTTCCTCCCGGTAGCTTTGTCTCGTCCTCCGAGTCGTAGAAATACCCATAGAAATTTAATTAGAAATTTAAAACGAAAAGGCCGGTCTAGGTAGCAAATCACATTGTGCCGAGAAACACAGCACGGAGTGCCGTGCTACACTTGGCTTTTCAAGAACGGCGACGGGAATCTGCTATGGACCAGAACACGACTCTCAACACGGTTTTGTCGCGGGAAAGTGTACTTGCGATGCGCGACGCGGTCATCGGACAGGTGGATTTCGCACGCAGATACACGCTTGAACTATTGGAGAATACTCCAGAAGAGCTTTGGCCAGTCGTTCCGAACGGCGCAAGTTCGCATATTGCTTGGCAAGTTGGTCATTTGGCCGTTTCACAATATGGACTGATGCTTTTTCGTCAACGAGGACGCGCCGAGGGAGACTTAGAGTTAATGCCTGGCTGGCTCCGCAAGCGATTCGGACGCGGAAGTGTGCCGCCTACGGATCCAATCGAGATTCCCTCCAGGACATCTTTGCTTGAGTGCCTTTCCAAAATTCATGGTGCATCGATGGCAGCCCTCCCGGGTTTTTCTGCAGAACAGTTGTTGGAACCGACTGAAATGCCTTACGCAGCCTATCCGATTAAGCTCGGGGCACTCCTGTTCTGCCCGCTTCACGAGTCGATCCATATTGGTCAAATTGGGATTCTTCGACGAATGCACCGGCTCTTACCAGTTCGCTAGCAATCGACTTCTGCTACGCCGCCGACCGTCGGAGCCACATTCTGGTATTTGCCAAAGAGTGTGAGTTAGGCACAATGGGTACCGATACCAGTTCACACCCCGACCAAAGGATGGGTCGCTATGTCGCTTGAGCCAAGTCGCCAAATTCACGAGAATCAAAAGTTTAGTTTGCAGGATCGGATTGCTTACTACTTTTTCCGATCCGTGGTCTGCGTCGTTCAAATCATGTCGTTGGAACGTTGCGATCGTATCTGCCGAATGTTGGCACAAGTGCTTTCGAATTGGATTCCGATTCGTCAGTCATTGATTCGCGAAAATTTACAAATGATTTTTCCCGAGTGGGAGCCAGAGCAATCCGAGCAAGTCACAGAAAAGATGTGGCACCATTTGATGTTGATGGGATGCGAGATTGCTCAGGCACCCCGAAAAGTTCACCGCGAGAATTGGCATGAACATTTCTACATTCCCGATCGCCGTTCCATGCTCAAAATCGTGATGGACGATCGCCCAACGGTGTTGGTCTCAGCTCACTTTGGGAATTTTGAATTGGCGGGCTTTCTAACTGGGCTCTTTGGAGTTGCAACAACCACGGTGGCAAGACCTCTCGACAACGGGTTTTTGCACAATTACATCACCAAGTTTCGGTCGTTAGGTGGCCAGTACTTTTTGCCAAAAGAGGGTAGTTCGTTGGAGATACAGGAACTGCTTAACCGAGGCGGCAACTTGACGTTGCTGGCGGATCAGCACGCTGGAGCGAAAGGATGTTGGGTTGATTTCCTAGGCAAGCCGGCTTCGTGTCACAAGGGACTTGCGTTGTTCACGCTTTCGAGCGGTGCGCCGATGATTGTTTGCTGTGGTGTTCGGACTGGCGGCCCGATGAGTTTTGACCTTTCGGTTTTGGGGATCGCGGATCCTATGGTGGGAGGAGAACATTTCAGTAGCGTCACCTCGTTGACTCGATGGTACAATCAGTGCCTGGAAACGATTATTCGATCTTTTCCCGAGCAATATTGGTGGGTTCATCGCCGCTGGAGAGAACCGCCACCTCAACGAAGAGCCAGCCGAGCCGCATAGTTATGACCAAAATTTACGAAGGCCTTGGCCTGTCCTGCATGTATCCAGAAAACTGGAGCCTTTCCGAAGATACCGACGATGGACGCGTGGTCGGATTCACACTCGAAAGCCCAACCTCTGCCTTCATGACCGTGACCGAGTACCCGTGGACTGTAGCGCCGCGCGAAGCCTTGGAACAAGCTCAGGACATCATGAAGTCCGAATACGACAACATCGAATACGACGAAATCGATCCCGAACTGGAGCTAGATGGCAAGCCGTTGGCCGATAGCCGAGCTGGCGATGCACACTTCTACTATCTGGACCTGTTGGTGGTATCCAGGTTTGTGGCATTCACGGTAGATCGCAAAACATTTCTAGTTCAAATCCAAGCGGAAGATAGAGATTTTGAAGGGCTTGAAATGGTTTTCAAAGCCATGTTAGTCAGTATGCTCAAGTCGATCAATGTGGAATCCAAGCGGGCCATCACTTAGCCAGTGAGAATTGCATGTCCATGAACCAGACCGTGATTATCTCAGCGAATCCAAAGTCCGGTTCGTTCAGTCGCCAGGGGTTGGTCCTGGAATTAAAGAATGCAATTGAGTCTTTAGGTTTTCGATGCGAGCTACACACCGACCTGGAGCAAATGACCAATCGGTGTCAAGAGCTTGCTCAGTCCAGAGAACTGAGAACGGTGGTGGCGTCTGGTGGGGATGGGACGGCATCGAAGGTAGCAAGCTTGATCCCTCACGGTATACCGCTGACTCTATTCCCAACGGGCTCCGAAAATTTGCTTGCAAAATACTTTTCCATTTCCGCAGATCCTGCTGCCTGCGCTCATTTGATTCAAAAATTGCGCACCAATCCAATCGATGTCATGATGGTCAATGGCAATGTGTCGCTATTGATGGCGAGTATCGGGTTCGATGCAGAAGTGGTTCGGCGCGTTCATCAATCGCGCAAGGCACATGTTTCAAAAATGACGTATTGGATCGCGATTTTTGGAACGCTTTTTCGTTACCGATGGCCCTTATTGAAGATCTCGATTTACGACGAGAACGACAAAATGGTGGAGGAAGTACCGGGAGGATGGGTCTTTGTTTTCAATGTCCCTCGCTATGCTGCCGGCCTATCGATCATGAACGATGCGATTGAAAACGACGGCTACCTCGACGTGGGAGTTTTTGACCAAGGTGGTTTGATTCGAAGTATGTGGTACTACTGGAACGTCGCTCGAGGCAAGCATCATGTACTCAAGCAATGGCGCCGTTTTCGGAGCTGTTCCATTCGGATCGAGAAGGCGGATGCGATTGCAAAAAAAGGATCGGTTGCTTCCTGTCAGGCGGACGGTGACTGGGTATGTGAACTACCTGTCACGATCCAGATCGCGCCCCGCAAACTGAGAATCGTCGTTTAGCCCCGTTTGGCCCTGTTTAGCCCTGAGCCATAGGCGACAGTTGAGCACGGCACGGCACGGCGTGGACCGCGGTGCCACACTTTGCCACACTTGTTGTCATGAACTTCAGAACTAAGCTTTTTTGGCGGCTTCGTAACGTTTGGTTACTTCGTTCCAATTGACCACGTTCCAAAACGCAGCGATGTAATCTGGGCGGCGGTTTTGATATTTGAGGTAATACGCATGTTCCCATACGTCCATGCCGAGAACGGGAGTCCCTTCAATGCCGGCGACCGCTTTTCCCATCAACGGGCTGTCTTGATTGGCGGTGGAGCCAATTTCAAGCTTGCCTTTGTTAACCACGAGCCATGCCCAGCCGCTGCCGAAGCGAGTCGCTCCAGCGGCACCAAATTTTTCCTTAAATGCGTCGAAGCTGCCAAACGTTGCTTCGATGTCCGCCAGCAAAGCACCGCTTGGTTTGCCCCCAGCATTCCAGCCGATCACCTGCCAAAAGAAAGAGTGGTTGACGTGACCGCCCGCATTGTTTCGAACGGCCGTCCGCTTGTCTTCCGGAACGACGCTCAAATCTTTGATGAGTTCTTCGGCCGTCTTGGACTCAAGCGGTGTGCCTTCAACAGCTTTAATCAGATTGTTGATGTAGGCCTGATGGTGCTTGGTGTGGTGAATCTCCATGGTTTGCGCATCGATGTGCGGTTCCATGGCGTTGGACGCGTAAGGTAATGGTGGCAATGTATGGGCCATGAGAGCTACTCCGGAGGGAAAATGGTGGCTTTGCGTTGGAAACAAATCGAAATCGGAACGGATTCGCAGTTTCTAACCATTCGCTGCGACTCAATAGTGTACGCAACCTTGGAGCTTTGGCCAGAGGCGGCCAGACCCGGATAAACTGGTTCTTTCAAGTTGTCCCCAGCAAGTTGTTGCAAGTCATTTGAAAAAACGCTAAAGTTTTGATCTAAATCACTTCAATTCGTGCATTTCATCACCTCAGTCGATCACCCAAAAACCATGGCCAGCGTTTTTATTCCATCACAACAAAGAACGATTGACGATCCCGCCGAAATCTCCGAGTTTCTGAGGCCGTTCGGAATTTGGTTCGAACAGTGGCAGGTTTCTGGACGCCTCAGCCCGACTGCTACCGACCAAGACATCTTGACAGAATACAGCCCCGAGATCGAACAAATCAAGAAAAAAGGTGGCTTCGTCACGGCCGACGTGATCAACGTCCATGCCGATACACCCAACTTGGACGCAATGCTTCAAAAGTTCAATAAAGAGCATACGCATAGCGAGGATGAAGTCCGCTTCACCGTTTCCGGAAAAGGGATATTTCACTTGGCTCCCGAAGGAGGCCCTGTCTTTGGTGTGACCGTACAAAGCGGAGATATGATCAACGTTCCGTGCGGCATGAAGCATTGGTTCAATCTTTGCGACGACAGACACATACGATGCATTCGATTCTTTGAGGATACCGCTGGCTGGACACCTCACTATGTCGAACAAGGGGTCCACAGTGAGTTTAGCCCGATGTGTTTTGGCGGGAACTTTCTGCCACCAAACAAACGCATCGAACCGATGATCCAACCGTAACTCCATGACAATTGCTAAACTTCATGCGCAATGCGTCTTGTTGGATATCGAAGGAACGATGTCTGATATTCGTTTTGTCTACGATGTTATGTTTCCCTACGCCAAGAAAAACCTGGAGCGGTTCCTCGTGGAGAATTGGGAATCCCTGCCTGTGCAGGATGCAATTCGGACGGTTGCCAAAGACGCTCAGATTGCGTCGATCGACAATTGGCTTGGACTGTCATGGCAGACGAAAACGCCAACGGCGGTACTCAAGCTGTTGGAGCACTGCCACCTGTTGATGGCTACCGATAGCAAAGTCACGGGGCTGAAGTTACTGCAGGGCTTGGTATGGCAGTTTGGGTTTGAAAGCGGAGCCCTCCGAGCCGAGTTGTTTCCGGATGTCCTTCCTGCCCTTGAGGAATGGAAAGCGAACGGAATGGATCTGAGGATTTACTCATCTGGCAGCGTGTTAGCACAAAAGATGTTCTTCAAGTACACGGTTCTGGGGGATCTAACCGACTTATTCAGCGCTCACTACGACACAACCATCGGGACCAAGAAGGAGGTTGCAAGCTACGAAAGGATTGCGGCGGAATCCCATTATGATCCTACTGAGATCGTTTTTGTAACAGATGTTCATTTGGAATGGATTGCAGCCAGCCAAGCCGGTATGCAAGTTGTCGTGAGCGTCCGGCCGAACAATGTCCCCCTGCCTTCGGATTTTACCGGGCTTACCATAACAAGCTTCTCGCAACTCGGTTTCTCGACTCCCACTCGCTTGTCTGACACTTAGACATTGTTAGTATTACAACGCACTGGGGTAACTCAGAGGCGGAGCTTGCGGGTTAGGAAAAATAGAAAACCCGCATTCAACTATTTCCGCTTTTTTGGATGCTTCTTTCCATGATGGAACGGCGGTTGCTCTTAGTAGAGCGTTCTAGATAGCCAACCGAGCGTGCAAGGATCGTGACGGAAACGATGATCCAATAAACAATGGGCTATCCCCGGAAGCGGATGTTTTTGCCAGCTTTCGGTCGAGTGCCATGGAGGGGGTTTTGATATGAAGACTTTAGTTTCTTTCGTTCGATTTTGTATCATTTTGTTTGCTGCTTCTTTCTCGAATTTCTCGATCGGCTTCGGGCAGGTTGCGTTCGACGTGAACCCGCTGGCGCCCGCTAGGGAGTCGAGTTCGATTGGTGTGATGAACCAGTTGCCAAATTCCAGGATGGTAGACGTGCAATTGGATGTGTCGGCGTTGTTTACGCCCGGAGACAGCGCCGTCGTTACAGAATATACCGTTCGTATCGTGAGCCGACACGAGGATGTTCAAGTCGCAGACTACTCTCCTCGAACTGAAATGCAAAGCGATGTTTTCGGTGCGATGCAGATAAGCCAAGAGGGTGATCGAGTTCGAGAAGCAGCCATCCGTGGAGCGGGGGGATACCCAGGAGCGGGCTCAGCACAAGGCTACGCATACTATCACGACAATGCGCATGAAACGGTCCACTATGCCAAGAAGCCGTCCATGGAATTGGTAAATGCCGCAGGTACGCTGGAACGGCGCCGCGGAGTTTATTTCAAAGTGCGTCAATCCTCGCAGACGACGCTGGAAGGTGCTCGCCCATTTCGAATCGTTTTTGAAGTGCCCAATTCATGGCGTGCAGATTTGCTGGACGTTACCATTGAGGCCGCAGGGTTGGAAAACTCGCATTCCAAACGGACTCGCGTTCTTTCCACACAACAGTTTGTTGTCGCACTTTATCAAGAGTACGACGAGAACGCCGCTTACGCTGCCACGAGATACGTTCGTCAACAAGAGAACCTAAAGCAATTTGCTAAGACCTACGCTAGGACGATTGAACAGCGAAGCTATCCTACCCCAATCCATAAACTGGGTGCAAAACTTGACATCTATGAACCCTCCATTCCGCAGCAGTGGATGGAATCGTTGATCTACCAACAAGGGGTATCGTACAACCTTACCAAGCTCTCGCATTTGCCCGTCAACGTGCGAGTTGCCATCATGAATTACTTGGATCAAAAGCACTTGTTGGAATCGATGTCAGGCACCATTCAGAATGCATCGATGGTATCTCGAGGCGTTTCTCAGGACTTCGTGCGACGCTAGAGCCGAGCAAGCAGTTCGGTCTTCTTGGCTGCAAATTCGTCTTCCGTCAGTGCGCCAGCGTCTCTCAGTTTGGCTAATCGTTCGATCGTGGAAAACACATCATCATTGGACAACGCAACACCAGAATGCGAAAACGACGGTTGCGTTTCCTGGAAGACCGGAACGGGCATATCCTGAGGAACGGGCACCGAAACGTGAATGGGTTCTTGGACCGGTATGGAAGTTTGGAGGGGTGCACCCACATTGATGCCAGTCACTAAGGGTAGTGTTCGCAAATCGACGCTGCCATACTGGCTCGTAAAACCAACGCCAGCGACGCCTCCTTGCTGTTGAGACACACCACCAATGTTATGGTCGAGTGTGTTGTAGATAGTAACGCTTTGGCCATCGGAGATTGCAAGTCGCCGCAAACCAGCGAAATAAGCATATCGATATTGGTTTTGACTGCCGCTCGTATTGGGTGCTCCCAGTTCGGACGGCCACCATTGGCCCCAGATTCCTGCGCCTTGCCCGGCCAAGCTATTGCCTGTTTTTTGCGGGGGTGGTGGTGGAACTACCTGTAGGTTTTGGTCGACTATGGCGCTGGATAGATCGCCGCAGATTCCGTCAACTTTGGACTTGAGTTGATAGTTGAACATGTCACCAACCATGGTCATGCCGCCACGCATCCACTGTCCACATCCACCCAGTTCATAAATATTGAACTGGGCCATGGTTCCGTTCCCTCTCAGGATCGAATCCAGCATGAGCGACACCGCCTCGTAACTGGTTCCGTATCGGTTGGCCACGTCGTTTACCAGTTTTTCCCCTTGTTCCGTCCAACGCGCCATCAAAATCTTCCGTAAAATGCTTGCCTTGAAAAATGTCTACGGAATGAAATATAAGCCAAAAGACGCGAATGCAGTAGCAGGATTTTGACGAGACCGATCGGCAAGCAGACGATTCTTGGCATGAAGTCGTTATTGGGTTTTTCGAATCTTCTCGTGGATCGCCAGGATCTTGTTGCGAGGTTCCGCATCGCGACCCACTTTTTTGCGGGCTCCGTGGCTCCGCCTGGCCCGTGCGACAAATAGCAGTTTAAGAAAATGCGTTGAAGCGGGTTTCGTTCCGTTCAGCGATCTGGCCAGTCAGGTTGGTCGGGGGCTTTTCCTGCGCTGTCAAAAATTCGGTATTGCGATCGAATCTAAGACGTATTTTCACTTCCGTTTTTGTTCCTCGCAAATTTTGTACGTCCCTATCGACATAGATTTGGCTACCGTCGGTTTCCAACCGGCGGGGCCATATCTGACAGCTACACAAATACCCGATATTCATTTCATGTTTGCATCGCTGACCGCTCTCCGTCCGATTTATTCGGGCGGAAGCAACGTTTGAGGACGTTGCTTCCGCCGGACGAGTCCGACGGAGAGCGATCACTCTGCGAACTTTTCGCGTTGGTAGCTGACAGATGCTGCCCCGCCGGTTGAAAACCGACGGAAGCAAGATGAATCGGTTT
>Ga0209181_10004838_pt1 | contig 19758 bp, 14 predicted proteins | sample MAT05_FD_187208 | JGI IMG/M metagenome (GOLD analysis project Ga0209181, IMG submission 187208) | Freshwater microbial communities from Lake Fryxell liftoff mats and glacier meltwater in Antarctica - MAT-05 (SPAdes) (version 2) | ecosystem: Environmental > Aquatic > Freshwater > Ice > Liftoff... | reverse complement strand
CATCAGCGCAAACGGGCCCCAACCTGGCAGGGATGAGACGGCAGGCGGCGTGCGGTAGAAGTGCAGGCCGTCCACCGTTTGTTCAGGCGGCGAGTCGGCCGTGTGTTTGGGCGATGTGACATGGAAAGTCTGCCAGCCCAAGCGCCGCTGCTCGCGCAGGATGGCCGCGGTTCTGAAGGTATACCCGCTGTGCATCGGGATCGAATGGTCCAGCACATGCAGAACACGCACCTGGGTCTCCCGTCAGGCCGGGGTCACAACGCTTGCCGGCGGGCGGGCGCTGCTGGACGCCGCGGCGCTTGGCGCAGGGTCAGGCGCCGGCGCACCGTCGAGCGAGTTGCGCAAAAAGGCCTCGAACATCAGCAAGGTCCAGATCGGCGCGCTGTAGTCGCGCGCACCGGACTGGTGGGCATCGACCAGATGCTGAAGGTAGTCCCGGTTGAACCAACCGGTGGCGGCCAGGCGGTCGCCCAACAAGCCGTCTTGCACCCGCTGGCGCAAAGGGCCGCGGAACCAGCGCGCCAGCGGCACGGCAAAGCCCATCTTGGGGCGGTACAACACCTCGGTGGGCAGCAGCGGCTCCATCGCCTTCTTCAGGATGTACTTGCCCTCCTGGCCCCGCAGTTTGATGGCGGTCGGCAGCGTGGCCAGCCACTCGACCAGTTCGTGGTCCATCAGCGGTTCACGCACTTCGAGCGAATGGGCCATGCTGGCGCGGTCGACCTTGGTGTTGATGTCGCCCACCAGGTAGGTCTTGAGGTCGAGGTACTGGATCAACGCCAGCGGATCGTCGGTGCCGGCACGTGCGGCGTGCCGTTCGAACACCTCGGAGGCACGGTAGCCGCCGAGGGCCTGGTGCATGGCCGGGCTGAAGAGTTGCTCGCGCATCGGGCCGCGAAAGATCGACATCGAATGAAAATAGGCCTCGACCGAGTCGCGCGCCATGCCTTCGAAGGTGGTCTTGGCGCGGAACATGCGCGGCGCCCAATCGGCCTTGGGGTAAAGCTTGCCCAGCAGGCCGAACACAGGCCGGCGCACCCCCGTTGGCAACAACGCCCGCATGCGTTCTTCCAGCATGTGCAGACGGTAACGGCGGTAACCGCCGAAGCTCTCATCACCACCATCACCCGACAGCGCCACCGTCACATGCTTGCGCGCCAGTTGGCAGACCCGGTAGGTGGGGATGGCGGAACTGTCGGCGTAGGGCTCGTCATAGAGCCGGGCCAGCGTGTCGATCAGGCCGAAGTCGTCGCTCTTGACGGTCTCGACAAAGTGGGTGGTGCGGTAGCGATCAGCCACCAGTTGCGCAAAGGCCGACTCGTTGAAAGCGGGGTCGTCAAAGGCGATCGAGCAGGTGTTGACCGGCCCGTCGCTCAGGCCCGCCATGGAAGCCACCACCGCGCTGGAATCGACACCGCCCGACAGGAACGCGCCCAGGGGCACCTCGGCGATCATGCGCAGGCGCACGGATTCATCCAGGCGCTGGCGCAATTCGGCGCAGGCGTCGGCTTCGGTGATCGGGTTGTCGAGGCTGAACCGCACATCCCAGTAAGCGCGCGGCTGTGGTGCCGCGTCGCCCCGCCGCCAGCACAGGGTGTGGGCAGGCTCGAGCTTGCGGGCCTGGCTGAATATGGTGCGTGGTTCAGCCACATAGCCCAGCGCGAAGTACTCCTCGACGGCCATCGGGTCGATGTCCCGGCGCAAACCGCCATGGGCCATCAGCGACTTGAGCTCGGAGCCGAAGATCAGCAGCCCGTCGTCCAGCACCGCATAAAACATCGGCTTGACGGCCAGCCGGTCGCGCGCCATGAAGAAGGTCTGCCGGTTGCGGTCCCACAGCGCAAAGGCAAACATGCCGCGGAAGCGTTTGACGCAGTCCTCGCCCCACGACTCCCAGGCGTGCACGATCACCTCGGTATCGCTGCGGGTGTGGAACACATGGCCCAGCGCCTGCAACTCCGGGATGAGTGACTGGTAGTTGTAGATCTCGCCGTTGAACACCACCACCACGCTGCCGTCCTCGTTGAACAAGGGCTGCTGGCCGGTGGCAATATCAATGATCGACAGCCGGCGGTGGCCAAAGCCAAGGCCAGGCTCGGTATGCAGGCTGCCCTCGTCCGGTCCGCGGTGGACCTGAGAGTCGTTCATGCGTTGCAGCACCGCGCGGTCAATGGCCCGCAAATCGCGCGTTGCAAACATCCCGGTTATTCCACACATCGTGTTCGGTGCAATCGCAAGTTAGTGGGTCGGCTGCACTGCCGACCGGGCAGAGCCATGCTTCGTCAGGAGTCGGTCATAAACAGCCGTGTAGTTGTGCACCATGGCCTGCAGGCTGAAATGCGCTTCCACCCTTGCACGGCCCGCTCGCCCCATGGCGAGCGCACGTTCAGGGTCGGCTGCCAACGCCTGAATCGCCCAAGCCATCGCGGACACGTCAGCAGCCGGCACGATCAGCCCGGTGTTGTCGTGGTCCACCAGCTCGGGGTTGCCACCCACGTTGGTGGCAATGACGGGCAAAGCCGTGGCCATCGCTTCCAGAATGGTATTGGAAATCCCCTCGGCCAGCGATGGCAGCACAAAGCAGTCCAGGCCTTGCATCACCTCGGCAACGTCGTCTCGCGCGCCGGGCAACCAGCACAGCGATGCCATGCCGGCGTCGTCGATCACTGCACGGACCTGCGCCAGCAGCGGACCATCGCCCACCATGACCAGGCGCAGCCGATCAGCGCCGACCGGTTGCTGGCGCACGGCCTGCACAAAGGCGCGCGCCAGCGTCAATTGGTCCTTGACAGCCTGCATCCGGCCCACGGTGCCGACCACCCAATGACGCCCCGCAGCAAATGGCCAAGCGCCTGGAGGGGCGTTGCGCACTTGAGCTGGCTGGAACTTCAGCGTGTCGACGCCGTTGTAGATGCGGGTACGCCGGTCCGCACGCACATGCACGCGCTGCTGCAAGTAGTTGTCCAGGTCATCAGACAGCGTGACGTAGTGGCTCACCCAGGGTGTGTACAACCGCCGCAGCCACTGGTATTTGCGGCTGGCCCCATCAAGATCCTCGACATCGCGACCATGCTCGCCATGAACCCGAACCGCGACACCTGCCGCCCAGGCGGGCACAACACACTCCAACGCGGCCAGGTTTCGGGTATGCACGATGTCGGGGCGCAATTGGCGAAACAGGCGGTACAAGCGGGGGTAGAGCCAGACGCCGTGCCCCGGCGGCTTGTCGAGCGCAACAAACTCGACGTCACTGCGCAAGACCCGCTGGCGAAAATCGGTGATGGTGGTCAGTGACACCACCACATGCCGGTAGGCGCCGGGTGCCATGTGGTTGAGCAGATTGACCAGGCCGTTTTCCAGACCGCCGGTGTCGAACCGGTAGACGACGTGAACAATGGTCGGGGCAATGCCTGGCTTGATTAGCGCACTCATGCCGATGTCCTGACCGCCCACGCGTGCCGTGTCCCGCGACTCAAGATGGCTCTCCCGCGCCGCTCGGGCAATGAACTGCACAGCAGCGTCCGGCCGAGCACTCGGCCTGGGTCAAAGACGCCAGACGCGGTAGCCGGCGCGCCGCAGGCTCTCGGCGTCAAACGCCGCCTTCACGTCGATGAAGGCACCCCCCTTGACGAGCATCTTGCCCAGGTCCTCGACGCCGAGCGACGCGTACTCCTGGTGCGACACCGCCGCCACCACCGCATCGGCCCGCGGCAAGTCGCCCAGCGGCAGCAACTTCACGCCGTACTCGTGCATGGCTTCTTCGGCATCGGCTTGCGCATCGGTGACAAACACCTCGACCCCATAACTGCGCAGCTCGTTGATGATGTCGATCACCTTGCTGTTGCGCAGATCGCCGCAGTTCTCCTTGAAGGTCAGGCCCAGCACATTGACCTTGGCGCCCTTGATGTAGCTGCCGCTGGCGATCATGTGCTTGATGGTCTGCTCGGCGATGAACTTGCCCATGCCGTCATTGATGCGCCGGCCCGCCAGGATCACCTGCGGGTGATAGCCCAGCATGTCGGCCTTGTGGGTCAGGTAGTACGGGTCCACGCCAATGCAGTGCCCGCCCACCAGGCCGGGCTTGAACTTCAGAAAGTTCCACTTGGTGCCGGCCGCCTCCAGCACCTCGCTGGTATCGATGCCCATCTTGTCGAAGATGATGGCCAACTCGTTCATCAACGCGATGTTCAAGTCGCGCTGGGTGTTCTCGATCACCTTGGCGGCCTCGGCCGCCTTGATGCTGCTGGCGCGGTGCACACCGGGGATGACGATGCGCTCATAGAGCTGCGCCACCAGTTCCAGGGTCTGCGGCGTATCGCCGGAGACGATCTTCAGGATCTTGGTGAGCGTGTGCTCCTTGTCGCCCGGGTTGATGCGCTCGGGGCTGTAACCGACAAAGAAGTCGCGCTTCCACTTCAGGCCCGACTCGCGTTCGAGCACCGGGATGCACACCTCTTCGGTCGCACCGGGGTAGACGGTGGACTCGTAGACCACGATCGCGCCCTTCTTGAGGTGCCGGCCTACGCTGGTGCTGGCACCGATCAACGGCTTGAAGTCGGGAATGTGGGCCTGGTCTACCGGTGTGGGCACCGCCACGATGATGATGTCGGCCTCGGCCAGCAGTGCACCGTCAGCGGTGTACACCGCCTGCACGGCGGCGGCCAGGGCTTCATCGGGCAGCTCCCGAGAAGGATCGACACCCCGCTGGCATGACTCGACCTTGGCCAGCGAAATATCGAAGCCGATGGTGCGCATCTGTTTGCCGAACTCCACCACCAGCGGCAACCCCACATAGCCCAAGCCGATCACTGCAACCGTCGTCATCTCGTATTCCATTCTCTTTGGTGTATTTTGAGTGCAGCTGCGTCAGCGCGCGGCGCGTGCCTGGTCCAACTGGCGTTGGATCATGCCGAAGTTGGCAGCGGTGAACTGTGTCAACAACTCATCCGCCTGCTGGGCTGTGCCGGGCTGAAGGGCATACAACACGACGACCGCTGCGTCGTCGGGGCGCCCCAGCAGATGTTGCCAAGCCTGCCACAGCTTGCCCGCCATCTCGTCGGACGTGAGGTGGTCGCCGATCCAGTACAAGCGCCAGACCCGCAGCCTGGCCTTGTCCTGGCCGAGCCGGGCATCCGCGGCTTGCAAGGTGACGCCATACCACCTTGACGGTGTGCCGCCCGACGTCAACTCAACCGGCCCCGCAGTCAAGCCGTGCCATCGCCGATCGTCGTTGCGCAGCAAGACGTTTTCCGAACTGATGAGCTTGCTGGCCTCGGACTGATCGCGGTAGTAGGCGACATACACACCGACCCGACCGCTGGGCGCGGCATAAGTGCGCTGCAACTCGACGGCAGGCGCGATGTAGACCGGCTTCCAGTCCGCCAGCGACTGACCATCGGCGCTCCAGGACGGTGCCAAGTTTTCAGGCAATACCAGCACCGGTTTTGCCGACAACCGGGCGTCACCACGGCGCATCAGCTGCGGCGCTTGAACGGCCAGCAGGGCCACCAGCGCCAGGCTGACAGGCCACCAGGCCGGTGGGCCGCCTGCCGCAAGCTCGGTCCACGGCCGCGCCTCAGGCGGCGGGGCATCGGGCTCAGCCCAGCGCGCACCCACAAAAAACATCGTCAGGATCACGATGCCGAAAAACACCCAGCCATAAATCAGGTGGTCGACCCCGACCGCCAGGGTATTGCCCGACAAGTGTCCCAGCATGACGATCATGTAGGCCCGCAACCAGTTGGCCACGATCGGCACCGCGAGGGAGACGGCCACAAACGCCAGGCGGCGCCGCCAGCTGCGGTAGTTGAGGTAGGCAAACAGGCTGCCCACCATGAACGATGCCATCAGGTAACGGATGCCGCTGCAAGCCTCGACCACTGACCAACTGCCGGACGGTATGACAAATTGCAGCCCCTCGCGGTAGACCGGAATGCCGGTGGCGCGCAAGGCCGCCACGGTGAAGTCGGCGGTGTACTGCATCAGCACGGGGGTCAGGAACTCACCGAAAGGTACCGCGAAAAACAGAAACGCCAAGGGGAACAGGATGGCCTGCGTCACTCGCCAGCCCAGCAAGGTGGGTACACCCGCCACCAGCATCGCGGCCAGCGCCATCTGCGTGGCTGCGTTGACCGACACCAGATCGCCGATCCACCACAGCCCACCCAACAGCGCCAAGGGCACCAGCATCCAGGGCACCGGGCGCGGCACCAGGTTTGCCAGCACATGGCGTTGACGCCAGATCAGCCAGAGCGAGATCGGTGGCACCACGAAGGCATGGGCGAAGGTCTCGGACCGTTGCCAGATGGCTACCATGGCCATTGCCGTGTCGCGGAACACCAGCAGCAACAGCAGCACATAGACGAAGATCGCAACCGTCGGCCAGCGCCAGGCCGGCGGGATACGGGGAGGATTCAGGGTCAAGGTAGTCATGCGGTTGCGCAATCTGTTGCGGTTCGGCTGCCCTTACCCAGGCGGCCCAAAATGTCGTCGATCGGCGAGAGCCGCGCATCCCAGCTGAAATGATCCAGCACAAATTGCCGACCAGCGCGACCCAAGTCGGTTGCGAAGTCAGCATCGGCGAGCAGCCGGTCGATCTGCATGACAAAGTCCTCCGCGGTCTCGGCAGCAAGCAGATGCAGCCCGGTCTCGGCGTTGATCGCCTCGGCACAAGCGCTGGCACAAACCACAGGGCGCGCCATGGCCATGGCTTCGAGTACCTTGTTCTGCACACCGCGCGCCAAGCGCAGCGGCGCCACCACCACGGCGGCATGGGCCAGGTAGGGCCGCACGTCGGGCACCGTGCCGCTGACCGCAACACCGTCACTGGCCAGCGCCAGCACAGCAGGCGTCGGGTTTCGGCCGACGATGTGAAAACGCAAGGCCGGCCAGCGCTGGCGCAGCGCCGGCAGCATCGCCTGGGCAAACCAGGTCACCGCGTCGACGTTGGGCCAATAGTCCATGGCGCCGGTGAAGACCACCGGCAATTCGCCCGCGGCATAGGGTGAAGGCGAGGGTTCAGATGGCGCAAAGTGCTCGGCGTCCACACCGTTGCCGATGGCCTCGACGCGACCCTGACAGTCAGGCGCCAGGCTGTTGAACAGCGCAACCTCTTTGTCGGTGACCAGAAAGGCCTGCGCAGACTTCTGCACCGCAGCACGCTCGTACGCCAGCAACTGCACCCCTTCACGGCGGTACAGCCAGGACAACGGCCAGGTATGCCGGCTGGCGTACTCGGTCCATTTGGCCGAATCAACATCCACCAGGTCCAGCAAGATCGGTGCTGCCGGGCTCTGCAGTGCGGCCGATTTTGCGTACTGGGCCATCGACGATGAAAAGACCAGCGTCGCGTCCACCGCCTGCCGCGCCAGCAGTTGTTGAACCCACGCATGCATCGCAGCATGGTCGTAGTAGCGCAAGGTAAGCGGCAGGCCCTGGGCCAGTGCCAGCAGGCTGCCCAGCCGAGCCGTGGTGGGGTTCAACGGCACGGCGCAAACCTCGGCGCACATCTGGCGCAAGGCGGGCAGGTGCACCATGTCGTCCGGGTCATCCACAAAGGTGCCCAAAAACACCCGATGCCGCGCCACCAGATGCTTGAGCAGATGGTAGGACCGCACCTTGTCACCCTTGTTGGGCGGGTACGGCATGCGGTGCACCAGGTACAGCAGGTTGGCCATGTGCAGCGTCAACCCAGGTTGCGCACGACAAAGGGCCCCAGCCAATTGGCCAGGCCGATCGGCAAGCGGCGCCAGGTGGCGATCAGCAACTTGTACTTGGCGTTGTTCGGGTTGTTCTGGGGCACGGCATCGCGCTTGTACAACTGGTACTCGTAGTGCAGCGGTGTGGGCTCGAAGCCCCAGTTCTTCTTGAAGGCGTAGGGGCCGGTGCCCTGCTTGCTGCGGCCGAAATCAAACACCTTGAGCCCGCGGGCGCAGGCACGCCGCATCAACTCCCAGTACTTGAAGTCGTTGGCCGCCACGTCACGCGCCGCCTCGCTGTCGCCCGCGTAATAGGCCAGCACCTCGTCACGAAAGTAAAAGCTCATCACGCTGCTGAGTGGCTGGCCGTCGACCGATACCACGGTCAGCACCTCGCAGTCGTCGCCAAACTCATCGCGCAGGGCCTGGAACCAGCGCTTGGGCATGGCCGGCGTGCCGTGGCGGTGCACGTTGCCGGCAAACAGCGCAAAAAACCGGTCGACACCGGGATCGATCTCGCTGCGCAGGTTGTGCTTGATGCCCTTGCGCACCATCGCCCGCTGCTTGCGCGGGATGGCCAGCATGTTGGCCTCTTCCTCGGGCAGGATGGCCTTGCGGAAGGTGACATACAGGTCTTGCAGCGGCCAGTTGTCGTGCCGGCGCGCTACGTTGCGCAGCTCCAGATGATCCACGCCCAGGCCTTGTGCGATCTTCTGTGCCTCGGCCTCCAGCGCCAGCACCGCCGCATCCGTGCTGGCGGCCACACCGCCGTAGACGGTGTGCGGCAGGCCCACCAGCGCATTGCCAAACAGCAGGCTCTTGACCTGCGCCATGGGCAGCACGCCCTCGATCTGGCCGTCGCGCTCGGCGTAGAGAAAGTGGCCCTCGATGTGGAAGACCTCGAGCAGGATCTTCTGCCACGCAGCACGGTGGAAAAAACTGGCCTGCGGACAGCCGAGCACAAACAGGTCCCAGCGCACGGCGGCGCTGGTGTCCTGTACAGACAACCGCTTGATCTGGACCACGGTCTAGCGGGCGCCAAGCACCGAGGACGGGGTGGGCGCCGCGGGCGCGGCCGCAGGTGCGGCCAGGGCTACCTGATCGGTTCGGCCCAGGAAGATGTCGTCCATGCGGCCCCAGCGGAAATCCTGCAGCAACTGGTCGAGCCGGCGCTCCATCCGGTCGATGTTGACGTAGTGCCTGAACCGCGTCTTCAGGTTGATGCCCGCCACCCGGGGCTGTCCGGGGTCGATCTCCCAGGGGTGGAAGTAGAAGATCGCCGGCTTGCGGTCGGTGGCATTGACGCGGCCGATCATCCAGCGCGACAGCGCATACGGCAGCAGGCGGAAGTAGCCGCCGCCGCTGGACGGCAGGTTGCGATCACCCAGGCGCAGCGTGGTGATCGGGATCTCGACCAGGCCCGGCGCCACCGGATGCGTGAAGCGCGGGGCGTCGGGCATGCCGTAGTGGTCGTGCTTGATCGGGTAGATGCTGGAGCTGTAACGGTGCCCGGTGGCCTGCAGGCAGTCGAAGGCCCAGAGGTTGCCCTTGCCGATGGAAAAGCTGGGCGCCCGGTAGCCTTGCACCGCCACACCGCCGATGTCTTCCAGCAAGTGTTTGGCGCGGCTGATGTCGTCGGTGAAGGCCTCGCGGCTCAGGTCACTGGCGCGCTCGTGGCCATAGCCGTGGCTGGCCAGCTCGTGACCCTGGGCCACGATGGCCCGCACCAGCTGCGGGTAGCGCTCGGCCACCCAGCCCAGCGTGAAAAACGTTGCGCGGGTATTGCGCCGGGCCAGCAGGGCCAGGATGCGATCGACATTGCGCTCGACCCGGCATTCGCGGCTGTCCCACTCACTGCGGCGGATGTACGGCGCCATCGCCGAAACCTGGAAATAGTCCTCGACATCGATCGTCAAGGCGTTGGTGATGGCGGGGGCCGGCATGTCGGGATCGGTCAAGGCTGTGGTCGGTCGGGGATGGGAGGCGGTCGCCTGGTGGGCAAGGCGTGCGCTCAGGGCGCGCCCGCGCCCAGCCACTGCCACAAGTCAGCGGCGATGCGGTCGGCGGCATGGCCGTCCCACAGCTCGGGCACACGGCCGCGCTTGCCGTCACCGCGCAAGATTTCGGCCACGCCGTCACGGATCGCCTGCGGGTCGCGCCCTACCAGGGTGTTGGTGCCCTGCTCGGCCGTGATCGGCCGTTCGGTGTTTTCACGCAGCGTCAGGCAGGGCACACCGAGTGCGGTGGTCTCCTCCTGCAAGCCGCCCGAATCGGTCAGCACCAGGGTGGCGTCGCGCATCAGGCCCAGCATTTCCAGATAGCCCTGCGGCGGCAACAAGGCCATGCGCTGGTGGTCGATCATGTCGGCCAGACCAAAACGCTCGATGTTGTTGCGGGTGCGCGGGTGCAGCGCAAACACCAGCGGCAAACTGGCCGAGACCTCGCGCAGCACGCCCAGCAGGCTGCGCAGCGTGTGGGCGTCGTCCACGTTGGACGGCCGGTGCAGCGTGACCACGCCATGGCCGCGGGCGTGGCTGAGCAACGCCGGGTCAATGCCGTGCGCCGCCAGGGTGTCGGCGATAGGCCGGGCGTGCGGCCGGTTGGTCACCAAGGAGTCGATCATCACGTTGCCGACAAAGGCGACCCGCTCGGCGGCTATGCCCTCACGCAGCAGGTTGTCCAGTGCGCTGCGCTCGGTGGTGTACAGGCGATCGGCCACCTGGTCGGTCAGCACCCGGTTGATCTCTTCAGGCATCTTGCGGTCGTAGCTGCGCAAACCGGCCTCGACATGCACCACCGGCACGCCCTTCTTGACCGCAACCAGCGTGCAGGCCAGCGTCGAATTGACGTCGCCCACCACCAGCACGCAAGACGGCTGGTGCTCATCCAGCGCGGGCTCGAACCGGCGCATCACCTCGGCCGTCTGCACGGCATGGCTGCCAGAGCCCACCTCCAGGTTCAGGTCCGGCCGCGGCAGGCCCAGATCCTCGAACAACTGGTGGCTCATGCCCTGGTCGTAGTGCTGGCCGGTGTGCACCAGCAGCGCGGTCAGCGGCGGCTGGTGTGCCGCCAGCGCCCGCAAGATCGGCGCCATCTTCATGAAGTTGGGGCGTGCGCCCACCACGCACATCACCGGTCCGTGGCGGCGCAGCGTGTCAGCCTGCAAAGGGGTCTGGCTCAGGTCACGGCTCACTTGGGCCCCTCGTCGGTCGGTTTTTTCACGGCGCTGACCAGTTGCTGCAACATCGCGAGCAGTTGAAGGTTGGTACGTTCCAGCCGCAGCAAGCCGCGCTCGACCCGCTGCAGTTGGTCGCCACGCTGCTCGGTCGCCAGGCGGCTCAGCTGGCGCGACATGGTGCCGGCGGCGGCCGGGTCCAGCTGCAGTTTGCTGAGGTCGACATCCAGCACGGCTGCCGCGGTGGTCGGCCCCGCCGCTGACAACTCGCCGTCAACGGTTTCCGTTGCCACAACGGCGCGCCGCAGGGGCACCTCGGCCTCTTGCGCAAACTCCCGCACCACCTCGTTGACGTCGGCCACCTCGAGGTGCACCTTGTTGGCCAGGAACCCCGCCAGCAACAAGCGATCACAGATCGAGTTGATGCGCCGCGGAATGCCGCCGCTGGACTTGAAGATCGCCTCGAAGGCGGCGGGCTCGAAACTGGGTTTGCCGGTGGACCCGGCGCATTTGAGCCGGTGCTCGATGTAGTGTTGGGTTTCGTCGAGATCGAGCGGGCCGATGTGGCAGGTGGCCGCCACGCGCTGGCGAAACTGCTCCATTTCCGGCCGCTGCAGGATCTCGCGAAACTCGGGCTGCCCCACCAGAAAACTTTGCATCAACGCCTGGTTGCCGAACTGGAAGTTCGACAACATGCGCAACTCTTCCACCGCGCGGGGTGTCAGGTTCTGCGCCTCGTCGACGATCAGCAGGCAACGCTTGCCCTTGCTGGTCTGGCTGATCAAAAAAGCCTCCAGCGTGATCAGCAACTCGGACTTGGGCACGTCCTTGACCTTGAAGCCAAACGACGCCCCGACCATGCGCAGGGTATCTTCGGCCCCCAGCTGTGTCGTGACCAGATGCCCGACCACCACGTTGCTGCCGTGCAGGCCATCGATCAGTGCCCGCAGCAGCGTCGTCTTGCCAGCACCGATTTCACCAGTGATGACGATGAAGCCCTCGTTGCGGGACACGCCGTAGTCGAGGTAAGCCTTGGCACGCCGGTGCTGCTTGCTGCCGAAGTAGAAACTCGGGTCCGGGTTGAGCTGGAAGGGCTTGTTGTTGAGCCCGTAAAACGATTCGTACATGGTTTAGAACCGGGTGCCGAAGGTGGCGAAAATGGCCGTCTCATCGAACGGGTTGGGCTGGTTCAGATAAAGCGCGCGGCGCAGGCCGACGGACAGGCTGCCGAGCTCGGAGGCGCGCAGCGAATACAACAGGCTGGCCTGGCGTTGGCGGTTGCTCTGCGATTTGAAGTCGCCATTGCCCCGCTGGTCGCTGAGCAGCAGGCTGAGCGACGAGGCCGGCGTCAGGCGGTGCGACAGGTCCAGCGACAAGCCCTGAAGATGAATCACGCTGGACTTCGACAGGTCGTCCGGCGCGGCGGTGAAGTTATCGAGCCTGCTGGTGGCCGTGCGTGTGTACGACAGCACCGCCGTGCTGCGCACGCCGCGCAGGGCCACCGACACCTCCTGCCGGTCCTGCACCGACACACCTGAATTCAAGAAGCTCGGATTGATTTGTGCCGTGGGGCTGATGCCGCTGCGCAGCAAGGCACTGTTGACGAGATCAGCGCGTTTGACGGGGTCGGGCTCGATCGACGCAAACTGCGCAAACAACAGGTTGTAAGCCGTGCCGCGGTTGCCGGCCCCGTTTTCACCATTCAAGGACGACACGTTGCGGCTGTCACTGACGCGCCAGGTGGTGAGAGCCGTGCGGTGCTCAAAGCTCAGGTTGTGCGTGCGGCCAAACGAGCGTTCATCAAAGTTGGCCGCCAGGTTGGTGCGCGGTGATGGCGTCCAGACCGCCCCCATCCCATAGGTGACGTACCGCTTGCGCTGAAACGAACTGAGGTCGGTAAGTTCGGACCCTGCGCTGGCACTGAGCCTCAAATCCAGATCGGTGATCGGGTAGAAGGCGGTGCCGTTCAACCGGTTCATCGTTGTGGCGCGCCCGGCCTTGTAATCGGACTTGCTTGCCGTGCCATCAACCGCCCAACTCAAACGGCCGGCCGTGATGGGCTCGATCCGGACGGTTGCGGTGGTCAAGCTGGAATCCCCCAGGTCCGTATCCTTGGCATCGGAAAGCGACGCATCGAGTGTGGCCGTGTAGCGCAGGTAGGGACCCAGCGGGCCGTAGACAACCGGGGCAACGCTCAGGTAACGCAACTCTGTCGAGTTGGCCTGGTTCAAGCTGTTGATGCCGGGCTGCAGGCGAAAGGCCGAAATGGCACTCTGGGATATGCCCGCCCGCACGTTCAGCCGGGACTGGCCCTCCGAAAGCTCGGCGCTGAAATTGGCATTCAGCGTGTTCTGAAGCTGATTGCTTTCACTGTGCCGGGCATAGATCAATCCCGACAACGAGTAATCCAGAAAACCCTTGGTCCTGCCGGATTGGCTGTTCAGACCCACGCCAGCGGTGAGCCGGGTGACCGCGTCGGACTCGGGCTGGAAACCCGTGACCAAATAGTTATCGGTGAAGGTCTGGGTCAATGAACCGTTGAGTTGAACCCGCGGCTCTGCAGCAACGGCAAGCATGGGCGGCAGCGCCACCAGCGCAGAAGCCAGCAAGGGGCCCATCCACCGGGTAGGCGGGCCACCCAAACCAGACGCCAGCGGCGCCAGATCTGCGCGGCGGGCCTTAGCTGCCCGTTTTTGCATCGGGCTGCCCTTCCTTGGATTGGGCTGCTGCGGCGTCCTCACCATAACCATAACCATACCCATAGCCATAGCCGTAGCCATAGCCATAGGCGCCCTGGGAGTCCGTGCGGGCCTTGTTCAGGAGCATCATGCGGACAGGGCAGCCGTCGATAGTGGACAGGGCATGCTGAACATCGGCTTGCAGCGTCTTGCCGGCATTCACCACCACCACCACCTGGCCCATCTGCGTCGCCAGCACCCGGGACTCGGTGGTGAGCAACAGGGGTGGTGAATCAAAAATGATGATGCGGTCCGCATAACGCGACGCCATATCGTGCAGCAACTGCCGCATCGCCGCGCTGGCCAGCAACTCGGTCGCCTTGGGGTGCGGCCTGCCGCTGGGCAGCAGCGTCAGCTTGTCGATGTTGGTACGCATCAGCACGTCACTCATCTCGGCCTTGCCTTCCAACAGGTCGAGTAGGCCAGGGGCTTCACCCAAACCCAACTTCTTCAAGACGGAGGGCCGTGCCACGTCGGCATCGACCAGCATCACGGTGTGGTCGAGTTCGGAGGCAATGCTCATCGCCAGATTGATCGCGGTGAAGCTCTTGCCTTCGCCCGGCATCGCACTGGTCATCATGATCAAGTTGCCGTTGACCACCTTGGCGGCGCCCTTGCCCATGGCGTTGGCGATCAGCGGCCGCTTGATGACCCGGTACTGGTCGGCGATATGCGACCGTGGCGCGGACGGCACCAAAAATCCAGCGGCGGCCAACATCACCAGGTCAAGGTCCACCTGCTTCGAAAGCGGTGCGGACACTGCAGGCTCCGCGGCCGATGGGGCCGCCTCGCGCGGGGTGGGCCGCTCGGCCGTCGCGGCGTGACTGGGCACGACAGCGTCGTCCACATCCGGCACCGCGATCCCGGCACTGCGGATCTGCGCCAGTCGCTCGGCGGCCTGCTCGATCAAGCTGCTCATCGTGTTCAACCCACCTGCCGCGCGGCAAGAATCGAAATCGTTACCAAGCCCACCAGGTACGAGGCCAGCAAGCCGCCCGTTCCCAGGTAGAACCGCAGATTGTCAGTGCGCTCGCGTTTGCGGTCGTCGTCCTTCAGCAGCAAGGACACCACGCCCAGCAATGGCAACCCGGTCTTGACGCGCAACTCCTGCGCATCGTTATAGACCGGGCGCAATTGGCTGACACCAAACGACGTTACCAAACCTGCAATCACTGCCACCAACAGCGCGCCGACCAAAAGCAAGATGCGATTGGGCGAAACCGGTCGTGGCGAGACGCGTGGCGGGTCGATCAACCGGAAGTCAACCACGCCGGACGCCATGTCAAGATCACCAGACATCACTGCGGACTGGCGCCGCGCAACCAGGTCTTCGTAGCTCTTCTTGACAATGGCGTAGTCGCGGTTCAACTGGGCTGCCTCGGCTTCAATCTGCGGCGAGGTGCGAGACAAGGCGCGCGCCTGCGCATAACGCGACTGGTACTCAGCAACGCGGGCCTTCAGCGCAGCCACCTGCACTTGGGCAGCAGCCTGCAGGCGCGCCATTTCCTGCATCGCTGGATTGCTGCCGCCGGACGAGCCGTTGGCCGGCGCCGCCATGGCGGACTTGCGCAACTCAGCCACCTCCTTGCGCTTTTGGTCCTCAAGCTCCTTGAGCAACCGCCGACCGTTCACAACGTCGGGATGCTGGTCGGTAAACCGCTGCAGCAATTGGTCAAGGTTGCGCTTCAGCGCCTCGATCCGGGCATCAATTTCAGGCGTGGCAACGGAAATCGCAGACTCCTGCAGCAAGCTCTGCGTCACCGACGAACTGCCTGCTCCGGTCTTTTCTGCCTCCATCTGCTTGCGCGCCGCGTCCCGAGAGTCCTCGGCCTCACGCAACTCAAGCTTGGCGGTCTCCAACTGCTGGCTGATCTCGCTCAATCGGCCAGCGGAATCCTTGCCATCCCCGGTCTGCATATCGATATTGCGCAACCTGAAATCCTTCAGCCGCGTTTCAGACTCTTCCAGTTTTGCCTCGTAGGTCTTGATTTGCTCGTCGATAAACACTTTGGCGGAATCCGTGTCCTTGCGGCTGGCGCCCAAACTGGATTCGACAAAGATCGAAACCATCGACTGGATGACGCGCTTCGCTTTGTCCTTGTCTTGATCGACATAGGCCAGCGTATACAGGTTGTCGCGACCCGTACTCTTGATCTCGATGGTTCGCAACAAGCTCTCGACCAACGCGTCCTGCTGGCCCTTCGACTCGCTCTTGAGATCGAGGTCTGCCATCCGAACCAGCTTTTCGATGTTTGGCCGGCTGATCAAGGTTCGGCTCAGCATCGAGACCTGCTGGTCCACATTGGGCTGGACCGCCAACCCGGACATCAGGGGCTTGAGGATCGATTGGGTGTCAACGAATATGCGGGCGGCGGCCTCGTAGCGGTCCGGCACCCGGAGGGCCGCGACTGCCGCAACCGCACCAACCACCCAAGCCACGATGAGCCCCGTCCATCGGAACTTCCACATGCCCCGCGCCACGCTGGTGATCTGGCTAATCAGCTCTTCCATCTTGGTCGGCTCTGCCTCTGGCTGTCAAAAAAGGTAAAAAGAGCGCGCGCCTGGGCCGCGAATCTCACGTGGATATGGCATCGACACATTCCGCAGGCCCTTGAGGGGAACGGGCGGCGCGGCGCCCCCCAACTTGGGGTTGCTCAGAACAAACTCTGAGGAATCACCAGGATGTCACCCGCCTTCATTTCGACATTGGCTGACACATCGCCGCGCTTGATCAAATCCTTGAGCCGAACGCCGTACTGCTTGCCACCGTCGCCGGTGCGCAGAATCGTCGCGTTGTTGCCCGCCGCGAAGTCTGTCAGCCCGCCCACGGCGATCATCACGTCGAGCAAGGTCATGTTCTTCTTGAAGCTCAGGAACTGCGGCCTGGCGGCTTCGCCCACGACGCGGATCTGCTCGCTGTACGGACCGACAAACCCGGTGACGAGCACGGTCACCACCGGATCCCGCACGTACTTGGACAACTGCTTCTCGACATCGCGGGCAAGTTCCGTTGATGTCTTGCCCTGCGCCACGATCTCCTCGACCAGCGGCGCCGCGACTTTGCCGTCAGGGCGGACCGGCACGGCCATCGACAGCTCGGGATTCCGCCAAACGATGATGTTGAGGCTGTCGCCGGCGCCGATGATGTAGGTGTAGTCCTCGCCAGCGATCTTGGCAGGGGCTGGCGGATAGGTCACGCTGGTGCAGGCCATGGTGATCAAGAGCAAGGCACCCGAAACAACGCCGGACAGACCGCGCAACAGGGGTTTCGCAATAGATTTCAAGGTGGATCTCCTCTGAGAAAGTGACCGAATGGTTGCGGACCCCATCGTGCGAACATCGAGCCTGCGCCATAGCCCGCGACAGCTCGGGCGCCGAATCGGGCTGGATGATGACACAGCCACAAGGCGGTCCAGACCGCATCCCGTGCCCGCGAGCGCCGGGTGGTCCAACAATTTAACGGACCGTACGCCTGATCGCTGCGCCTGCCGTCCATCCCGCTATGCTAGCGCCCTCGAAGTTGCCAGCCGGCAGGCCAATCCCGCCCGCGTTGATTGCCATCATGACCGTAGAGTTTTCTTACCACGAGGCGTTTGCCCGCAACCTGGGCTGGGTGACATCTTTACCGCAAGCGCATGTGCGTGACAAAACGTCTCATAGTTCACCACAGCGCTGCTCCGTGCCGCGCGGCGGGGCGAGGTTCACCGGCTCGTCGGCGGCCGGCCGCGTCCCTCTTGGAGCCGGTTTCGCGCGGCGGTCAAGTCGAGCTCACCCCCAAGACGCCCTGGTCTGAAGAACACGAAGGCAGCCCCCCAGAAGGCCGCCATAGAAAGTGATCAGCAGAAAACGGATCAGTAAGAAGACGCAGCTTCAGACCGGCAAAAAGTTGACATATTCAGACTGGCGCCCGCACTGCGTGGATCGCGCAGCGCGGACCTTAATATTGACATCGACCTCTGCGAACCACACAGCACTTGGCAGCGCGGCTCCAACAAGAACGCCAACTGCTTGGTTAGCGAATTCCTGCCCGCGGGCATACACCTCAGCCAAGTCGCGTATTAGCAACTCCCCGCCGTCGAACACCTCATCAACAACCAGCCGCGCATTATTCTCAACTTCCATTCTCCGCACGAAGTTTTCTCAAAGCTGTCTTCGGATTTAATTGCCGGTGTCGCGCTTCAAGCTTGAGGCCGCCGAGTGCCCGAGAAATCACGTTTTTTCGGGGCCCACGGTTCAAGCAGGCGCGGCGATCCGAAGCCCAGTTATTCTCTTTGAGTGACGGTCTAATGCACCACTAACAAACTGTAACGCTATGACGGACCAAAAGCCCTTCGACTACCACGATGCCTTCTCGCGCAATATCGGTTGGCTCGCCGAACATGAACAGGCCATCCTGCGCACCAAACGGGTGGCCATCGCCGGCATGGGCGGGGTCGGCGGTGTGCACTTGCAAAGCTTGGCTCGACTGGGTGTCGGATGTTTTAATATCGCTGATTTCGATACCTTTGATATCCACAATTTCAACCGGCAAGCAGGTGCGATGATTTCGACTATTGGCCGGCCGAAAGTAGAGGTGATGTCCGAGCATGCGCTGGATATCAATCCCGAGCTTCGTCTGGCAGAATTTCCCGAAGGCGTGGGCAAAGGCAACCTCGACCGCTTCCTAGCCGACGTCGATCTTTATGTCGATGGCCTGGATTTCTTCGCATTCGATGCCCGCGCGGCGGTTTTTTCAGCCTGCCAAGAGCGCGGCATTCCCGCTATCACCGCCGCGCCGCTGGGCATGGGTGCGGCGCTGATGGTGTTTCTGCCTGGCGGCATGAGTTTTGAGACGTACTTCGGCTGGGAAGGCTGTTCGGATGACGAGAAAGCGCTGCGCTTTGCGATAGGTGTCGCGCCAGCCTTCCTGCACCGAACCTACCTGGTGGACCCCAGCGCTGTGGACTTGGCCGCGCGGCGCGGCCCGTCTACCGGGATGGCTTGTCAGATCTGCGCAGGCATGGCGGCAACCACCGCGCTCAAGATCCTGCTGGGCCGCGGCAAGGTGCTTGCCGCACCGCATGGCCTGCAGTTCGACGCTTACCGGGGCCGGCTGGTGCACACCTGGCGCCCCGGTGGCCACCGCAATCCGCTGCAGCGGCTGGCGATTGCGATCGGGCGGCGCCAGTTCAAAGCGATGCGCAAAGGTACCTGATGCTAAAGGCTAGCCTTGTCCACCAGATTCTCGACTTCGCCCGGTGGGCGCCCAGCGGCGACAACACCCAGCCTTGGCGATTCGAGATCCTCGACGAGGCCCGGTTTGTGATTCATGGCTTCGATACCCGCGACCATTGCGTCTACGACCTGGACGGACAGCCGAGCCAGATGGCACTGGGTGCGCTGATCGAAACCATCAGCATAGCCGCCAGCACCTTCGGCTTGATAACGAATGTTGTGCGGAGAACCGAATCAGCAGACACCCAACCGACCTTCGACGTGACACTGCTGTCCGATCCGTCGGTGCGCACCAGCGAGCTGTTCTCGTCAATTCCGGCCCGCAGCGTTCAGCGCCGCGCGTTCAGCCCGCGGCGTCTCTCGGTCGAACAGAAATCGGCCCTCGAGCAAGCGCTGGATCCCGGCTACCGCATCCTGTGGCTGGAGGGCGCTGGCGCCAAGTGGCAGACTGCCCGGCTGATGTTTGCCAATGCCAAGCTGCGCTTGACCACCGAAGAAGCCTACCGGGTGCACAGCGACATCATCCATTGGGGTCGCCGCTTCAGCCAGGACCGGGTGCCCGACCAGGCACTGGGCGTTGACGCCCTGACGCTGAAGCTGATGCAGTGGCTGATGAAGGATTGGGCGCGGGTCCGGTTCTTCAATCGGTTTTTGGCGGGTACCTGGGCGCCCCGTATCCAGATGGACTTTCTGCCCAGTCTGCTGTGCGGCGCCCACTTCGTGCTGCTCCGCAAAAATGCCGCGGCCAGCATCGACGACCATGTCGACGCAGGTCGGATGGTGCAGCGGCTGTGGCTTACCGCCACGTCGATGGGGCTGATGCACCAGCCCGAGTTGACACCACTGATCTTCGCGCGTTATGTCCGCACCGGTGTCGCGTTCAGCACGTCGGCCGCCGCCGCGTCACTGGCTGTCAGCCTGGCAGAGCGGACCC
>Ga0209181_10004832_pt1 | contig 19767 bp, 17 predicted proteins | sample MAT05_FD_187208 | JGI IMG/M metagenome (GOLD analysis project Ga0209181, IMG submission 187208) | Freshwater microbial communities from Lake Fryxell liftoff mats and glacier meltwater in Antarctica - MAT-05 (SPAdes) (version 2) | ecosystem: Environmental > Aquatic > Freshwater > Ice > Liftoff... | reverse complement strand
GACACCATGAGCCGTGTGGGTCTCCAGCAAATGGGCGGAAACACAGGCCGGCACGGTGCGCATGCACAGGCGCGGCGCGGCTTCGATCACGCTGACCTCGCGTTCCAGCAGGCGCGCCGATGCGGCAACTTCAAGCCCGATCCAGCCCCCGCCCAGCACCAGCACATGGCGCGCAGCGCCAATCGCCTGCTTTAGTTCGAGTGCGTCCTCATAGGTGCGCAAGGTCAGCACGCGCGCATGCGGCGCCAGCCCCGGCAGCGTGCGCGCACGACCGCCATTGGCAAGAAACAGCATGTCATAAGCGACCGCCTCGCCGTTTGCCGTGCGCAGCGTGCGGGCAGCACGATCGATCGCCACCACACGCTGGCCGGGCCGCCAATCGATCGCAAGCTCGCTCCACTTCGGCTCCGGCAGCAGCACCAGTCGCTCAAAGCCCTGGTTCTCCTTGAGCACCGACTTGGACAAGGGCGGGCGCTCATAAGGCACATGCGCTTCGTCGCCGAACCAGACGATGCGCCCGGCGAAGCCGTTCTCGCGCAGGGTCAGCGCGAGCCAGCGGCCGGCCTGGCCGGCGCCGACGATCACAAAGCTGCGGGACTCGGACATGGGCGGGAGGGTTTCCTTGCGCTGCGGCGGGCGCGTGTTTAATCGGCGGTGATCTTCAGTTCGCGTGCGATACGAGCGTAGCGCTGGTCGTCCTCACGCATCAGCGTGGCCAGTTCCTGCGGCGTGCCGCCACGCAGTTCAATCCCGGCATCGGACAGGCGCTTGCGCACATCGGGCTGGCGCACCGCCTCGTTGAAAGCCTCGTTCAAGGCGGCGATGGTCGCCCCTGGTGTGGCCGCGGCCGTGAACACGCCGTACCAGGCATTGACCTCCACCCCCTTGATGCCGCGTTCGGTGAGCGTGGGCACATTGGGCAGGAGCGGCGTGCGCGCGCGCTCGGCCACCGCCAGCGCCACCAGACGGCCGGATTCGAGATGCTGGGCGGCACCGCCCAAGGCGACAAACAACAGCTTGACCTCGCCGCCGATGGCTGCGGTCACCGAAGGGGCCACGCCGCGATACGGCACATGCGTCAACTTCAGGCCGGCGGCGCTGGCAAACATTTCGCCGGCGAAGTGCATCGGCGAACCGTTGCCGGCGCTGCCGAAGGCCAGGTCGGGTTTGGCCTTGACGTGCGCGATCAATTGCTCGATCGTGGTGGCGCCCAAGGTCGGGTTGGCGACGATCAGCATCGGCGTGGTGGCCACCGCGATGACCGGCGCCAGGTCCTTTTGCACATCGATGCCGCCGCCCGCCCCTTTGGGCAGCACATGCGGCGAGATGGCCAGCGTGTTGGGGGCCAGCAGCAAGGTGCTGCCGTCGGGCGTCGCCTTGGCCACCGCGCCGGCACCCACCAGCCCGCCGACCCCGGGGCGATTCTCCACCACCACCGCGCGCGCAAGCTGCAGCGCCAGTTTTTCGCCAAGCACGCGCGCTGCCAGATCGGGGCCGGCGCCGGCGGGAAACGGCACCACGATGGTCAGTTGCTTGCCGGCGGGCTGTGCATGAGCGGCGCCATGCGAGAGGATGCAAGCGGCCATGGTTACTGCTGCGGTGAGGGCGCGGCGCGTTGAGGTCAGGGGGCAGGTGGTCATGGCAGTTGTATGTGAGGGGCAGGTGGTCATGGCGGTTGTATGTGGGGTGCCGGTGGTCATGGCGCTTGTATGTGAGGTGCAGGCTTAGTGTGGTTTGTCGCTCAGGAACTTGCCGTCGTTCTGACGGCCCTTCTGGCGCCGCGTATGGCCATCGATGCCACCATCCACGGCCCACTCGGCAAAAATGGTCGGTCCGGGCTCGAAATCGCGCGGCAGCCAAGCCTCGGTAAGCTCGTCTTCATCGGCGTAGTACTCGATGAGACCACCGGCAGGATTGCGAAAGTACCAGAAATAGGCTGACGAAATCGGGTGCCGGCCCGGCCCCAGTTGCGTATCCCAGCCGCAACGGCTTACCTGCAGCCCGCCGCCGAACACCTCATGGATATCGCGCACCGTGAAGGCGACGTGATTCAGGCCGCGCTTGCCATCCGGCGTTGCGAGCAGAAACAGGTCGTGATGCCCGCCGCGCGGGGCGCAGCGCATGAAGGCACCGCGCCCGGGGTAACGATCGGAGGCCACGAAACCCAGCTCGGCGTAAAACGCTTCGGTGGCGGCCAGATCGGGCACGAAGAACACCACATGCCCCACCTCGATCGGCGTGGCGCGCTCGTAGATGGTGCCGGGCTGATCCACCCGCAGGCGCTGGTCCCAGGTGTTGGCGGGCGTGCCGCGCACCTGCACCGCGCGCTTGACGCTGACCTGAAAGCGCAGCGCGAAGCCGTTGGGATCGGTGCAACCGATACGTGCACCGGACTCGACGTAATCCGGCTTGTGCATCAGTCGCTCACGCAACATGGACAAAGTCTCTGCGTCACTCACGCCCCACACCACTTCGCGCAGGGTCGGGCCGTCCTCGATCGGCGCCGGCAGTGAGGCATGTGCCGGATCGGCCACCAGCACGCGGCAACCGTTCAGGGTTTCGAACACCAGGCGGCGGTCGGCATCCTGCACCAGCGTCAAACCCCAGTCGGTGAAAAAGCGCCGGCAGGTGGCCAGGTCGGCCGCGCCGTAGGTGATTTCATCGATACCTAAAATGCTCATGAGTGCTCCGCTTTGCGTTCTATTCGGCCTTGATGCCGAATTCCTTGACCAGTTTGCCGAAGCGCTCCTCGTCGGCCGCGATCTGCTTGACCAGCACTGCGGGGTCGCCACCGATCGGCTCGATGCCAAGCATGGCCATGCGCGTCATCACGTCGGGCATTTTCAAGACTTCATTCATGTGCGCATTGAGGCTCTTGACCACCCCGGCCGACATGCCCCTGGGGCCGAGCAGCCCCATCCAGGCGCTGATGTACAAATCCTTGTAGCCCAGTTCGATCAGGGTCGGCACCGTCGGCATCAGCTTGGTGCGCTGCAATTCGGCCACCGCCAGCGGTATCAGCTTGCCGGTGCTCACGTATTGGCCTACCGCACCGGGCGTGATCCAGCCCACGGTGACTGCCGGACATCCTCCGCGAGGGAGAATCAGGGCTCCCTGCGGGCGGCCGGGCGGGAAGGTGCATGATCAAACCTTGACCGGCGGGCCGGCGAACGCGGTCTTGAAGGCGCCCACTGCAAGCATGTCGACCTCGAGCATCCTGGGACCGGGGAAGCGCGCGAGTTCCGCCAGCATCGCCGGGGCCTCGGCCAGGCTCTTGATGCGCCGATGCTCGAACTTGAGCGATTGCGCCAGCAGCGCATAGTCGGGCGTGTGCAGTTCGGCATAGACGCGGCGCCCGCCGTACTGTGCATCCTGGATGTTCTTGATCACGCCGTAGCTCTGGTCGTTCATCAGGATCACGGTGAAGTCGGCGCCCTCCTGCACCGCGCAGGCCAGCTCCCCCAGGTTGAGCACGAAGCCGCCATCGCCGGCCAAGAGGAAAGTCTGGTTGCCACTGGCGTAGGCCGCCGCAGCGGTGGCGGCGCCAATGGCCATCGCAAGGCCCAGGCCGATGCCGCCGCCCAGCGCATGCACGCCGGCACGCGGCCCCGGCAGGCGCAGCTCGCGGTTGCCCCAGGTGCTGTTCGATACCGTGACGTCGCGCACCCAGTTGAATTGCGCGCCGGCCGCGGCCTGCACCGCATCGACTAAGGTGGCATAGGGCCCGAGACCGTCGCGCAAATCCGCCACTGCATTGTCATGAGCGCGCCGCAGGTCGGCGGCGAAGCTGCCATCGATTTTCATGCGCCCTTCGAGCTGGTCGGCCAGCGCATTCAGGCTGAAGGCAGCGTCGCCGCAGAGGAACTGTGCATTCGGGTAGCAGCGGCTGTTGGCAGCCGGATCGGCATCGATGCGATAAAGCGGCTGCGGCAACTTGAGCTGGTACTTCAGTGTCTCGTTGCCGCGCAGGCGTGACCCCACTACCAGCAGGGCATCGCAGGTGGCATAGAAAGCCTCGACCGGCGGCGCCACGTTGTAGGCACCGAGCGATTGCGCATGGGTCTCGGCCACGATGCCGCGCCCCTGGGTGCTGCTGACCACACCGAAGCCCATGGCCACAAGGCGTGCCACCGCCGGCCCGGCACCACGTGCACCGCCACCCACCCACAACAGCGGGCGGCGTGCCTGCGCCAGCGCATCGGCCAGCCGCGCCACGTCATGCGCTGCGGGCGCAGCCGCAAGCGGGGCCAGCGGTTCGAGGTCGTCGGGCAGTTCAATCAGTGCGGCCTGGATATCGATCGGCACCTCCACGCTGACCGGCCCGCCGGGCGCGCTCTGAGCGGTGCGCACCGCCTGCTTGAAAGTCGCCAGTGCGGTGTCGGCACTACGCACGCGCCATGCCTCTTTGGACACCGCCTTGAGCATGGCGAGCTGGTCGGGCGCTTCATGGATATAAGCCATGTCGCGATCGAGATACGCCGCTTCAATCTGCCCGGTGATGTGCAGCAGCGGCGTGCCGGCGGTGAGCGCCTCGACCATGCCGCCGGCGGCGTTGCCGGCCGCGGTGCCGGTACTGGTGATGCACACGCCCAGGGTGCCGGTGGTGCGGGCGCAGGCGTCCGCCATGCTGGTGGCACCGGCCTCGCCGCGCGCCGAGACAAAACGGATGGCGCCGCGCGTGGCCATGGCATCCAGGATAGGCATGTTGTGGATTGAAATCACGCCATAGGCGGCCTTGACCCCGCAGCGCTCGAGGAAGGCGGCAATCACGTAGCCGACAGTAACTTTCATGGAAGCTTCCGTTTATGAGCGAACAATGGCGGATCGCAAAAGTGCGTTACGGCGCTCACGCCTTGGCCCCAACCACACGCAACTTGAGCGCTCTGGCCTCGGCCTCGGGTTGTTGGCGATAGTCAAGCAGGGCCGACAACTGCGCCGCCGCGCCGCACACCTGCGCCACCAGCACCGCGCGCTTGTCGGCCGCGATCTCGGCACCGGGCACGGTAAGTCCGATGGCGGCGATGATGTGCCCGTCCTGGCCGCGCACGGGCGCTGCGACGGTACCGATATGCGCTTCGAAAAAGCCCGCCGCCAGCACCCAGCCGCGCTTGCGCACCTGCTGCACTTGCTCGAATAGCGCCGCACTGTCACGCGGGGTCTCGCGACTGCGGCTTTCCAGCTGCGGCTCCGGGTACAGCGCGCGCAGCGCGGCCAGCGACAGATCGCCCAGCAGCACATGACCGAACACGGTGGCATGCGCCGGCAGGCGTGTACCGACAGAGACGGCGGTGGCGAAAGGCGCGCGCGAGGCAGAGCGGTGCAGGTAGACCACGTCACGGCCATCGCGTACCACCAGGCTGGCGGCATAGCCGGTGTCGTCGCGCAGGCCATCCAGCAAAGGGCGGCCGAGTTCGACCATGTCAAGCGAGGCCAGGTATTCGAAGCCCAGGCGCAGGATCGCCAGGCCCAGCCGATAAGCACGGCCGTCGGGCGTGCGCTCGACGAAATGCATGGCTTCTAGTGTGACCAGGAGGCGAAACACGGTGGAGCGCGGCACGCCCAGGCGGCGCGCCAGTTCAGGCGCGGTCAAAACCGCTTCCTCGCGACTGAATTCACCGAGGATGCGCAAGCCCCGTTCCAGGCCTGGCACGGTGTAGCGCTCGGGATCGGTTTCGCTCATGGCTGCTTCCGCTGTCGGTGCTTCAGGCAGGGCAGGCAGGCGACACGCGGACATACACGAATATACGCGGACAATTTCGCGGGTCGGATACGCATACCTTGACTTTTTATTTTACTGTTTTACTAATAAATCATTGGATCATATATGGGTAATCCTATAAAAGCCAAAACCACTTGTCAACAACTATTTTCAGTGTATACATTCGAGAAAGCCAGTTGCTGCCCCTTCTTCAGGCTCGGGCAGTTTCGTAAGCCCATCACTTTTTGATTCACTAAAAACTTATTGTTTAACATATAAAACACAATCCGCGGTTGATGAAGCGTGCTGGCTCAAGTGAAAACGCGCGCACGCGCAGCACATTCAGTACACTGGTTTGCCACGGCCAGCACGCAGGGTTGTGCGCCCCGATTGGCTGCTTTCAAACACTTCAAAAGGAAACCCGGCATGTCCGAATGGCAACCCGCGCAGCGCTACCCCGACCCCGCGATCGTGGTCCTCGACCCCTCGTTCGAACGCTATCGTTTGGCGCTCGCCAAGGTCGAACGCATCGCCCACGGCATGCGCTGGGCCGAAGGCCCGGTGTGGCTGGGCGACTCGCGCACCCTGGTGTGGAGTGACGTGCCGGGCAACTGCATGTACCGCTGGGATGAGGAAAGCGGCGCCGTCGGCGTGTTCCGCAAGCCATCCAACAATGCCAATGGCAATACGCGCGACCGCCAGGGGCGCATCGTCACCTGCGAACACCTGTCGCGGCGGGTGACGCGCACCGAGCCTGACGGGCGCATCACCGTACTGGCCGACACCTACCAGGGCAAGCGCTTCAATTCGCCCAACGACGTGGTGGTGAAGTCCGACGGTTCGATATGGTTCACCGATCCGGTGTTCGGCATCGGCGGCTACTACGAAGGCGAGAAAGACACGCCGCAACTGCCCTTCAACGTCTATCGCATCGATGCGAAAGGTTCGATCACGGTTGCGGCCAAGGGCATCAACCAGCCCAACGGACTGGCGTTCTCGCCTGACGAATCTTTACTCTATGTGGTGGAGTCACGCGCGCTGCCGCGCAAGATCCTGGCCTACGACGTGATCGGCGGCCGCAAGCTCGGCAACCGGCGCGTGGCGATCGACGCCGGCCCCGGCACACCGGACGGCTTGCGCTGCGATATCGACGGCAATCTGTGGTGCGGCTGGGGCATGGGGCAAGCAGGCCTGGATGGGGTGCATGTGTTCAATCCGGCGGGCAAGCTGATCGGCCGCATCGACCTGCCGGAACGCTGCGCCAACCTGACCTTCGGCGGGATGCACCGCAACCGCCTGTTCATGGCGGCCAGTACTTCGGTCTATGCGCTTTTTGTCAACACGCAGGGTGTGGGCTACGCATAACCCGCCTGATCGATGCGCCGCACCCGCCGGTTGCGCGCGCTTTCGGGGATAAGCGCGGGCTCACTGATGCGAGTTACTCGCGTCGCATGCTCTGCGCAAGCATGTGTCAAGGCAGGCCATTGCGCCCATGGGCGCGGTAGGCCGCTCGTTCGCCAAGCAGTTCGTAATAGGCGCTGAGCGCCGGATAGTCCGGGCGCTTGACATCCTTCAGGGAGAACCAGCGGTTCCCCACCAGCCCGAGCGGAATGTCGGCCAGGCTGAAGCCGGGCCCCAGCACATACGGACCAGTGGCGGCGAGCGCTTCATCGAGCAGTTTCATCTGCGCTATCAGGTCGAGGCGGCCCTGTGCGAGATTGAATGAATTGGCGCGTCCGAGAATTTTCAGCATCAAGATTTCCCTGGTATTGCGGGTGTTTCCCTGCCGACTCCGCTACTCCGCCTTGATGCCGAAATCGCGCACGATCCTGGTATAGCGCTTGATGTCCTCCGCCACCAGCGCATCGAGTTGCTCGGGTGAGCCACCAATGATGCGACCGGCCTGCGATTCGACCCGCTCCTTGACCTGCGGCGATTTCAACGCCTCCAGCGTGGCCTCGTGCAACTGCTTCACCACCGCAGTTGGCGTGGCCCGCGGCACGAACATGCCGATCCAGGTATCCATGTCGTAGCCTGGAAAGCCGCTCTCGGCAATCGTCGGCACATTGGGCATCAAGGGCGAGCGTTCGGGAGATGTCACCGCGATCGCTTTCAACTTGCCGCTGCGGATGTGCGGCATCAGGCCGGCCGTGGTCGACAGGATGTAGGGCACCTGGCCACCCACCACGTCGATGATGCCCGGACCGGCACCGCGATACGGCACATGGGTGAACTTGACCCCGGCCAACGACTCAAGATAAGCGGCGGCCAAGTGCCCCGGCGAGCCGACACCGCCGTTGGCCATCAGCCGCTTCTTGTTGGCGTCCGCTGCCTCCAGCTTGAGGAACTGCTGCAGGGTGTTGGCCTCGGCACCCGGATGCGCCGCCAGGGTCTGGCCGAGAGAGCCGATCAGGGTCACGCCGCGCAGGTCGCGCTCGGTGTCGTACGGCAGCTTGGGGTAGAGCGCCTGGTTGATGGCGTGGGTGTTGACATTGAAGCTCACGGTGTAACCGTCGGGGGCGGACTTCGCCACTGCTTCGGTGGCCACGATGCCGCCGGCGCTCGCGCGATTTTCAACCAGCACCGACTGCTTGAGAATTTCGCCCATACGTGTATTGAGCGTGCGCGCGATGGCGTCGGTGCCGCCGCCGGGGGCGAAGCCTACGATCAAGCGGATCGGTCCCTTGCCCGGATACTCCTGCGCAGTTGCCAGTGATGCGGCAACTACGGCCAACGCCGCCAGGCCGCTACGGATTGCTTGTTTCATCTGCTCTCCTTGATCGATGATGTGTCTTGGTTGACCTTGCGCCGGGGTCTACCGCCACTGAGCCCAGCCAATCCGCTCAGCCTGTGAGCAAGCGAACGCGGCCGCAGCGTTCATGACGGCACAGGCTGCTAGTATGATTATGAATGAACAGTGCGGCATACGGAGCGCGAAGTCAGGGCAATCGGCCGCTGTCCAATGAGCTGTAGCAACGGAGGCATCCCGGCATGATCACAGGCGCGACCTACGAGCAGATGCTTGCCACGCGCAAGCACATGGTGCTGCCCAACGGCACCAGCGTTTGGAAAAGCTATTACATCCGCTCGCCCGAAGGGGGCTTTCCCTCGCCGCAGGCGTTCCTGGTCGAGCAGGGTGCCAACGAGGTGGTTCTTCCGCACTTTCACGAGCAGAATCAGTTTCAGGTCATCGTGCACGGCGGCGGCTCGGTCGGTCGCAGTGCCGTCGCGCCGATCACCGTGCATTACGCGGGCGCCTACACCGGCTACGGCCCGGTTTCCTCGGGCGCTGACGGCCTTTGGTACCTGACACTGCGCCCGATGATGGATAACGGCCCGTTGTACGTGCATGCGTCGCGCGACAAGATGAAACCCGGGCCCAAGAAGCACTACCAATCGGCAGCGCTGGGGGCGACGCCTGCGGACGCCCTGGCGAAACTTGCGCAGCCCGAAGCACAGACCATCAACGCGGATCCGCAAGGGCCGACGGTCGAGCTGTTGCGGCTGCCACCACGGCAGCAGCGGACCATGAGCGGCCTCGATCGCGGCGGCGGGCAGTTTTTTTTGGTCACTGCGGGAAGCCTCGTAGCCGATGGCGTGGAGTATCCAAAATGGAGTTGCTTGTGGAGCGCGAGCAATGATCCCGCCTTTGAAGTGGTGGCGGGAACCGGCGGTGTCGAAGTGCTGTTGCTCGGATTTCCGCAGACCGAGTATCGCGCAACATACAGTCCGGCGACGCAAATCGGCTTGTAAGGGAAGCAACGCATCGTCATGCCGCAACGCCATCGTCATGCCGCAACGCCATCGGCCTGGCTGACCAGTCATCCACCAGGCGCCCGATCAGCCTGCATTTGCTGTTTGCGATACTTCACGCTAATCTGCCGCCGCCGGCCCGATCGGCGCCGCACATACTCGCATCAGCAGAGGAGGAAACTAGCAATGGCAACCCATGCAACCGGTGATGGCGGCATCCCGCCGCGCGACGCAGCCCAGCGCGGCCTGAAGCGCGTGATGAGCTTGGGCGGTGCCTACGGCACTCGCAACTACACGGTGAAGGACCTGCGCGACGTCAAGGGCAGGCGCGTGCTCACCGAGACGCTGCCGTTCACGGTGGAAGAGGCGGCGGCCGCCGAAGCGGCCGGGATCGACACGATGAAAGTGCGCTTCGACCCGAAACGCCCCGAATTGGCGGCCGAGATACGCCGCGCCGCACCGAATACGTTCATGTCGTTTTCAGTGCCGTTGGTGGCCGCGGCCACCGCAGCCGAAGCGGTGCGCATCGGCTATCAGGCAATGGAACTGGGAGCGGACGGCATCATGTGCCAATGGTCGCCGGGCTTTATAGCCGCGGCCACGGAGGCCGGCATTCCGGTCGAGGGCCATGCCGGGCTGGTGCCGCGCAGAAGCACCTGGACCGGCGGCTTGCGCGCGGTGGGCAAAACCATCGAAGAGGCGCTGTGGGTTTACGAGGAGATCAAGAAGCTCGAAGCCGCAGGCGCCTGGGCGGTCGAGGTCGAGGTAATCCCGGCGGAACTGCTGGCGCAGATCAGCAAGCGCACCAGCCTGCTTACGTCCTCGATCGGTGCCGGTGGCGGCGGCGACATCCAGTTCCTGTTCGCCGAGGACATTCTGGGCAACAACGGACCGCCGTATCCGCGCCACTCGAAGCAATACCGTGACATGTTCAAGATGAAGCAGGAAATGCAGGCCGAGCGCATCGCCGGCTTCAAGGAGTTCATCGAGGATGTGCGCTCGGGTGGCTTTCCGGCGCCGCAGCATGTGGTAAAAGCACCGCAGGGCCTGATCGAGGCCTTCCTGGAGAAGCTCGGCTATAAGGCGTGAATCCCGCACCAGCCGCGGCGCCTCTCCGCGGGCGCGGCCCGGCTTGCCTCAAGGCTAGCGGCTGAGCGACTCCAGATAGCCCACGATGTCAGCGCAATCGACGACATCGGCGAACTGCCGGTCCATGTCGAACAGGCTGATCGCATGCGATACGGGGATGCGGTCGAACACCGCTTCGCGCGCGACGATGGTGCGAAAGTTGTAGGACGAAGCATCGAACACGGTGGCGCGCACGCAGTTGCTGGTGGCGCCGCCGCAGATGATCAGCGTATCGATCTGGCGGTCGACCAGATAGGCCAGGAGAGGCGTACCGAAAAATGCGCTGGGCTTTTTCTTGACGAACACGATGTCCCCGGGCGCGACGCCCAACTCCGGCACCAGCTCAGCGCCGGGCGTGCCTTCGAGGCACCAGTTCGGGCTTTTGAGCAGGGTGCGCTTGCGCCCGTAGACGCCGATGTCGGCGCCACCGGGATCGAGAGCGAAGCGGCTGAAAAATACCGCTGCCGCCGCGGCCGCGCCGCGCGTGCCAGGCGCGCTGCATGATCGAGCGCCGCCCAACCTGCGGCACCGCAACTCGACGGATAGAGCGGGTCTTCAACGCCGCGCAGGCCAACCATGTAGCGCTGGCAATCGATCGCCAGGAGCGCCGGCCGGCTGCCGAATCCCATGCGCCGACCGAACTGCGCGCGGGCGATGACGGCACGATCTTCCGCGCCGATGTAGCGCTCCCATTCCGCCGTGGTGCCAGTCATGCATGCCCCTTTGAGCCTGCCGCCGCGGGCACTGTCGCGAAGCGATCGATACCGAGTTCCGCCGGCGCCGGATGCTGCGCGCGCCAGTGCTTGGCGATATCGAGCCGGCGACAGAACCACACTTTGTCATGACTCATCGCATGGTCGAGAAAACGCGCCAGGCCATGCGCGCGCGCCGGCCGCCCGGATATCCGCGCATGCAGGCCGACCGACATGATGCGCGGCGCGGTCTCGCCTTCGGCGTAGAGCTGATCGAAGGTGGCCTTCAAATACGCGAAGAAGTCATCGCCGGTGGCGAACCCGGCTGGCGCGCTGAACTTGCCGTCGTTGGCGTCCATCGTGTACGGCACCACCAGGTGCGGCCGAGCGCTCACCGCTACCCAGTAGGGCAACTCGTCGTTGTAGGCGTCCGAGTCGTACAGGAAACCGCCCTCTTCCACCAGCAGGCGCCGTGTGTTCTCACCCGGACCATAGCGGCAATACCAGCCAAGCGGCCGTTGCCCGGTCAGTTTGGCGATCGAAGCCACCGCGCGCGCAATCTGTTCACGCTCTTCTTCTTCCGACATTTTGAAATGCTCGACCCAGCGCCAGCCATGGCAGCAGATGTCGACAGCGGCCGCGGCAACCGCGGCGGCGACACGCGGGTTGCGCTCCAGCGCCAGGGCACAGCCAAACATGGTCAGCGGCAATCCACGCTGGCGAAACAGTTCGAGAATGCGCCAGACGCCGACGCGGCTGCCGAATTCGTACATGCTCTCGAAAGCCAGGTCGCGCGCGCCCGCCGGCACGCGCCCGCCCGGCGCCTCGGCCAGCCCGACCTCGGTACGAGCATCACCGTCGCCGATGGTGTACTCGGAACCTTCCTCGTAGTTGAGCACCATGTTGATGGCGACACGGGCGTTGCCCGGCCACCTGGCCTGCGGCAGGCGGTCGGCATAGCCAACCAGATCGCGCGTGGGCGTCATTGGACTACCCTCCTTTCACTGCGTGACATCCCCCCCGAGGGGGGACGAGCGACCCCTTCGGGCGGCCCTTCGGGCGCGGCAGTCTGCCACGGCCCGCTTGCGGACCGGACCGCTCAAGCGAGCATGGCGGGCTTCGTGGCTGCATGGTTCGGTGCGGCGGCACGCGCCTGGCGCGAACCCATGCTCGTGCGTCGCCGCGTTGGGAAAAGTGGGCATCCGGAATTGTTGGAATTGTATGCGCACGCGGCACCGACATCGCCCATGAAAAGGACACGCTGCACGTGCACCCGAAGAACCTGCACGGCATGTTGCCGGGGATTTCGCGCGCCGGGTTCGCGTGGACCTGGTCGGGGCAGCCGGCGCGGGGTCCGCCGCACGCGGCCACCACGCCCGACTGAACTCAGTCGCCCTTGATGCCCGCGCGCCGAATCACCTCACCCCAGCGCGGCGTGTCGCGGCGGATGATCTCGGCGAATTCATCCGGCGTGGTGCCGGTGACCAGCAAACCGTACTTGAGGATCTGCTCGCGCCCCTCGGGGCTTTGAATGATCTTGTTGATTTCGGCGCTCATACGTTCGATGATCGCCTTGGGCGTGCCGGCCGGCGCCTGAATCCCGTTCCAGCCAGCGATGTCGAGCGGGAAACCCAGTTCGGCGAAGGTCGGAAGGTTGGGTAGCGCGGGCCAGCGCTTCAGCCCGGTGACAGCGAGGGCGACCAGTCGCCCGCCGGCCAGCCCGGCTGCGACCGAGGCGAGGTCATGAAGCCGGTCTGCGCGTGGCCGGCGATGATGTCTTGCACCGCCGGGCCGGCGCCCTTGTAGGCCACATGCACCATGTCGATGGACGCGGCGCCTTTTAGCATCTCGCCATACACATGCGAGGAGGAGCCGTTGCCGAACGACGCGAAGCTCGCCTTGCCCGGATTTTTTTTCGCGTAGTCGATGAATTCGGGCAGCGTCCTGACGTTGAGCGAAGTCGGTACCACCATCGCCAGCACCGACAAGCCCAGTTGCGTGACGGTGGCGAAATCGCGCAGGCCGTCATACGGCAGGTTGGCCTGGATGTGCGGGTTGATCGAGATGTTCGAGACGTTGGTATAGACGAAGGTGTAGCCGTCCGGCGGCGCGCTCCTGGCAGCCTGCAGGCCGACGCCGCCCTGGGCACCGGCGCGGTTTTCGGCCACCACCGGCTGCCCCAGCACAGGGGTCAAGCGATCGGCCAGCCAACGCGACACGATGTCGGTCTGGCCACCCGGCGGGTAGGGAATGATCAGGCGAATCGGCTTGGCCGGCCAGGTCTGCGCTGCGGCCTGCATGGGCAGCGCGGCGAACATGATTGCCAGTGCAAGAAAACGCATCAGGATGTGCATCGATCGCCCGCCAACCTGCCGCCCGACATCATCGCGCGCCTCAATACCGAATTGAACAAGGCCCTGCAAAGTCAGGCGGTCAGGGATGGCTACTTCACCATGGGCTTCGAGCCCGCAGGCGGCACGCCGGCCGCGTTTGCGGCCTTGGTCAAGAGCGAGATACCGAAGTGGGAAGCGGTGATCAAGCGCGCCGGGGCGAAGATGGAGTGATCGCGGCCATCACACATACATGACCGGCGCCACGCGCCCGACCGCGCCTGAAGTAATGCTCCCCGTCTGTCACGCCAGCTTCGTCGCCAGCTGCTCGCAACGCTCGGCGTCAATCGGGTGACCCGCTTCACGAAAACGCGCCGCGGCGGCTGCAAAGCGCTGCACCGCATTTCCGCCATCGCTGCCGCGCGCAGCGGCGATGTGGCCGCGCACCTCGTCGTGCGCGGCATACCATGCCGGCAGGCGCATCACCACATTGGCCAGATAGGCGCACTGTTCCTCGTGCTTCTCGGCTAACTTCAGCTCGCCTGCGCGTGCCGCGGCAATCGCTGCGGGCACCGCGAAGGTAATGCGGCAACCCGGGCAGGTCTCCAGCGGGCCGCGCACCGAGACGCTGGCGTCCTCCATGACGTGCAGGGCGGCGGCGGGGTCGTCGCCATGAAGGTTGATGCGGGTGCCGTAGATGCGGTCGAACAGGTGAAAGCCGATATCGGTCTGGCGCGCCACGTCCAGGGCTTCGTCGATGAGGGCGCGGGCCTCGCCGCGATGGCCTTCGTGCAGCGCCACTTCAGCCAGCCGCTGCAGCGACAGCGCCTCGCCCACCGGGCCGCCGATGGCGCGGTGCAGCCGCGCGCCTTCGCGCAAGTGCTCGCGTGCGGCGGGCAGGTTTCCGCGCAACCACTCGGCCTCACCACGCAGCGTTACGCCGAAGGCATGGCCGCGCGCCGCGCCAAGCCGCTGTGCCTCGGTGGACAGGGCCTGGGCGAAGGCGATGACATCGTCGTATGGCCGCGCGCCGTAGAGAAAGCGCTGGGTGATGCACAGGTGGCCGTCGAACACGCGCAGCGCCAGGTGTGGCACCTGGCTGGTCTCGTGCAGGTCGGCCCAGACGCTGCGGTGCAAATCGCCGCGCGCGTGGGCCGCCGCCGCCTGCGCCCAGGAGGCGATCACCAGCGAGGTGGTGTCGCCGGACTGCAGCGCCAGACGCCGCGCCACGGCCGCCTTGGCCGTGCCGACCGCAGGGTCGCCCACGCCGAGCGCGGCCGCGCCGCTGTAGGCCAGGGCTTCGCACAAGCGGCCCTCGACACTGGTCGGCGTGAGCCCGGCCAGCACCACCAGCGCGCCCTTCGGATCGCCCAGCTTGACCTGGGCCAGCGCGGCCTTGGCGCGCAGGTTGTGGCTATCGGGTTCACCGGCGGCGTCCGCAGCGGCATGGTATGCGGCCAGCGAAGCCGGCTCGCCCATGGCGTCGAGCGATTCGGCGCGCAGTCGCAGTGCCTCGGCATGCGTGGGCTGGAACGCAAGCAGCGGTTCGAGGTGGCGCAGAGCATCGCTGAAGGCGGCCAGGCGCACGGCTTCGCGCGCAGCGGCCAACTGCCAGGGCTGCGCATCGCGCGGATGGCCGGCCTCTTGCCAATGGCGGGCAATCCCGGCCGGCGGCCGGTCGAGCTCGGCCAGACGCATGGCGATGTGGCGGTGCATCTTCAGCCGCCGGTGTGGCGGCACCTGATCAATCAGCGCCTGGCGTACCAGTTTGTGACGAAAGCGGAAGCGGCTGGCCGAAGGCAGCAGCACGCCGGCAGACAGTGCGGCGTCCAGCGCCGTGAGGCTGGGCACCTGCGCCTCGACGGCGAGCGCTTCGACGGTGGTGACATCGAACTCGTCGCTGCACAGCGCCAGCCACTTGAGCAGGGACAGCGCGCTGTCGGACACGTCACACAGCCGCTCCGTGATGGCTTCGGCGACGTTGCCCGGCAGCCGCGCGTCGACGCCCGCAGCCGCACAGCGCGCCAGTTCGATGGCCGCGAAAGGGTTGCCTTCGGCCGCGCGCACGATGCGCGCCATCACTTCATCAGTCAGCGCCGCCGGGGCGGCGCGCGCCACCAGTCGGCGGCATTCGTCTTCCGGCAGAGGCTCCACGTCCTGGACCTGCAGAACGCCCGAACGTTGCAGCCGGCCCAGTGTGCGCGCCAGCGCGGTGCCAGCGGCAGGCGGGCGGGTCAGCAGCAACATACACAGCCCGGCCCCGGAAGCCGCGAGCTGCGCGAGCACGTCAACGTCGGCATCGTCGGCCAGGTGCGCGTCGTCAACCTGCAAAAGGACATCGCAGCCGGGCGCCGAGGTAATGAGCAGCCGGCGCACCGCGCCCACCACCTGGTGCCGGCCCAGCGGGCCAGGCAAGGGGTCAGCCGGCCCGGCCAGCGGGCTGACCAAGGCGAGCACGGCGCGCGCCTGCGCGCCGATACGGTCGAGCACCACGCGGTCAGCCACGATCAGCCGTTCGGCAATGGCTGACATCACCGCGTACGCACGACCAGTCTGCAAGGCGTCGACCCGACACACCGACCAGCCGCGTGCGCTGGCCTGGGAAGCGATCTCGCGGCCGAGCGCGCTTTTGCCGATGCCGGCCGGCCCGCGCAGCACGACGCCGCCGGGCCTTTGTGTGGCCGGCATGCCCAGCCAGGCGGCCACCTGGGCGCCGACCCCGGCGCGGCCGACGAACGCCGGCCCCACCGTCCGCAGGCCGGCAATGCAGCGTTCGTATAGCGCCTCGGTCTGCGCGTCGGGTGTAACGCCCAGGGCGTGCTGCAGCGCCTCGCGCAAGCGGGCATACCAGCGCAGCGCGGCGGCGCGATTGCCCGCGGCGAGCTCGCGCTGCATCAGCGCGCGGTGGGCCGGCTCGTCTTCGGGGTCCTGCTGCGCCAGCCGCTCCCACTGGCCGCTGGCGCGCAGCAGTTGCAGATGGCGCTCGCGCAGCAGCTCGCGGGTGGCCTCGGTCCAGGGCTCGAAACGTGCGCCGGGGAGCAGCTCGCCCGTGTAGCTGACGGCGGCATCGGCACACGCGGCCGGGTCGCGCTCGGCCAATGCGGTCTGGGCGCGCTGCAGGAAGCGTTGCGTATCCACCGCCAGCGGTCGCTCGGGCCACAGCATGACCTCCCCAGCCTGCAGAACGATGCTGTCGTGCCGCCCCAGCGCCTGGCGCGCATGGTGGGCGGCCTTGCGCAGGTTGGCGGCGCCAGCCTCGGGTTCGAGTTGCGGCCACAGGGTATCGATGACCTCGTCTCGGGTCATGCGATGGCGCGGCTGCAGGCCCAGCAGTTGCACCAGGTGCGCGGAGCGCAGGCTGGGCCAGCGCTCGGCCGGTACCAGGGCACCGTCAATGGCCACCGCGAAACGACCGAGCAGAAAAACCTCAAGGTGCGTGATGGCACCCGAGGGAACACAGGGCGGATTGAGTTCCATGGCGCCAAGTATGCGGGGGGTTGGGCGCGCCCACAAGCCCCCCGCGACCCAGGAACGATCGAGGAACGCCAGCCCGCCAATCTGCATGCCGGCAGGGCGAATTTTCGCCAGCCCAACCCTCCTGGAGTGCCCATGACATCGTTTCAGTTCACCCCCATGCCCGGCGCCGCGCCGGCTGTATTGACCCTGCCGCAGCCGCTGACACGGCAGGCACTTCTCGAGCTGGAGCAGGCCCTGACCAGCACGCTGGGTATGCTGCGCCGCGACTTGCGCGATGGCTCCGATGCCGAAGCAGCCGAGCACCTGTCGCGCCGACAAACCGCCGGCGAGATCGAGTACCTGTCATGGATGCTCGATTCGGGCACCATTGAGTACGCCTCATGGATGGCGCAGCTGCACGCATCACGGCAGTGAGCGCCAGCCTGTACCAGCGACTGGGTGGTGCTGTAGCGGTAGCGGCCGTGATCGACGATGCGATCGACCGCCACGCCGCCAACCCTATGCTGGCGCACCGCTTCCGCGGGCAAGACCTGCCGCAACTCAAGGCGCTGGGCGTCGGCTTTCTCAGCCCCGGCGCCGGTGGACCGTGCCTCGACCTGGCGCCGGGCGCAACGCCGCAGTACGCCGGCATGCGCTTTTGCCCGGCGGAGCTGCAGGCGGTGGTGGGCGACGTTGCCGACGCCCTGCTTGAGCAAGGCGTGGGCGCGGCCGAGATCGACGAGGTTTTGGGCCTGTTCCGCACCATCAGCGGGCAGCAGCCAGGAACGAATCAAGAACGCGGGCCGCATAGCCTGCAGATCCACAGGTTCGATCACGGGCCTGACCATCCTTAAAGGAAATTCACGACATGAGCCAGACCACCACCACCCTGTACGAGCGCCTCGGGCGCCGCGAGGGCATTACCCGCATCACCGCCGACCTGATGAAAAACCATCTGGCCAACCCGTTGGTGAAGGTCCGATTCATGGCCAGCGAAGACCTCGAGCGCGTCGAACGCCGTGCCGTTGAGTTCTTCTGCGCCGGCACCGGCGGGCCGGAGATCTACACCGGCCAGGACATGCTAGCCACCCATAAGGGCATGAATATCAACGAGCAAGAGTTCATGGCCGTCATCGACGATGCGATGGATGCACTGGAGAAGAACGCCATCGACGAGCCAACGCGCAACGAGGTACTGGCAGTGCTGTGGTCGATGCGGCGCGAGTTGCTGCGGGTGTAGGGTCCGCGCTGCCGTAACAACCTGATGCGCAACGCCCAATCACCTCGAGAAGAAACCATGCCCGTCGCAAGCTCGATCGATCAGCTGCATGCGCTATTGCCGCAACTCGCCGCCGAGGCCCGCTTGCGCGGACCGGAGTTCGAGGCTGCGCGTCGGCTCACCCCTGACTTTGCCTACAAGCTCAGGCACGCCGGCTTGACCCGGCTTTTGGTGCCGCGGCAGGCCGGCGGGCTGGGTGGTTCGCTGCCCGAGTGGCTGGAGGCAATGATGCAACTGGTCGAGGCAGACGCGTCGACCGCCTGGGTCAGCGCCCACGGCAGCATCTGCTCGGGCCTGATCTACGCTTCGGCCCACACCCGGTTTCGCGACGAGTTCTTCGCCGACCCGCAGGCCTACGCATCCTGGAGCAACCTGCCGCGCGTGGAGGTGCAGGAGTTGGACGACGGCCTGCAGATCAGCGGCAACTGGGCCTTCGAGTCGGGCTGCACGCAGGCCAGCCACGTGGGTGGCATGGTGGTTTTGCCGCCGCTGACCGCAGGCGCACTGCCACGGCTGACGGTCGCTCTCGTTCCTGTTGCGCAGGCGCGCATCGTCGAGACCTGGGACCCTGTCGGACTGGGCGGTACAGGCAGCCACGATGTGCATTTCGATAATGTCTTCGTGCCCCGTTACCGCACGTTCTCCTGGCCGGCTGAAGCGCCGGTGTCGGACTACCCGGCTGCGATCTTCGTGCCCGGCACCTGGTTCATCGCCAACGGCGCAGCGGCCACCTACCTTGGCCTGGCGCGGCGCGCACTGGACGAGGCGCGCAACGAACTGCGTGGCAAGCTCGACCGCTACACGCAACAACCCCTGCTCAAGCACCCGGCCACGCAACGCAGCCTCGAAGCGGCCGAAGGTCTGTGGTATGCCTGCCGCGCCGGCATGCGCGAAGTCTTGGGGTCGGTGTGGGCCAGCGCCCTGCGCGGCGAGGCCCTGTCGGCGCAACAGCGGGTGGAAGCGCGCGTGGCGGCGGTGACAGCGGTGCAGCGCTCGGCCGAGATCGTGCGCACGGCTTATGACACTGCGGGTGCCAGCGTGGTGCGCCGCAGCGGCGTGCTCGAGCGCTTGCTGCGTGAGGCAAGTTGCCTCACGCAGCACATCTCGGCCAATCTGGCATCCTACGAATTGACCGGGCGGGTGCGTTCGGGTGTCGACGCGCTGCACTTGCGTGTGTAGGTCCGGGGCACGTCGGGCCGGGCCGCGGGTCAATCCAGGCGGGCAATGCGACGCAGTTTCGCTTTCAGGTCGGGCAGGCGCTCCTGGCTGGTGGTATCGCCCGGCAGATGCCCCGGCAACGCCGGCGTCGCCCGCTGTTAACGGCGGTGCAAAAGCGAACATATCTGGCGACGAAAATCGCAAACTTCCATGGTTGCAAGCGCGAAACTGCCGCGCTTGCAACCATGACAAAGTCTATCGCCCCTCCGCCGC
>Ga0209181_10004831_pt1 | contig 19774 bp, 16 predicted proteins | sample MAT05_FD_187208 | JGI IMG/M metagenome (GOLD analysis project Ga0209181, IMG submission 187208) | Freshwater microbial communities from Lake Fryxell liftoff mats and glacier meltwater in Antarctica - MAT-05 (SPAdes) (version 2) | ecosystem: Environmental > Aquatic > Freshwater > Ice > Liftoff... | reverse complement strand
ATTATGGTGGAGGCGGCGGGAATCGAACCCGCGTCCGCAAGCCCTCTACAGGCAGTACTACATGCTTAGCCTGATTATTTGATTTCGCCCGGCGCCCGCCAATCGGCAAGCTGACGCAAGACTAGCCGCTGGATTTTCGTGCCCTTTCCGCGCGGCGCGGTCGGGCCTTAGCTGATGTGAATGACTCTGTAGTTGCTTGCGCAACCCGGCCCATCAGCAGACCGGTACAGAGTCCAGCCGGTATTAGGCGGCTAGAGCGAAACGCTCGTCGTTGGCGAGTGTCATTTTCCAGATGGATTTGCGAGGTAGCTGGTCCTCGGCATGCACTACACTGCTTCGCGACCCACGTCGAAGCCAGGTCGCCCCCGGTTTCGTGTGATGCGCAACTGCACTACAGAGACCGCAGAAACGCTGCGCAGTTCCTGCGATGCCCGCATTCTAGCACTCGATCAGGCTCAGCACTTCGGCGGGCGAGTGAATAATGGTGTCGGCGCCCCATGCTTCAAGCGGCGGGCCGTCGCCGAGATAGCCCCAGGCGGCAGCGACGGTGTGCATGCCGGCGGCGCGTCCCGCTTGTATATCGCGCAGATCGTCACCGACGTAGTGGCAGTGCGTGGGCGCGATGCCGATTTGCGCACTGGCCATGAGCAGAGGGTCGGGCGCCGGCTTGGGCTTGGCGGCGGAATCGCCGCTGATGACGCAGGCGGCACGTGAGGCCAGCCCGAGGGCGGCGATCAGCGGCACGGTATAGCGGCTGCCTTTGTTGGTGACGATGCCCCAGGCGATGCGACGCTGGTCCAGCGCGTCGAGCAAGGCGGCGATGCCATCGAATAGCCGCGTGCCGACGCAGAGATTTACGCTGTAGTGGGCAAGCAGGCGCTGGCTAAGGTCGGCGTAGGCCGCGTCTGTTGCCGCTAGGCCGAAGCCGACTTTGAGCAGGCCACGCACGCCGTTGGATACTTGCGGACGTATCGTTGCTGCGGGCAGCGCTTGCAAGCCTTCTTCCATGCGCACATGGTTGAGTGCGGCTCCCAGGTCGGCGGCGGTGTCGGCCAGCGTGCCGTCCAGGTCGAAGAGGACGGCCGAGATCATTGTGCCGGCGTGGATGCGGCGGCGCCGGGTTCCTTCGCAGTGCGCATCAGGTAATTCACGCTGGTGTCGCGCCCCAAGGCGTAAATTTTGCTCAACGGGTTATAGCTCATGCCGATAATTTCGGCCACGTTCAGCCCGGCTTCCCGACAGTAGCGCGACAGTTCCGCCGGACGGATAAATTTGGCATAGTCGTGGGTGCCGCGCGGCAGCAGGTTGAGCACATATTCCGCGCCGATCACAGCGAACAAATAGGCTTTGGGATTGCGGCTGATGGTGGAGAAAAATACTTGCCCGCCGGGACGCACAAGCTCGAAGCAGGCGCGTACGGTGCTGGCGGGGTCGGGCACATGCTCCAGCATTTCCAGGCAGGTGACAACGTCGAAAGCGCCGGGCATTTCTTGGGCGAGTGTTTCGGCGGGGCACTTGCGGTATTCGACGCTTTGCCCACTTTCCAGGAGATGCAATTTGGCGACTGCGAGCGCTTTGTCCGAGAGGTCGATGCCGGTGACCAGCGCACCGCGCACCGCCATGGATTCGGACAAAATCCCGCCGCCGCAGCCGACATCCAGCACTTTCTTGCCCGCTAGGCTCACGTGCTGGTCTATCCAGTTCAGGCGCAGGGGGTTGATGTCATGCAGTGGCTTGAATTCGGAATGCGGATCCCACCAGCGATGGGCAAGCTCGCTGAACTTGTCGAGTTCCGCTTGATCGGCGTTTTGTGTGTCAGTCATAGCGTGTCACCAATAAAAAAAGCCCTGCGTGAGCAGGGCTTTTTCAAAGACAGACCAGATTATTTTACGATTGTGGTGCCAATCACTTCGATCTCAACGCGACGATCGGGTTGCAGGCACTCAATCAGCTTCTTGCTCTTCTGCACGCTCTTGCCGCATGTGTCACCGGTGACAGGCTGCTTCTCGCCCTTGCCTTCTGCATAGACACGGTTGGCTTCGACACCCTTGCCAACCAGATAAGACTTGACCGATTCGGCACGCTTCTCGGACAGCTTCTGGTTGTAGGCGTCGCTGCCTATGCGGTCGGTATGACCGACGGCGATAATGACTTCGAGCTTGATGTCCTTGACCTTGACGGAAAGCTCATCCAGCTTGGCCTTGCCTTCGGGGCGCAGATCGGCCTTGTCGAAGTCGAACAGCGCGTCGGCGGCCAGCGTCACTTTCTGGGCGGCAGGCTTGGGCGTGGCAGCCGGCGCAGGTGGCGGCGGGGGTGCGACTGGCTCGGGCTTCTTGATCAGATCGGGGTCGCATTCCTCGATGGCCATCGCTGGTGTCCAGCGAGTGGTTCTCCAGCACAGGCCGAAGCCGCTCTTCACGACGAGGCCGCGAGAGTCGAACAGGTAGCCATCGTTGAAAGGAATTGGCTGGGCAGTGGCGACATTTGCGCCGATGCCGAGGGCTGCGACCGCCGCCAACAGCGAAATCTTAGTAATTTGTTTGTTCATGATTTCCCTCTTTGCAGTACGAAACGGTGTCAGTAAAGTCGGTTGATGGTACAGCATGGAACCCGATTGCTATGTGCGCTACCGCGCATAACGTTTGGACTACGGCTTTACGAAATGTTGAGTGATTTTAGGTCATGTTGAGTAATGGTTTCCCACTACAGCGGCATGATCCTTAAAGCATTAGTTTATTCTGCCACAGTTTGGCGGCCGCTAGCAATCGGTCGGTGTCGTATTCCAGCAACACGCCGTCATGGACCTTTTGCCGGCCGGCCACCCAGACATGGCTGACCAATTCGCGGCCGGCGGCATAAACCAGATGCGAGGCCGGGTCGTAGCACGGCGAAGTCTCAATGGTGTCCAGCCTAACGGCGCATAGATCGGCCAACTTGCCCGCCTCAATCGAACCTATATGGGTGTCGAGCCCTAGGGCGGCGGCACCGTCCAAGGTTGCCATGCGCAGTACCGTGTGCGCATCGAGCAGCGCTGCGTCCCCACTGCTGATTTTGGCCAGCAGGGCAGCGTGGCGCATCTCCTGGAATAGGTCGAGGCGATTATTGCTGGCAGCGCCGTCGGTGCCCAGACCAACGCGCACGCCGCTGGCCTTGAGTGCCACGATGGGGGCGATACCGCTGGCGAGCTTCATGTTGGAAGTCGGGCAATGCGCCACCGCGCAACCCTGTTGGGCGAGCAAGCCGATTTCGGTATCGTCCAGATGCACGGCATGGACGGCGATCAAGCCCGGCCCGAGTAGGCCCAGGCGATGCAATCTCTCGATCGGGCGAAGGCCGTTCAGAGCCAGTGCTTCCGCCACTTCGGCACGCGTTTCGTGCAGATGGATATGGATGGGTAGATCGAGTTGGGCCGCCAAGGTAACGATGCGCTCGAAGGTCTTGTCTGCCACCGTGTAGGGGGCGTGCGGCGCCATGCAGAATGTCAGCAATGGTTCGTTGCGCAGGCGGTCGCGTGCGGCCAGCCCCTTGCTCAGATAGTCGTCGGCATCCGCCGCGTAGTTAGTGGGAAATTCCAGTGCGACCAGGCCTAGCGAGGCGCGAATACCGATCTCCAATGCGGCTTCCGCCGCCGCCTCGGGGAAGAAATACATGTCGTTGAAGCAGGTAATGCCGCCCCGCAGCATTTCGGTACAGGCGAGGGCCGTGCCGTCACGCACGAAAGCGGCCGAGACATGCTTTGCTTCGGCAGGCCAGATGCGGGTTTCCAGCCATTCCTTGAGGGACAGGTCATCGGCGATGCCGCGCAGCAGCGTCATGGCGGCGTGGGTGTGGAGATTAACGAGTCCCGGCATCAGCACATGCTGCGGCAAGGCGACAGTACGCAGCGGCCGGAAGCGGGCTCGCGCCGTCTCAATGGGCAGCACGGCGACAATGCGCTCGCCACGAATGGCGACAGCGTGATTTTCCAGGGTGGCGCCGTGCGGCTCTATGGGAATCAGCCAGCGTGCTTCGATCAGCAGGTCGATTTCTTCTGGTGGCGACATGATAAAAAACCCCGCCTGATGCGGGGTTGGTGCGTGATTGGGTGCCCGGTGCGCGGCGAAGAGATAGACACTGGCGCGGCGGCCAATTTAAGCACAAAAACCAAGGGCATACAACGCGCCGTGGGGCGCTGGGTGCGGCACGGCAAGGGGCGGTGGGCGCATGTTCCGGGTGGGGGTGGCATGTTAAACTGCCCGTTTTTTCAGGCGGCGAGTCTTTCCGCACCACAAGTACAACAGGGCTTCAACATCGATGACCACCACCCCACCCATTCCATTCGCCAAAGAAACCCTGCCGGTCAGCCTCGAAGAGGAAATGCGCCATTCCTACCTCGATTACGCCATGAGCGTGATCGTCGGTCGCGCCCTTCCCGATGTGCGTGATGGACTCAAGCCGGTGCATAGGCGCGTGCTGTTCGCCATGCACGAACTTTCCAACGACTGGAACAAGGCGTACAAGAAATCGGCGCGTATCGTCGGCGATGTGATCGGTAAATATCACCCGCACGGCGATACCGCAGTCTATGACACCATCGTGCGCATGGCGCAGGACTTCAGTCTGCGCTACATGCTGGTTGACGGCCAGGGTAACTTTGGCTCGGTGGATGGTGACAACGCGGCGGCCATGCGTTACACGGAAATTCGCATGGCGCGCATCGGCCACGAATTACTGGCCGATCTCGATAAGGAAACGGTAAATTTTGGGCCGAACTATGATGGCTCGGAGCGTGAACCGCTGGTCATGCCGGCGCGGATCCCCAATCTGCTGATCAATGGCAGCTCCGGCATCGCGGTGGGCATGGCCACCAATATTCCGCCGCACAATCTGGGCGAAGTGGTAGCGGCCTGTTTGGCCCTGCTGAAGAATCCCGAAATGACCATCGAGGAATTGATCGAGATTGTGCCGGCGCCGGATTTCCCCACCGCTGGCCTGATCTACGGCGTGGCGGGCGTGCGTGAAGGCTATCTCACTGGCCGCGGGCGTGTCGTGATGCGCGGTCGTACGCACTTCGAGGACCTCGACAAAGGCAATCGTCAGGCCATCATTATCGACGAGCTGCCCTATCAGGTGAATAAGAAGGTGCTGCTGGAACGCGTCGCCGAGCTGGTGAACGATAAGAAGATCGAGGGTATCTCGCACATCCAGGACGAATCCGACAAGTCCGGCATGCGCGTGGTCATCGAACTCAAGCGCAGCGAAGTGCCTGAGATCGTGCTGAACAATCTCTACAAGATGACGCAGTTGCAGGACACCTTCGGCATGAACATGGTGGCCTTGGTCGACGGCCGGCCGCGCCTCTTGAACCTCAAGCAGATGCTCGATGCTTTCCTGTCGCATCGGCGTGAAGTGGTGACGCGCCGCACGGCCTTCGAACTGCGTAAGGCGCGTGATCGCGGCCATATCCTGGAAGGTCTGGCCGTCGCATTGTCGAATGTGGATGACATCATTGCGCTCATCAAAGCGGCCCCGGCGCCGGCGGACGCGAAACGCGAATTGATGGCGCGCACCTGGCGTTCCACCTTAGTCGAGCAAATGCTGGAGCGCGCCGGTGCGGAAGCATCGCGGCCCGAGGGGCTGTTACCCGAGTATGGTTTTTCCAAGAAGGGCTACAAGCTTTCCGACATCCAGGCCCAGGCGATACTGGAGCTGCGCCTGCAACGCCTCACCGGTCTGGAGCAGGACAAGATTGTCGCCGAGTACAAAGAGGTGATGGATACCATCGCCGATTTGCTCGACATCCTGGCCAAGCCCGAGCGCATCACGGAAATTATTGTTGATGAACTCAAGGCGGTGCGTGACCAGTTCGGCGACAAGCGCCGCTCGGAAATTGTCACCCACACGCAAGATCTCGGTATCGAAGACCTCATCACACCGCAAGACATGGTGGTGACGCTCTCGCATACCGGCTACATCAAGTCGCAGCCGCTCACCGATTATCAGGCACAGCGGCGCGGCGGGCGCGGCAAGCAGGCGGCGGCGGTCAAGGAAGACGATTTCGTCGACCACCTCTTCGTTGCCCACACGCACGACTACATCCTGTGCTTCTCCAGTCGCGGTCGCGTCTATTGGCTGAAGGTGTATGAAGTGCCGCAAGGCTCACGCATTTCGCGCGGCAAGCCCATCGTCAACCTCTTCCCCTTGCAGGATGGCGAGAAAATCACCGCTGTGCTGCCGGTGAAGGAATTTGACGAGAACCATTTCGTGTTCATGGGCACGGCCAAGGGCACCGTCAAAAAGACCCCGTTGTCCGACTTCTCCAACCCGCGCAAGGCCGGCATCATTGCTGTCGGTCTTGATGAAGGCGACTTCCTCATCGGCGTGGAAATCACCGATGGCGAATACGACATCATGTTGTTCTCCGACGCCGGCAAGGCCGTGCGTTTCGCCGAGGGCGATGTGCGCGCCATGGGTCGCGGCGCGCGCGGTGTGCGCGGCATGCAGTTGGACAAGAAGCAAAACGTCATCAGCATGCTGGTGGCCAAGGGCGAGAAACAGACGGTGCTCACCGCCACGGAGCACGGCTTTGGCAAGCGCACCTACATCGCGGAATACACGCGCCACGGCCGCGGCACCAAGGGCATGATCGCGATTCAAGCCAGCGCCAGAAACGGCAAGCTGATCGGCGCCGTGTTGGTGGATGATGGCGACGAAGTGATGTTCATCTCCACGGGCGGCGTGTTGATACGCACCAACGTCAAGGACATCCGCGCCATGGGCCGTTCGACGCAGGGCGTGACCCTGATCAATCTGGATGACGGCACCAAACTGGCCGGCATGGAAAAAATTGTAGAGACTGACGAGGAGTAAACAAACATGAGTCGTGTATTCAATTTCAGCGCGGGACCGGCGGCCTTGCCGGAAGAAGTCCTCAAACAAGCCGCCGACGAGATGCTCGACTGGCATGGCAGCGGCCAGTCCGTCATGGAAATGAGTCATCGCGGCAAGGAATACATGGCCATCCACGCCCAGGCAGAAGCCGATCTGCGTGAGTTGCTTGCCATTCCCGCCAACTACAAAGTGCTGTTCCTGCAGGGCGGCGCCACCTTGCAGTTCGAAATGATTCCCGCCAACCTGTTGCGCGGCAAAGCCTCGGCCGATTATGTGAATACCGGTGAGTGGTCGAAGAAGGCCATCAAGGCCGCCAAGCTATTCGGTCAGGTGAATGTCGTCGCCTCGGCGGAAGACAAAAACTTCACCTATGTACCGCCGCAAAGCGCCTGGAAGCTCAACAAGGACGCGGCCTATTTGCACATCTGCTCCAACGAAACCATAGGCGGCGTGGAATTCCATTGGTTACCCGAAACTGGCGATGTGCCGCTGGTGGCGGACATGTCGTCCAACATCCTGTCGCGCCCGGTGGATGTGTCCAAATTCGGCTTGATTTACGCCGGCTCGCAAAAGAACATCGGCCCGGCCGGTCTGACCATCGTCATCATCCGCGACGACCTCATCGGCCAGGGCGTGCCGACGCCGCCCACCATGCTCGACTACAAGACCCATGCGGAAGCGGATTCCATGTACAACACGCCGCCCACCTATGGCATTTACATCGCCGGCCTAGTTTTCCAGTTGCTCAAGCGCAAGGGCGGTTTGGCGGCGATGTACAAGCACAATCAGGAAAAGGCCGCGCTGCTTTACGACTACCTCGATCAAAGCAAGTTCTTCGTGAGCCCCGTGGCGAAAGCTGACCGTTCGCTCATGAACATCCCCTTTACGCTGAAGAACGCCGAGCTGGATGAGGAATTTCTCAAAGGCGCCAAGACGCGCGGCATGATCCAGTTGAAGGGCCACCGTTCGGTGGGCGGTATGCGCGCCTCCATTTACAACGCCATGCCTATCGAAGGGGTGCGTACCCTGGTCGACTACATGAAAGAGTTTGAGGCCAAGCATGGCTAAGTTCAACATTTTGGTACTCAACCAGATTTCCCCGGTGGGCCTGAAGCGCCTGCCGGAGAATTATGTCGTCGGCAAAGACGTGGCCGCGCCGGACGCCGTGCTGGTGCGCTCCGCCGACATGCATAAGCTGGACATTCCCGCCTCGGTACGCGCCATCGGCCGCGCCGGTGCCGGCACCAACAACATCCCGGTCAAGGCCATGAGCACGCGTGGCGTGCCAGTGTTCAACGCGCCGGGCGCCAATGCCAATGCGGTGAAGGAACTGGTCATCGCCGGCATGCTCTTGAGTGCGCGCAATCTCGGCGGCGCGCTGGATTTCGTCGCCAAGTTGCAAGCCGACGATCCCGAGATGGAGAAGAAAGTCGAAGACGGTAAAAAGCAGTACGCTGGCTTCGAGCTGGCCGGCCACACCCTGGGCGTGATTGGCCTCGGCAAGATTGGCTGTCTGGTGGCCGACGCCGCCATCAAGCTGGGCATGGACGTGCTGGGCTATGACCCTGAAATCACTGTCGAGGCCGCCTGGAGCCTGCCTTCCCAGGTGAAGAAGGCCAACAGCGTGGCCGAGATCATGAAGGGTGCCGACTTCATTTCGCTGCATGTGCCGCTGGTGGACGCGACGCGCGATCTCATCAACGCCGCCAGCCTGGATTTGGTGAAACCGGGCACGGTGCTGCTCAACTTCTCGCGCGAAGGCGTGGTGAGCGAAGACGCGGTACTCGCCGCGCTGGCCGCCAAGAAGCTGCGCAATTACGTCTGCGATTTCCCCAGCGCCAAAATTAACGGCCAGCCGAATGTCATTGCGCTGCCGCATCTCGGCGCCTCCACGGGTGAAGCCGAGGACAACTGCGCCATCATGGTGGCCGACCAGTTGCGCGACTATCTTGAGAACGGCAATGTGCAGAACGCGGTGAACTTCCCCAACGTGAGTATGCCGCGCGAGTCGGGCTTTCGCATCGCCATCGCCAACGCTAACGTGCCGAATATGCTGGGGCAGATCTCGACACAAATGGCCAAGGCCAATCTCAACATCCACAACATGATGAACAAGTCGCGTGGCGACATGGCTTATACGCTGGTGGATGTGGATAGCGCCGTGCCGCAATCGGCCATTGACGCCATCGCCAAGATCGAAGGCGTGCTCTGCGTGCGCTATCTGCCGGCCAATTGAAAATCGTCGCTAAAGTTGGATCAGCGTTTGTCGTCCTCGCGCAAGCGGGGACCCAGTGGCGTGCGCTAACGCCACTGGATTCCCGCTTGCGCGGGAATGACGGCGTTTCTTGCGAGGCATGTTGAGATGAGCGAAGAACTTCAGCGCCTGCGCGCCGAAATCGATCGTATCGACGAAGAGATGCTGGGGCGCTTGTCGCGCCGCGCGGAAATCGCCCACGAAATCGGCCGCATCAAGAATGGCAATGGCCCGGGAGCGCCTATCTACCGGCCCGAGCGCGAGGCGCAGGTGTTGCGCCGCATCGCCGAACTCAACAAAGGCCCGCTCGCTAGTGAGACAGTGACGCGGCTATTCCGCGAAATCATGTCGGCCTGTCTGGCGCTGGAGCAGCCTCTGCGCATCGCTTATCTGGGGCCGGCCGGCACGTTTTCTGAGAGCGCCGCCACCAAGCATTTCGGCGCCGCGCCCAGCTTCGAAGCCATGAGCACCATCGACGAAGTTTTCCGTGCCGTCGAAGCCGGCAATGCCGATTATGGTGTGGCGCCGGTGGAGAATTCCACCGAAGGCGCCATCGGCCGCACGCTGGATCTATTCATGCAAATGCCGCTTAGCGTGTGCGGCGAAGTGATGTTGCGTATCCATCAGCACCTGTTGTCCAAGGCGACGCGTCTGGAAGACGTGAAGCGCCTGTATTCGCACAGCCAGTCGCTGGCGCAATGCCATGAATGGATCAACCGCAGTCTGCCCAATATCGCCCGCGTGCCGGTGGCCAGTAATGCCGAAGCGGCGCGCCTGGCGGCGGAAGATGTCGAGTCTTGCGCCATCGCTGGTGAAGCCGCCGCGACGCGCTATGGCCTCAATAAGCTGGCGCAGGATATCGAAGACGAACCCAACAACACCACGCGCTTCCTGGTGGTCGGCGCGCATGACGCCGGCCCCTCCGGGCGCGACAAGACCTCGCTGGCCTGCTCGACGCAGAACAAGCCGGGCGCTGTTGTCGAATTACTCGAGCCGTTGGCACGCCACGGCGTGTCCATGAGCAAGTTCGAATCGCGCCCCTCGCGCACCGGGCTGTGGGAATACGTGTTCTACATCGATCTCGAAGGTCATCGCAGCGAGCCGCGCGTCGCCGCCGCGCTGGACGAGCTGCGTGGCCGCGCCGCTTTCCTCAAGGTGCTGGGTTCCTATCCCAGCGCCGCGCTGTGAAGAGCCTATAAAGAATGAGTTTGAGTCTGGCCGCGCAGTCGCCCACCTGGATACGTTCGATTTCGCCCTATCTGCCGGGCAAGCCCATCACCGAGCTCGCGCGCGAGATGGGTATCGCGGTCGATAAGATCGTCAAGCTCGCCTCCAACGAAAACCCGCGCGGCATGAGTCCCAAGGCGCGCGTCGCCGTCGAAGCCGCGCTGGCCGGCGTGGCGCGTTATCCCGACGACTACGATCTGAAAAAAGCGTTGTCCGACCACACCGGCCTGGGTATGGAGCGCATCGTGCTCGGCAACGGTTCGAATGACCTCATCGATCTCGCCGCCCGCGTCTTCCTGGCGCCGGGCCGCTCGACGGTCATCGCCCAGCACGCCTTCGCGATTTACCAGATTGCCAGCATCACCGCCGGCGCGGAGTGCATCCATGTGCCGGCGAAAGACTACGGTCACGATCTCGACGCCATGCGCGCCGCCATCCGGCCCGACACGCGCCTGCTATGGATCGCCAACCCGAACAATCCCACCGGCACCTTCCTGCAGAAAGCCACGCTGCAAGCCTTTCTGCGCGCTTGTCCGAAGGACGTGGCCGTGGTGCTGGACGAGGCCTACAACGAATACATCGCGCCAGCCGACCGCGCCGATTCCGTCGCCTGGCTGGCCGAATTCCCCAATCTCATCGTGCTGCGCACCTTCTCCAAGGCCTATGGTCTGGCCGGCTTGCGCGTCGGCTACGCGATGACGGCAGCGGACATCGCCGACCTCATGAACCGCGTGCGCCAGCCCTTCAACTGCAATAACCTAGCGCTCGCCGCCGCCATCGCCTCACTGGACGACCACACGTTCGTCGCCGACAGCTACGAACTCAATCGCCACGGCATGACGCAAATGGTTGCCGGCTTGAAGCGCCTGCGGCTGGAACACATTCCCTCGCACGGCAACTTCGTCACCGTCAAAGTCGGCGACGCCGCCCGCGTGAATCAAGCCCTGCTTAAACAAGGCGTCATCGTGCGGCCTATTGCCGGGTATGGTTTGCCTGAGCATGTGCGGGTGACGATAGGGCTGGAGGGGGAGAATGCGCGGTTTTTGGCGGCGTTGGAAAAGGCTTTGGGCTGATCCCTTACCATTGATGATGGTTGTCTATCTATTTTCGCTCCCGCGGAATTGATTCTATGCTGAAGAAAGTCGTCATCTGCGGTGTTGGCCTGATCGGTGGCTCGTTCGCGTTGGCTTTGCGCGAGACGGGTGCGGTGGGTGAGGTGGTGGGGATCGGTCGCAGTCGCGCCAATCTCGACCTCGCCCGGCAGCGCGGCATTATTGATCGCATTGGTGCTTGCGATGCGGCGACGCTGGCTGACGCCGATCTGGTGCTGCTGGCCACGCCGGTGGGCCAGATGCCGGAGCTGATGCGCGCTATGGCGCCGCATCTGGGTGTCCACACGGTGCTGACCGATGCGGGCAGCACCAAGAGCGACGTGGCCGCCGCGGTGCGCGCGTGCCTGCCGGCGCAAGCTGCGCGCTTCGTGCCGGCGCATCCCATTGCTGGCACCGAGAACAGCGGGGCGGGTGCGGCGCAGGCTGATCTGTATCGCGGTGCGAAGGTCATACTCACGCCGCTGCCGGAGAACGCGCCTGATGCCGTGGCGCGGGTGCGTGCGGCCTGGGCGGCTTGCGGCGCGGTGATCCACGACATGTCGCCGGCGCGGCATGATCAGATTTTCGCAGCGGTGAGCCATTTGCCCCATGTGCTGTCTTTCGCACTGGTGCATGAGCTGGCCCAGCGTGAGGACTGCGACGAATTCCTGCGCTTCGCCGCCAGCGGTTTCCGCGATTTCACGCGCATCGCCGCCAGCGACCCCGAGATGTGGCGCGACATTTGTCTGGCCAATCGCGATGCGTTGCTTGCCGAATTGGAGTGCTATCAGAGCCAGCTCGGTGACTTGCATCAGGCACTCGTCGCAGGCGATGCGGCGCGGCTGGAAGCGATCTTCGCTGATGCGCGCAGCCTGCGCCGCGCCTGGACGGAAGGTAAGTTGTCTTGATGAAATTTCTCGATCTGCCGCCCGCCAAACGCGCCGCAGGCACGCTGCGCTTGCCCGGTTCCAAAAGCATCTCCAACCGCTTTCTGCTGCTGGCCGCGCTGGCCGAGGGCGAGACGCAGATACGCGATCTGCTGTTGTCGGATGATGTGGAGCGCATGCTCGATGCGCTCAAGGTGTTGGGTGCAGGCTGGGAACGCGAGGGCGAGACGCACACCTTCCGCGTCCGTGGCGTGGACGGCAGCTTCCCGATTAAGCGAGCCGACCTTTTTCTGGGCAATGCGGGCACGGCTTACCGCCCGCTGACCGCCGCGCTGGCGCTGGCGGGTGGGCATTACCGACTCTCGGGGGTGCCGCGCATGCACGAGCGGCCCATAGGCGATCTGGTCGATGCCTTGCGCAGCATGGGCGCCGATATTTCCTATCTTGGCAATGCAGGCTATCCGCCCCTGGAAATTCGTCCGGCCAGTCTTAAAGGCGGGCGTGTGGCGGTGCGTGGCGATGCATCGAGCCAGTTCCTCACCGCCTTGTTGATGGCGCTGCCGCTGACCGGCGAGGCAGCGACCATTGAAGTCGTCGGTGAACTGATTTCCAAGCCTTACATAGACATCACGCTCAAGCTCATGGCGCGTTTTGGCGTGGTGGTGGAGCGTACGGAATGGCGCGAATTCCGCATCCCGGCCGGCGGTCGCTATCGCAGCCCGGGTGACGTATATGTGGAGGGCGACGCCTCGTCCGCCTCTTATTTCCTGGCTGCCGGGGCCATGGCCGGTGGCCCGGTGCGCGTGGAGGGCGTCGGGCGCGACAGCATCCAGGGCGACGTGCGCTTTGCCGAAGCGCTGGCGCAGATGGGCGCGCACATCGAGATGGGCGACAACTGGATAGCCGCGCGCGCGCCGGTCTCCGGCAAACTGAAAGCACTGGACCTCGACTGCAACCACATTCCCGATGCCGCCATGACCTTGGCGGTGATGGCGCTGGCTGCCGAGGGCACGACCACGCTGCGCAACATCGCCAGCTGGCGCGTCAAGGAGACCGACCGGCTCGCCGCGATGGCGACTGAACTGCGCAAGCTGGGTGCAAGCGTTGAGGAGGGCGCCGACTACCTGCGCATCACGCCGCCCACGCGGTTGGCCGAGTTTGCCACCATAGACACCTACGACGACCACCGCATGGCCATGTGCTTCTCGCTGGCCTGCCTCGCGGGCGCAACGGTGCGCATCAACGATCCGAACTGCGTGACCAAGACCTTTCCGGACTATTTCGAGCGTTTCGCGCAACTGCTGGCGCCGGTCATTGCCATCGACGGGCCTTCAGCTTCGGGTAAAGGCACGGTGGCGGCCCTGGTCGCCGAAAAGCTGGGCTTCCATTACCTCGATAGCGGCGCGCTCTATCGCTTGGTGGCCTTGGCGGGTTTGCGCGCCGGTGTTTCCCTCGATGATGAACGAAGTCTTGCTCCACTGGCCGCCGCCTTGCCGGCGCGCTTCGAGGGTGGACGTATTTTCCTCGCTGATGAAGACGTTACCATCGAGCTGCGCAGCGAAGCAGCCTCGGCTGGCGCATCGCAAGTGGCGGTGTTTCCCGCTGTTCGGACAGCGCTATTGGCGCGTCAACGCGCCTACCGCCAAGCACCGGGACTGGTGGCCGACGGGCGCGATATGGGCTCGGTGGTCTTCCCCACGGCGACGCTCAAAGTGTTTCTCACCGCAAACGCCGAGGCACGTGCGGAGCGTCGCTATAAACAGTTGATGGACAAAGGGTTGTCTGCTAACATCGCTACCCTTTTGCAGGATCTCCGGGACCGCGATGCGCGCGACAGCGCCAGGGCGGTTGCGCCCTTGCAAAAATGCGCAGATGCTGTGCTGCTGGATACCACCGAGATGACAATAGAGCAGGTTGTCGCGACGGTGCTGGATTGGGCGCATGGGCGACTGACTTAGTAAGCGACGGACGTAGTATTAAGCAACCCCGCAGTAGCAGCCGAAGGAATGCAGTAAATGGTGTCGCTTGAGGACACCGGCAACACGGCCCCGCCACTTCGGCGTGGGTAATCCAGCCAGCAAGTATGGATATGGGTTTCGAGGCCAGCAGCACCGGCCAGCGGCGGGTTTCCGGTTAGTTTTGCGACGATTTTTCACTCTTACGCGTGCCGCCCGTTTTGGCGGCGTTAGGTCTTTATGTCCACAGCCATCGCAACCCCTGAAATCACCAATTCGGAAAGTTTCGCCGCGCTCTTTGAAGAGAGCCTTGCGCGCCAGGAAATGCGCGCCGGTGAAGTCATCACCGCCGAAGTCGTCCGCCTCGACCAGAATTTTGTGGTCGTCAATGCGGGCCTGAAATCCGAAAGTTTTATCGACATCAACGAATTCCGCAACGATGTGGGTGAAGTTGAAGTCAAGCCCGGCGACTATGTCAGCGTCGCTATCGAAATGCTCGAAGACGGCTACGGCGAAACCCGTTTGTCGCGCGAGAAAGCCAAGCGCATCGCTGCCTGGAACGACCTAGAAAAAGCGCTCAACGAAGGCACCCTGGTCAAGGGTATGGTCAACGGCAAGGTCAAGGGCGGTCTCACCGTCATGGTCAATGGCATCCGCGCCTTCCTGCCCGGCTCGCTGGTGGATACGCGCCCGGTCAAGGACACCGCGCCCTACGAAAACAAAGAATTCGAATTCAAGGTTATCAAGCTCGACCGCAAGCGTAACAACGTCGTGGTGTCGCGCCGCGCCGTGTTGGAAGCCTCGGCCGGAGAAGAGCGCGTTGCCCTGCTGGCCAACCTCAAGGAAGGCAGCGTCGTCAAAGGCATCGTCAAGAACATCACCGACTACGGCGCGTTCGTGGATCTGGGCGGCATCGATGGTCTGCTGCACATCACCGATCTGGCCTGGCGTCGCGTACGTCATCCTTCCGAAGTGCTTAACGTCGGCGACGAAGTCGAAGCCAAGATCCTCAAGTTCGATCAGGAAAAAAACCGCGTCTCGCTGGGCTTGAAGCAACTCGGCGAAGATCCGTGGGTGGGCATTGCACGTCGCTACCCGCAGAGCACGCGTTTGTTCGGCAAAGTCACCAACCTCACCGACTACGGCGCCTTCGTCGAAGTCGAGCAGGGTATCGAAGGCTTGGTGCACGTTTCCGAAATGGATTGGACCAACAAGAACGTGCATCCTTCCAAGGTCGTTCAGTTGGGCGATGAAGTCGAAGTCATGATTCTCGAAATCGACGAAGACCGCCGCCGCATCTCGCTGGGCATGAAGCAGTGTCAGTCGAATCCCTGGGACGATTTCGCCATCAACCACAAGAAGGGCGACAAGGTATCTGGCCAGATCAAGTCCATCACTGACTTCGGCATCTTCATCGGTTTGCCGGGCGGTATCGACGGCTTGGTGCATTTGTCTGATCTTTCGTGGTCTGCAACCGGCGAAGAAGCCGTGCACAACTTCAAGAAGGGTGACGAACTCGAAGCCATGGTGCTGGCCATTGATGTCGAGCGCGAGCGCATTTCGCTCGGCGTCAAGCAACTCGATGGCGACCCCTTCACCAACTTTATCGCCACTCACGACAAGAACAGCGTCGTTAACGGCACGGTAAAGAGTGTCGATGCCAAGGGCGCGGTGATTGCCATCGGCGAGGAAATCGAGGGTTATCTGCGCGCTTCCGAAGCCACACGTGATCGCATCGACGACCTGCGCAGTATCTACAAGGAAGGTGACGCCGTCGAAGCCATGATTATCAACGTTGATCGCAAGACGCGTTCGATCAACCTGTCGATCAAGGCCAAGGATCAGGCCGAGCAGAACGAGGCGATGCACAAGCTGCAAAGCGAAACCTCCTCGGCGGCCAGCGGTACCACCAATCTTGGCGCGCTGCTGAAAGCCAAGCTCGGCAACACGCCACAGCAGTAATCGGCGGCCGAGCATGACCAAGTCAGAGCTGATAGCCAAGTTGGCGGGGCGTTTTCCGCAACTCGTTGCCAAGGATGCTGATTTCGCCGTGAAGATGATTCTCGATGCGATGACCGCCGCGCTTACCCGCGGCGACCGTATCGAGATTCGCGGCTTCGGCAGCTTTGCGCTGAACTACCGGCCGCCCCGCGTCGGACGCAATCCGAAGTCGGGTGACAAGGTGCATGTGCCGGAAAAGTACGTACCGCATTTCAAGGCAGGCAAAGAGCTGCGCGAGCGCGTCGACCAGATCGATTAATCGATCCGGTCGCGCTGCAAGCGAAACTGAAACAGGCGGCATCGGGTGATGCCGCCTTTTTTACGGGGAAGACGTGCGAATACTGCTGTGGTTGCTGCGCATTTTGTTGTTCGTTGTGCTGCTCGGTTTCGCCGTCAAGAACAGCAGCATCGTCCAACTGCGTTTCTTCTTTGACGCCAACTGGCAGTTGCCGCTCGTCGTTGTCATGCTGAGCTTTTTCGCTGTTGGCGCGGCGGTCGGGCTGGTAGCCGCACTGTCGACCATCCTGCGGCAGCGTCGCGAAATCTTGCGCTTGAAGCGCGAGGCGCAAGCTGGCGCCGTACGCTGATGATGGAATTCGAACTGTGGTGGCTGCTGGTCCTCCCACTGTTTTTTGTGCTGGGTTGGTTGGCCGCGCGCATCGACATCAAGCATGTGGTGCGCGAATCGCGCGCTTTGCCGCGCTCCTATTTCAAAGGTCTTAACTTTCTGCTGAATGAGCAGCCGGACAAGGCCATTGATGCTTTTCTCGAAGCCGCCAAGGTCGATTCCGAAACCGCTGAATTGCATTTCGCGCTGGGCAATTTGTTTCGTCGGCGTGGCGAGGCTGATCGCGCCATCCGCATGCATCAGAACCTGCTGGATCGCGAAGGGCTCAACGAAGAGCAGCGCATCCATGCCCTGGCCGAACTGGGCCACGACTTCCTCAAGGCCGGGCTGCTGGATCGCGCCGAGGATATTTTCGTCAAATTGCGCGGCAGCAGCCAGAATGAAGCCGCGCTGAATTTCCTGCTGGAGATTTACCAGCAGGAAAAGGATTGGCACAAAGCCATTGCCATCGCGCGCGAATTGCCGGATCACGCCGGCCATTTGTGGCAGAAGGAAATCGCCAACTTCCTTTGCGAGCTGGCCACCACTGAAAGCAACAACTCGCGGCCGGACGAGGCGCGCAAGCTGCTTGATGAAGCGCTTACCATTCATCGAAAATCCGTGCGCGCCAGTATGCTGCTGGGCGATCTCAACGCTGCCGCCGGCGATCTGGAAGGCGCGATCGAAGCCTGGAAGCGCATAGAACAACAGAACCCACTCTATCTCGCGCTGGTGTCGCAACGGTTGATGGATGCTTACCGCAAGCTGGGGCGCAATGAGCTGGGGCTGCAATTCCTGCGTGGCTGCCTGCAACAGCAACCCTCTTTCGATTTGCTCGACACCGTCTATCAATGGACGCTGGAAGTCGAAGGCACCGAAGCCGCCTATCAGCTCGTGCGCGAGGAAGTGCGGCGCAATCCCACGCTGCTGGGCATGGATAAGCTGCTCGAAGCGCAGCTTGCGACCACCCCGCCCGAGCGGCGTGCCGATCTCGAATTAATGAAAAACCTCATCCACAACCATACGCGCGGCGTCGCACGCTATCGCTGCGACAACTGTGGCTTCAAGGCGCGTCAGTTCTATTGGCGCTGCCCCGGCTGCGGCGGCTGGGAAACCTATCCGCCCAAGCGCACTGAGGAGTTCGATTTAGCAGTTTAGGTCTTCGCGATAAGTACTTTTTGGAGTGTCATAGTGAAAATAACTGTCATCGGCACCGGCTACGTCGGGTTGGTCAGCGGCACATGTATGGCTGAGGTCGGTAATGACGTGCTGTGTCTCGACCTCGACGCTGCCAAGATCAACACCCTTAATTCAGGCGGCATCCCCATACATGAGCCGGGGCTGCTCGACATGGTGGCGCGCAATCGCGCGTCGGGTCGACTGCGCTTCACGACCAATGTCGAAGAAGCGGTGGCGCATGGTCTACTGCAATTCATCGCGGTGGGCACCCCGCCGGATGAAGATGGCTCGGCGGATTTGCAGTATGTGGTCGCCGCAGCGCGCTCCATCGGCAAGCACATGGACGGCTACAAAGTCGTCGTCGACAAGTCTACCGTGCCGGTAGGCACCGCCGACAAGGTGCGTGCGGCGATAGCGGAAGAGCTGTCCCAGCGCGGCGTGCAGACCACTTTCAGCGTGGTATCCAATCCGGAGTTTCTGAAGGAAGGCGCGGCGGTCGAAGACTTCATGCGGCCCGACCGCATCGTCGTCGGCGCCGACGATGCGCGCGCCATCGACATCATGCATCAGCTCTACGCGCCTTTCCAGCGCAGCCACGAGCGCATGATCGTCATGGATGTGCGCTCGGCCGAACTCACCAAGTACGCCGCCAATGCAATGCTGGCAACGCGCATTTCCTTCATGAACGAGCTGGCCAATCTCGCCGAAAGGCTAGGCGCCGACATCGAGCATGTGCGCCAGGGTATAGGCTCCGATCCGCGCATCGGCTATCAATTTCTCTATCCCGGCTGCGGCTACGGCGGCTCCTGCTTTCCCAAGGACGTGCAAGCTTTGTCGCGCACAGCACGCGATTCCGGCGGGCAATTGCTCATCCTCAATGCGGTGGAAGAGGCCAACGAGGCGCAGAAGCAAGTGCTGGGCAAGAAAATTGCGCGTCACTTCGGTGTATCGCTCACCGGTCGCCGCTTCGCCGTATGGGGCTTGGCTTTCAAACCGAATACCGACGACATGCGCGAAGCGCCCGCCCGCGCACTCATCGCCGATCTGCTGGATCGCGGCGCCGAGGTTGTCGCCTACGACCCCGTGGCGATGGACGAAGCCAAACGCATCTACGCCAATGAGCCGCGCGTGAGCTTTGCGGCCTCGCCACTCGCCGCGCTGGATGGCGCCGATGCGTTGGCCATCGTGACGGAATGGAAAGAATTCCGTAGCCCCGATTTCGACGAGATCAAGCGCCGCCTCAAGTCGCCGCTCATTTTCGACGGCCGCAACCTCTACGATCCGGCACAGGTGCGCGCGGCGGGCATCCAGTACCACGCCATCGGAAGACTTTGATGAATTATGTCCCCCCACGCCCCGGCCCCCGCCCCAGGGCGGGGGAGCCTGCTTGCTCGCTACGCTCGATCATTGTGGGGGAGCTTCGCGGGCACGCCCTCGCGTTTGTTCGCTCCGCGAACGTGCCGTCTTGCCTTGGGGCGGCCCGGCGGCAAGACTCCTTTTGGATTGATCCGAAATGAAAATGCCCGATACCTCCCGTGCCCGTATTCTCGTCGTCGGCGATGTCATGCTAGACCGCTACTGGTTCGGCGAGGTCAGCCGTATTTCGCCCGAAGCGCCGGTGCCGGTGGTGAAGGTCGAACGTACCGAAGAGCGTCCCGGCGGTGCGGCCAACGTCGCGCGCAATGCCGCTGCGCTGGGCGCCA